>Ga0209410_1001643_pt1 | contig 10875 bp, 11 predicted proteins | sample Mar14436cmmetaG_FD_184135 | JGI IMG/M metagenome (GOLD analysis project Ga0209410, IMG submission 184135) | Marine hydrothermal vent microbial communities from Guaymas Basin, Gulf of California to study Microbial Dark Matter (Phase II) - Marker... ... | reverse complement strand
GTATAAGACCCTGCCAAATAGTGGCCACTTTTTCCTTGAGAGATAGCCAATAAATTTGGAACGTATTAGATGGATCTCCTCTTTGAGGGAGGCCCCATGCTGAAGCCCTATCTGTGAGGGGCTTCCCTCAAGTTCTAAGACAGTAAGCCCCTCTTCTCTTAAGAGAAACCTCCCTAAAGTTTTCATATTAGAAAAGTTTTATACTAAACAATATCTGTATTTACAAGGTAGGAAAATTTTTCTTGACAAAATAGAAAAATTTTGCTATTCAAAACTTACTAGTAAATTTTTACTAACGGAGGCACGCATGAGGATCCTCTTTGTAATGCCACGTGTAGGTGCATGGGCCTCGCATGGGATACACAAGGCGCCAAATCAACTCTATGCCCAGCTTGGTGCATATCTGAGAGAAAGGGACATAGGTAAAGTAAAGGTAATAGATGCCCGCGCCTTGGATATGGATACCAAAGAGATGCTTAAAAAAGTTAAGGAAAATAAGCCCGATGTGGTGATTCTGGGGGATATGGTGCATTCTTACGGTGGTTTTGCCGTAATGTGGTATTTTAATGAGACGGCACGCCTGATAAAAGAGGTATGCCCAAAGACAAAGATTATTGTTGGTGGTCTTTGGTATTCTGGCTATTTTAAAGAGACACTTGAGCAGAATCCATGGATAGACTTTGTCTATGTGGGCGAGGCAGAGCTTACGGTAGAGGAACTGCTCATTGCCTTAGACAGTGGGCGCAAGGACTTGGAGAATATCCCTGGGCTTGCCTTTAGAAAGGATGATAAAGTGGTGCTTGGGGCCCACCGTGAACTGATCAAGGACCTAGATACCCTGCCACTGCCTGCCTATGACCTCTTTCCTATGGATAGATATGTAGGGCATACATATTGGAGGCCATTTGTAGAGATCGTCACCTCCCGTGGCTGTCCTAATGCCTGCTCCTTTTGTTATGAATGGAGCCAATTTGACCCCCGCAGCCCAAAGGACTTTGTTACCTGGCGGGCCAAATCTGCCAAACGAGTAGTGGATGAATTAGAACTACTAGAAAAGGAATATGGTGTGAAGGTAGTGGTGATTCAAGATGATACATACAATGTAAATTTAGATAGATTAAAGGAGACGTGTAATGAGATTCTAAAGAGAAATCTCTCAATAAAGTGGGTGATGCTGGGCATAGCCCGGGATTGGGTAAGACAAAGGGAGATTATCCCCTTGATGAAGAGGGCGGGTATGTTTATGGGCCTTGTAGGGATAGAGGTAGCCAGTGATGAGGAATTGAAGAGGATTGGCAAGGGGATAACCACTGCCCAGGTAAAAGAGACCATTGATATTTTGCGGGAAAATGACATCGCTACCGTAGGCACCCTCCTTGTTGGTTTTGAAGACGATGATGAGGAGGCAATCAAGAGGAGGTGTGCCTTTGCCAATGAGATAGACCCAGACATCATCTGGATAGGCTTTGTTACCCCACCCCCTGGCTCTCCTATCTGGAGGAGTGCGGTTAGGAGGGGTTGGATTGACCCCAATCACATAGACCTAAAACTCTGGGACTTTCAGCACCCAGTTATGCCTACAAAGTACTTATCTAGAGAGCAAATAGGGCAGTGGGCAGCCTGGGGAATAGAGAGGTTTTATAGCAATCCAAGAAGGATTGAGAGGATTATGAATAGCAATTATGACCCCTTGGCCAAATTGTGTTTTAAAGACCAACTAGACAATTTCATACGTTTTGAAAAGGCCGCCATGGAAGGAGAGATATTGGTCTAAAAATGCTTCCACAAAGGATTGCCTATTTAGACTTAGATAGAATGGATGTTGAGATTAGAGAGATCCCTCAGGAGATAACAAAAAAATTCCTGGGTGGAAGGGGCATAAATATATATCTGCTTTATAATCATGTTACACCTGATATCTCCCCATTTTCTCCCAAAAATCCCCTCATCATTGGCCCAGGGTTACTTACCGGATTGAGGGGTATAAGTGCCAGTAGGTGCAATATCTCTGGAAAGTCGCCTGAGACCGGACTCCTAGGAGATGCAAACATGGGTGGCCATTTTGGTGCTGCCATGAAGAGGACAGGCATTGATTGCCTTTTTATCACAGGTGTGGCCAAAAGTCCTATCTATATATACCTAGATGAAGCGGGAATAAAGGTAGAGGATGCCAGGCATCTGTGGGGAAAGTGCACCTCAGAGACCAATATGGTTTTAAAGAAAAAATACGGGCCATCTAGCCAATCCATCTCTATTGGCATAGCAGGAGAGAATTTGGTGCGCTTTGCCTGCATCATCAATAGGAGAAAGAACGCAGCCGGCAGAACAGGGCTTGGCTGTCTCATGGGGGCAAAGGGGATAAAGGCCATTGTGGCAAATGGGGAAAAATCTATAAGGCCAAGGGATGAGATTGGATTCAATAATTTAGTAAAATCACTTCAAAAGAGACTAAAGGAAGAACCCTTGGTAAATCTATTAAGTGAATATGGCTCTGCCCACCTCTTTAATCTAATCAACAAAAAGATTGGCATGGGGAGGGCATATAATGGGCTTTATAAAGAGTCTCCAGAGGAATCTGATATCTCTCCAGAGGCATTAAAAGAAAGATATTACAAGGGGAAGGCAGGTTGTTTCTCCTGTCCTGTGGCCTGCCAGCATAGGTATAAGGTAGATAAGATAAACAATGAGGGTCCAGAATATACCATTTTAGGTAGCTTTGGCCCCCTTTTGGGGATAAAGAGACTAGAGACAGTCCTCTATATAAATGACCTGATAAATCGTTATGGCCTAGATGCCAGCTCAACCGCCAATCTTATCGCCTGGGCCATTGAATTGTCTAAAAGGGGACTCATTGATGAGAAATTTACAAATGGCCTAGGGCTTGATTGGGGGAATGAGGAGGCCATTATCAAATTGATCCACCAGATTGCCTATCGAGAGGGCCTGGGTGAGCTCTTGGCCAATGGGGCAAGGGAGGCCGTAAAAAAATTGGGTAAAGAGACGGCCAAGTATCTTATTTGGACAAAGTATCTGCCCCAATCAGACCCTGTAGATTTAAGGTATCTCCCTGCCTATGCCTTAGGAAATGCTGTTGCCTCAAGGGGCTCTGACCACTTGAGAAGTAGGCCTACCTGGGAGGCCTATGGACTTTCTGAAGAGTTATTAAAGGCCATTTATGGTGGATATGTCTCTGCTGACCCCCGCAGTTATGATGGAAAGGGCAGGGTCATCTGGTGGTGGGAGACCTATCTCTCCCTCTTTGATGCATTGGGTCTGTGTAAACTCATTACCTTCCACTGCCGACCCGGCCTGCTTGATTTTGAATTTCTTTCAAGATTGATTCGCTATACCACCGGCCTTGATTTGACACCTGAAGAGGTCTTTGAGATAGGGGAAAGGATCGTCACCTTAGAGAGGATGTTTATTGTCCGGGAGGGGATAAAAAGGGAAGACGACTTTCCACCCCAAAGGTATTTTGAGCCCCTAAATGGCCTAAGGCTAGAGAGGGAAAAATTTGAGCAGATGCTGGATGAATATTATGAGCTGCGTGGCTTTGACAGAGAAGGTAGGCCCTTAGAAGAGACGATAAGGCGTTTGGGTTTAGGCCAATGAAAATAATCATTATTGGTGCTGGGGCAATAGGGACCTTAATAGCCGGTTACCTCAGTAGAGAAGGGATTGATGTGACCTTAATTGGTAAAAGGAGGGATGTATTAGCGATTAAAGAAAATGGGCTTTTTATAGATGGGGTAAGGGGAGGAATAGCCCTCCCGGTAAAGGTTGATGATAGATTTAAAAAAGGCGCAGACCTTATTATCTTAGCAGTAAAGACACAGGATATCCCCTCTGTCTTAAATAAAAGTCATATTGAAGATACCCCAATCCTTACAGTCCAAAATGGGGTAAGGGCAGAAGAGATGGCCTCAGAATTTGTCCCAAAAGAAAAGATTGTGGCAGGCATTGTCATGTTTGGGGCCACATATATATCCCCAGGCAAGGTCTTACACAACTTTGAGGGGGACTTTATCATTGGCAAGGCATTTTCCAAAAATGATGATGAGGTTGAGAAGATAGCAAGTCTATTAAATAAGGCATTTTCTGTCTATGTCACAGAAGAGATAGGGGGGATGAAGTGGCTAAAGCTATTTTTAAACCTAAATAATTGCCTCCCTGCCTTGATCGGAAAGAGCATGCAAGAGACATTCTCTAACTTAGAGATCTGCAAATTAGGCATCCGCCTCTTGCAGGAGGCATTAACGGTAATTGATAAGGCAGGAATCAGATTAAAGTCCTTACCAGATTTCCCTTTGGAAAGGCTTTATGCATTAACAAATATGCCACTAGAAGAGGCAGCAAGAATATTCTCAAATATTATGACAAATCTAAGTGAAAAACCCCTCTATGGCTCTATCCTCCAAAGTATAAAGAGAAAGAGACCCTCAGAGATTGACTATTTTAATGGAGAGATAGCCTCTTTGGGGGAGAGGATAGGGGCGACTGCACAGTTAAATAAAAAGGTAGTGGAGATGGTGCATGCAGTAGAGAAAAGGGGTGAGTTTTTTAAGGAAGAGGACATTTTAAATGAATTTGGGGGCAAAAATGGAATTAAGGTTTCCACGTTTTTTGGTGACAGTGAGCAAGATTAGAGGGGAGTGTTATCAGGGATATAAGGAGGGGGATAAGTTTATCTTTGAGGACTTTACCAAGACACCTCAGGGCTTTTGTCAAGGGGCTGCAACAGTACTTTTTCCTTGTCTTTATGCCCTAACCTTTGGGGCAGAGTTTCCCTTTGAGGAAAATCCCCGCTCTATCCATACAAGTTGCCCTGATGGAGGGAGGGTTGAGTTCTTCACCCAAGTGCTGACTGATACAGGGGAAATAGAGATAAGGAAAAAGAGGGAAGGGGCTGGGCCAAGGCCAAAGAGGATGATTATCAGCATAGAGGAGGTAAAGGGGGAGTGTTTTTATGGTTATAAGGTAGGGGATACCATTGAGGTAGTTGGGCTTAAGACCCCAAAGGGCTTTTGTGGGGCCGCCTATAATGCTATTTTTCCTGTCCTTTTTGCCCTAAATTTTGGGGCAGAATATCCATTTGGAGATAGAAACAGCATCTCTAGGGTAACCTGCCCAGATAATGCAAAGGTCAGGTTTAAGGTAAGGAGGGTAGAATAGGGCATGAAAAGGCGGGTAGTCGTTACAGGCATAGGCGTCCTCTCTCCAAATGGTATTGGAAAAGAGGCATTCTGGGAGGGTATGGTCTTAGGTAAATCAGGGGTAAGGAGGATAACAGAATTTGATGTCTCTCAGTTTCACTCCCAGATTGCAGCTCAAATAAAGGATTTTGACCCATCTGCCTTTGGCCTTAAAAAAGAAGAGGTAGAGAGGATGGATCGCTATGTGCAGTTTACCATAGCCGGGGTAGAAATGGCCATCGAGGACGCAAAGCTACTTTTAGACAAAGAGGAAAAGGAGAGGGTAGGCGTCTGTTTGGCAAATGCCATCTGCGGTACAAGGTATATGGAAGAGGAGTTTTTAAGGGTGACAAATGGGGGAAGGGAACCCATTGACCCAAAGAAGGCAAGACCACACCTCTATGATGCCTCTATGTTTAACACCCCCTCAAGTGAGGTAGCGGTACGCTACAGGCTAAATGGTATATGCACTACAGTCTCTACTGGATGTACAGCAGGTACAGATGCCGTGGGCCTTGGTTATGAGGCCATCCAAAATGGAGAGGCAGATATTATGATTACAGGGGCAGCAGAGGCACCACTCTGCCCCATCACCTTTGCCGCCTTTGATGTCTTAAACGTGATATCTGCAAGAAACAATGAACCAGAGAAGGCATCAAGGCCATTTGATAAAGAGAGGGATGGGTTTGTGTTATCAGAGGGCTGTGGCATCTTGATCTTGGAGGAACTCTCCCATGCCCTAGAGAGGAGGGCACATATCTATTGTGAGGTTATAGGTTTTGGTACCTGCTGCAATGCCTATCATATGACAGATCTGCCAGCAGATGGTGATAGTATGGTGGCGTCTATAAACCTTGCCTTAAAGGATGCAAATTTACCCCCTCAGTCCATTGACTATATAAATGCCCATGGAAGCTCTACTAAACAAAACGATGTCTTTGAGACCAATGCCTACAAAAAGGCCTTTGGTAAAAAGGTCTATGAGATACCTATAAGTTCACTTAAGTCCATGATTGGCCACCCCTTGGCTGCGGCCAATAGCATAGAACTTGTGGCTTGTGCCCTAGTCTTTGAGAGGGACATCCTGCCACCTACCATAAACCAGGAGGTGCCCGATCCATTGTGTGATTTGGACTATATCGCAAATAGGGCAAGGGAGAGGCGTGTCAATTACATCCTCAAGACTAGTAGTGGTTTTGCGGGCGTCCACTCCTCTATGATATTTGGCAGATGGAATTCAAAATGAAGGAGGTAGTTATTACTGGAGTGGGCATTGTTGCCCCCCCTGGGGTCTCTAAAAGGGAATTTTGGCAAAATATAAAGGCTGGAAAGTCATTTATCTCCCCTATTAAAAGATTTGATGCCTCAAACTACCCATCACAGGTAGCAGGTCAAATTGAAAATCTAAATGTAGACGGTCTTCCTCGCCGCCTCTTAAAAAAGATAGACAAATTCTCAGTAATGGCCTTAATAGCCACTGATCAGGCCATAAAGGATGCATCTTTGAACCTTGCCAGGGAGGACCCTTACAGCATGGGTATCTTTATAGGGAATGTCCTAGGGGGATGGCTCTATGCCGAGACAGAATTGCGCGACCTTTATGTAGAGGGCAGAAAAGGGGTAAGTCCATACCTTGCTAGTGCCTGGTTTCCAGCCGCCCCCCAAGGTCAAATCTCTATTTATTACGGCATAAAGGGATACAGCAAGACAGTGGTGGCAGATAGGGCAAGTGCCTTAATGGCCATTGGTTATGCCGCACAGGTGATTGAAAATAAAAAGTTGGATATTGCCTTTGCTGGGGGTACAGAGGCACCAGTTACCCCTTATGCCTTACTTTGTTGCAGTACAGAGGGCTCACTTTCAAAAGGCCCTTATCGCCCCTTTGATAAGGAAAGGGATGGTTTTGTCATCGGTGAAGGGGCAGGGATTTTGATATTAGAGGATATAGGACATGCCATAAAAAGAGGGGCAAATATCTATGGACTAATTACAGGCTATGGCACCTTCTGTAATGGTGTTGACCGCATCATGCCCGATCCAAGTGGAAGGGGGCTGGCAAGGGCAATAAGGGCTACACTCAATATGGCCGGCTATAGGCCAGAAGACATTGATTATATCTGTGCCGATGGCATGGGAACAAAATTGGGGGATATAAGTGAGACAAGGGCCATAAAGGAGGTATTTGGTAGTCACGCCAAAAGGATACCTATTAGTGCACCAAAGTCCATGTTTGGGCATTTGCTTGGGGCATCTGGGGCAGTTGACCTCATTATTACCCTTTTGGCCATGCAAGACGGCACCCTCCCTCCTACCATAAACTATAAGACAAAAGACCCTGAATGTGACTTAGACTATGTACCCAATCAAAGTAGGCCCAAAGAGATAGAAAGGGCTCTTATTATCTCACGTGGGAGGGGAGGCATAAATGCTGTTTTGGCTATAGAAAGGGGGGTGAAATTGTGGAAAATATTGAGAAAAGGGTAAGGGAATTGTTTATTAAGCTATTAGATATGAATCCAGATGAGGTCACCTTAGAGGCAAATCTAAATGATGACCTGGGGATGGATTCAACCGAGGTAGTGGAATTAACAGTGGCCCTAGAGAAGGCATTTAAGATCAAGATTGAGGATGGTGAGATTACCAATAGGCATTGTGTAGGTGATGTAGTAAAGATTGTAGAGGAGAGGCTTAAAAAATGAAGATTATAGACCTAAGCCTCCCTATTGATGATAGTGTCTTTGAGCCCATTTCGGTAGAGATAAAGAGGTGGGGTCATAAGAGGGGCGGGGATCGATTTGGTCTAAGATGGGCCTTGTCAAAGGGGATAAGGGGCATCTTAAATTATATTACAGGAAGGGAGAGGATCACACACCACTCCTTTAAAGATGGAAACTTTTTGGCCCTAGAACAGGTAAAGGCAATAGTGCATATAGGCACCCACCTTGATGCCCCATATCACTTTGGGCCTCTTTGTGAAGGAAAAATCGCAAGAAAGATAGGAGATATCCCCCTAGAGTGGTGTTATGGCAATGGTGTAGTCCTGGATCTCTCTCATAAAAGGCCAGGGGAATTCATCACCAAAGAGGATATAAAGGGGGCACTTAAGAGGATAGGATATGAGATAAGGCCCTTTGACATTGTCCTTATTTACACAGGGGCAGATAGGTTTTGGGGAAGAAGGGAGTACTTTTCCCACTTTCCAGGGATGAGCAGGGAGGCAGTCGCCTATATTTTGGGATTTGAGGTAAAGGTCATTGGGATTGATGCCTTTAGTTTTGATCGCCCCTTTCATTTTATGATAAGGGATTTTTTGAATACAAAGGACAATACTTACCTTTGGCCTGCCCATTTCTATGGAAGGGAGAGGGAATATTGCCACATAGAGAGATTGGCCAATCTGGATAAGATCCCAAGGCCTTATGGCTTTAAAGTGGCTTGCTTCCCTATAAAGATAAGGGAGGCAAGTGCGGCCTGGGTTAGGGCCGTGGCCATTATTGAATAAAAAGGAGGAAAGAGATGGGGCACACAGTAAATTCCATTTTAATTGATGCACCCTATGATTTGGTATTTGATATATCAAATGACATTGAGAGGTGGACAGAGCTATTTGGTGGGGAATATAAGGAGGCAAGGATATTAGAAAGGGATGGCAATAAGATTACATTTCGATTAACCGATGCCAATGGAAACTCCTGGCAGTCATTTCGCCTCTTATTTAAAGATTATTACTTTACTTATGCCCAAAGGGTGGAGCCCATGTTTCCATTTAAATACATGAAGATCATCTGGCTCTATACCCCTATGCCTAAAGGGATAGTCATGACCTGGATTCAGGACTTTTCTATGGCAGAGGGGGTAAAGTTTAGTGATGAGGAGGTTGAGGGCTTTATCAACAAACACTCAAGGGAGAACTTAAAGATATTTAAAGAGGTAATAGAGAAAGAGGCAAAGAAATGAATGAATTAAAGGGGAAGGTAGCCATTATTACAGGGGCAAGTCGGGGGATTGGTAAGGCCATTGCAGAGACACTGGCAAGGGAGGGGATGGATTTGGTGATTGTTGCCCGTGGTAGAGAGGTGCTTGAAGAGGTAGCAAGGGATTTTTCATATAAATATAAAGTCAAAGTACTTCCTGTGCCCTGTGATGTTACAAGACAAAAAGACTTAGAGGGCCTAGTAAATGTTGCAATTAAAGAGTTTAAAAAGATAGATGCATTAATTAATAGTGCCGGTATAAGCAGTCAATATCCATTTCAAGAGCAACCATTAGAAGACATCCCAAGGCTTATTTATACCAACTATTTTGGCCCAGTAATGCTTACACGCCTAATCATCAATCACTTTATAGAGAATAAAGGTGGGGCCATCATAAACATTGTCTCTGGCTCTACCCTAGTAGACCCCCCACCTAGAAACTTTATTGTCTATACCTCGCTCAAGTGGGCATTAAGGGCCTTTGGGAAGGGGCTATTTTGGGAACTAAGGGACTTTGGCATAAAGATAACCTCTATTATGCCTGGGGTAACAGATACGGCCCTAACCCATAAATTGCATGATATCTCTTTAGACAAGTCCCGTCTTATGGATACAAAGGCGATAGAGGATGCAGTCAAGTTTGCCCTCTCTGTACCAGCAAATGTCTGTCCCTTAGAGATCTCTGTGATTAATCAGCGCACACCCTGGACAAGACCAGTCATTCCATATAGACAGGAGCACCCAAAGGAATGATATTTGATGCCCATAGCCACTGGCTACCAAGACAAATCATTGAAAATGCCCGCTTTTTCTCAAATGTTTGGGGAGATATAAAGAGACAATTAGAGGTAATGGATAAGTTTAACATTGATAAGGCACTCCTTATCTATCCTACTACCGATGCCCACAAAAAGATGGGTCTAAAGCAAGTAGCAAGGGTCTATAACTACTTCATCGCTGAGATAATCAATAAATACCCTGAAAGATTTGCTGGGGCTGCCATCCTGCCCATAGATGAACCAAAGGAGATGATGAGGGTATTTGCATATGTAGTTGAGGCATTGGGGTTTAGGGCCCTCTCCCTGCCCACAAGCCTTGATGGCATATATCTAGATGATAAGAGGTTTTATCCCCTCTATGAGGGGGCAGAGGCATTAAACATACCTATCTTTGTCCACCCCCAAATCATAAATCCCATAGGATATGAACGCATAAAAGACCCCTTACTTACCCCTGTGATTGAATTTGTGTTTGATACCACCATCTGCATTGGAAAGTTGATGGTGGCAGGCATTTTTAAAAGATTCAGGAATCTAAAATTTGTCTTTGCCCATTTAGGAGGGGTAATGCCCTTTATTAAAGAGAGGTTTGATGGCATATATAAAATGCTTAGAAAGAGGAATATAGTTAAAGACATCTTTACTCTGCCTACTGAATATCTAAAAAGAATATATGTAGATACAAGCGGGGCCACCTCTCATTCTGCCCTTATGTGCACCATAGAGATGGTAGGGGTAGACCATATCTTATGGGGAAGTGATTATCCAGGCAATCCTGACATATCTGCCTCAATCAAGGCCATAGAGGAATTGAAGATCCCTGCCAAAGAGAAGGAAAAGGTACTAGGTATCAACATATCCCAAATTTTGGGGTCTAAACCCCAGTAAAATGAGCAAAATCGGTACAAAACTCAGATCCAGCTAAATTGT
>Ga0209410_1001642_pt1 | contig 10875 bp, 11 predicted proteins | sample Mar14436cmmetaG_FD_184135 | JGI IMG/M metagenome (GOLD analysis project Ga0209410, IMG submission 184135) | Marine hydrothermal vent microbial communities from Guaymas Basin, Gulf of California to study Microbial Dark Matter (Phase II) - Marker... ... | reverse complement strand
CTTGGAGAAGCTATCAGAGAGTTTAGAAAATTTGAGAAGAAAGGTGAACAAAGCAAATGAAAAAAAGCCCGTGATAGATCATATTAGAGAGCTTCGATCCAGAATTTTGATTTCAATTTTTATTTTCCTAATATGTTTTATAGTTACATTTCCATTAGCGCCCTTTATTATTAATTTTCTCAGGGAGTCTTGCTTAAGTGGGATACCTTTGTACTCCTTTTCCCCCCACGAATCTTTATTCTTATATCTGGAAGTTTCCATGATAACTGCTCTGATCTTGAGCTTTCCAATCTGGTTCTATCATTTTTTCTCATTTATAAGACCAGCTTTAACACCCAAGGAAACGAGATATGTTCTGGGTTTAGCTTTCATTTCCCTGCTTTTATTCATCTTAGGAGTAGCTTTTTCTTATTTCATTATATTGAGAGTAACCTTAAGCATACTTTTACAACTCACGTATCTGAGCTCGACACCTCTCTTTAATTTACAGAAAACCATAGAATTTATACTATTGTTTCTTTTCTTCTCTGGACTTTCCTTTCAGCTTCCTTTAGTGCTATATGCTCTCCTGAAGCTTGGTATAATTTCAAAAGAAAAATTAATTGGGTTAAGAAAATATTTTTGGGTTTTAGCTTTTTTTATTGGAGCAATTATAACTCCAGATGCTTCTGGAATCACCCAGATAATGGTGGCTATTCCATTAATATCTCTCTATGAAATTACTCTTCTGATCATCAGATTGAAGCGAGAAAACTAAAAACTTTTAATCATTTCTGCCATAATAATAAAAATAATGAAGAAAAGTTCAAAGAGTGTGGAGAAAGAATCCTGGAAAAAGGCAATAAAACGTATAAGATGGAACGTTGTTTTTGGTACAATATTTGTAGTGTTGGTAATAATAGCTGCAGTAATCCATTTCAATCCATTTAGTTCAGGATATAAAGGCAAGGGAGACCTTCTTTTGAAGTCGTGGTTAAAACCGAGGAAGGTTGATATAAGGGATACCTCTACAATTTACGTTGAACTTTTTAACAGAGGGGATGAAAAAATAAACGTAAAATTGCATCTTAGCTCCAGAAATTTGGAAGTCACATTTCCAGAAAGTAACTCAACAAGCGTAGAGAAAAATATTAGAATTGGTGCTGGAGAAAAGAGAATCATAACAACAAAAATATTGATAAACGCTAGTTATGCTGGTAGCTACGGTATAGATATAAAAGCAACGTATAATGGTAAAGTAGTGAAAGATACTCAATTCTTGGAGGTAGAAGAGAAATTTGCTTAAAAGCTTCTTTTTCTGCTCTCGATGTATCTCATTAGCTTTCTATGAGCATTTTCAGCTGCTGTTACAATACCATGCTCTGCGGGTGACAGCGGAGGTGTATAGCAATACTTTAAGTTTTTTAGCTCTTCTATTTTTGCGTATCTCTGAATAGCGAATGCCAATAGATCTATCATCCCCGAAACTTTATTTCCGTAGCCAACAACCTGCGCACCAACCAACCTCCTATTTAGAGCATTAAATATAAGCTTTATCTTTATTTCCTTAGAATTCGGGAAGTACTCTGCTCTTGTTGTAGTTTTTGCTTTTCCCACTATAGTTTCTATTTCCTCATATTTACAATCTTCTTCAGTTAAACCGGTTCTTCCAACTTCCAGATCAAAAATCTTTACTATTAACGAGTTTAAAACACCCTCCATTGTTGCATATCCACCAACAGCATTTGTTCCAGCAACTTTACCTTGTCTTATTGCTGTAGTTCCAAGTTGGCTCAGCATGGGTTTAGATGTCACTAAAGAAAGCGAATGGGTACAATCTCCAGCAGCAAATATATTCTTTACAGACGTTGCCATTAATCCATTGACCTTTATAGCGTTATGTTCTATCTTTAGTCCAGCTTTTTCTGCAAGTTCTATATTGGCTCTAACACCAGTACCTAGTACAACCATATCGGTCTCTAATTCCATAGGTTCTTTGTCCTGTATGATTATCTCAGCACCTCTGACTCGACTTTCTCCGAAGAAGCTCTTAACTTTTGAGTTGGTTAGTATCCTAATACCATTATCTCTAAGCTTCTTTTCTATTTCTTCGGAGAAATCCCTATCAAATGCCCTAGAAAATAATCTATCACATATCTCAACTAACGTGACATCTAAACCCCTCTTTTTTAAGGCAACCGCTATTTCCACACCAATAGCGCTACCTCCTACAACCAAAGCTCGTTTACATTTTTCTATGTACTCATCTATCCTTTTCGCATCTTCTAGAGTCTTTAAAGTAAAGATACCTCTCTTTTCTATACCGTTTATCCTTGGTATTATCGGCTTTGCTCCAGTAGCCAGAATTAAAGAGGTGTACTCTAACCGTTCTCCCTTTTCGGTTTCAACCAATTTATCTACAACATCTATATCTATAGCTTTATCGATTATGCATTCTATATCGTTCTCTTCACATATCTTTACCAAACTTTCAGAGATCTTGTCAAATCCATCTATCTCTCCAGCGATAACGAATGGTAAAGCACATGGACTATAGTGAAGTTCCTCATCAGATATCAGAGTTATGTTTGCATTCCAATTCACTTTTCTAGCTGTTAGTGCAGCTGTTAAACCAGCAGCTCCCCCACCTATTATGACCAAGTCATGCATTTTGACCAAAAATTATAGGTTGGGTCAGTATATATATGTTTGCTCTTCCCGCTCTTCTTTTTTTCGTTTTAATCTTTCAAACTCTTCCTTTATCTTCTTTAGTGCCATTTCAAAGTGCTCTTTTCTAACCTTTATGTGCTTTAAGCCTTTCCTCCGTTTCTCTCTTAGTGCAAACATTCCAGCTTCTCTACAAATGTTTGCTATATCTGCTCCCGTCATTCCTTCTGTCTTCTCTGCCAATTCTTTTAGATTTACGTCATCCTCTAGTGGCATTTTTCTTGTGTGTACTTTAAATATTTCCTCCCTTGTTCTCTTATCTGGCATTGGTATCTCAATCTTCAAATCGATTCTCCCTGGTCTAAGCAATCCGGGATCTATAAGATCCGGTCTATTCGTTGCAGCTATAACTGTAACGCCTTCTAACTCTTCAATTCCATCAATCTCTGTGAGAAGTTGGTTAACCATTCTTTCTGTAGCATCTGTTAGCGTACTACCTCTGATCTTTGATATGCTATCAAATTCATCAAAGAAAATTATTGCTGGAGCGACTTGTTTCGCCTTTCTGAATATGTCTCTTATTCTTTTCTCGCTTTCTCCAACCCATTTACTTAATAATTCCGGACCCTTAACTGATATGAAATTAGCATCAGCTTCATTTGCTATAGCTTTCGCTAGTAGAGTTTTTCCACATCCTGGTGGACCATAAAGCAGCACACCCTTTGGTGGTTTTATTCCCAATTCTCTAAAACTCTCTGGATCCTTTAATGGCCATTCCACAGTTTCCCTTAACAGTTCTTTAACTTCTTCTAAGCCACCAATATCATTCCAGGTAACCTTTGGCTTATTTATGAGAACCTCTCTCATAGCTGATGGTTCCACTTGGTTCAACGCCTCAAGGAAGTGTTTTCTTTTGACCTTTATTTTCTCTAGAATTTCAGTAGGTATCCTTTCCTCTATACTTTTTATCGTTGGCAGATGCTCTTTTATAGCCTTCATAGCAGCCTCTTTACAGAGAGCTTCAATATCAGCTCCGGTAAATCCAAGAGTTTTCTCAGCAATTTCCTTTAAATCAACGTCATCATCTAAGGGCATGCCTCTAGTATGAATTTGTAATATCTCTAATCTACCTTTTTCATCCGGAACACCTATCTTTATCTCTCTATCAAATCTTCCTGGGCGGCGTAAAGCGGGATCTAAATCATCTGGTCTGTTCGTTGCAGCTATCACAACTACTTGCCCTCTAGATTTTAAGCCGTCCATTAAAGTAAGGAGTTGAGCAACAACTCTCCTTTCAACTTCTCCTGTTACCTCTTCTCTTTTCGGAGCTATGGAATCGATTTCATCTATGAATATTATTGATGGTGCATTTTTCTCGGCTTCTTCAAATATCTCTCTTAGTCGCTTTTCGGATTCACCATAATATTTACTCATTATTTCTGGACCAGCTATTGAATAAAAATTGCTTTCTGTTTCACTAGCTACGGCTTTAGCTATTAAAGTTTTTCCGCATCCTGGTGGACCTGTAAGCAAAACACCTTTTGGCGGTCCAATTCCCAGTCTTTCAAATACCTCGGGGTGTTTCATTGGCAATTCGACCATTTCTCTAATCAATTCTATCTCATTTGATAAGCCCCCTATATCTTCATATCTAACTTCTGGTATTCTTTCAACTTTTGTTGGTTTTTCGGATATCTTAAGCTTTGTGTAAGGTGTAACTCTTACACAACCTCTTGGTGAAACCTGAGTTACTATAAAATGCAAGGTTGTGCCAACGACATCTATATCTATGCGCATTCCCTTTATGAGAGGTTTATCTAATAATTTTTCATGAAAATATGGTGTTGGATCTGAAGAAAATCTTATCTCCTCAGTTGGAGCTAGAGTTATAGATTCTGCAGGGTGGCATTCAATCTTTCTAATTGTGACCTTATCACCCAGGGTTACTCCAGCATTTCCCCGAATGGTTCCATCCATCCTTATAATATCCAAATCCTCATCTTCTGGTCTGCCTCGCCAAACTATAGCCACTGCTTTATTTTTTCCTTCAATTTCTATGACGTCTCCGGCTCTCAAGCCGAGTTTGTCCATATTCTTTCCAGAAATTCTAACAATACCTCGCCCAACGTCCATATGAACAGCTTCGGCTACAGTTAACATAAGCTCATTATCTTCTTTCATTTTTCAAGCCACCCTTATCTTTTTATTCGTCTTCTTTTTTAATCTTATTTCCAAAACACCATTCACATACGTCTTTTTGTAATTCTTGGTATCTATCTCTGGTACAAATTTCAAAAATTTATAATAGCCGTCAAAGTCCCTTTCTACCTGATATCTCCTGCAAATCTCATCGTATTGTTTCAGTTTTCTGGCTATAACTTCCAAAGAATGTTGCGAAAGCTTTATCTCTATATCCTTCTCCTCCACACCAGGAAGTTCCATTGTAACTATGATTTCATCATCCGTTTCGAAGATATCTGTCACCGGCTCCACGTATCTACTGTGTAGTGCATTTCTGATGAAATAATCATCATCAAAAATGAACCAATCTTCAAAATCTGGAAACGGCATTTTTAATAAAAGTTAAAAATTTAGGTAGCGATAATTACTTTATCTGTAATTTTCTACCGCCACCTTTTTCTTCGATTTTAACTTTTGGTATTCTTATCTCCAAGACACCATTGTTATAAGTTGCCTCTGCCCTTTCTGTGTCAACATTCGTTGGAAGTGGTATGTATCTATAGAAACCAGTATATGTTCTCTCAAACCTGTACATTCCTTTTCTTTCATCTTCATCTCTTCTCTCAGCCTTTCTCTCGACCTTCACTTCTATACCATCTTCATATATATTGATGTCTATATCCTCTTTCCTCACTCCAGGGAGTTCCATGGTAATCACGACTTCCTTATCTGTTTCCCACATATCAGTTAATGGTGTTCTGTATTCGCTTCTCTCTATGAAGCCTCTGGAAAACTCTGGAGAGGATGGTAAGCCCAGGAATCTCTCGCCTCTCCACAAGTCTTCAAAAATACGATCCATCTCCTCTTGTATTCTTCTGAGTTCATCCCATATCGAATACCTTCTTCTCCACCACATTTCTTATCACCCCCTCTGCGTTTTTCTCTTAAAATTATACTGTTAGTATTAATATATCTTTTATTAAAAGTTTAAAAATGTTTGATTTTGTCAAAATTTTTTTGATTTTTTTAAAAGATCATCGATATTTTTAATATGACACAAGAATTAAGAATCAAAAGGTTATTGCCTCCAAGAACTAAGGATTTGGACTCTGATATAGAATGGATCTGTGAGAGCCTTGGATTGATAACGAGTAATGATAAGGATGATCCAACCCTAAAAATTTTCAGAGAAGTGCTATTTTCTTTAGCAAGAAATTCAAAGATAAGAAGTGATGAATTGGCTGAAAAATGTAATCTGACGAGAGGTGCTGTAAACTATCATATACGATATTTGATAAATTCTGGTATCTTCGTAAGGAGAAAGAGATGTATAATGCTGAGATCTGGAAACTTAAGAAGAACTTTAGAGGATATACAGAGAGATGTTAATTTCATTTTTGAAGAAATGAAAAGGATAGCTAAGGAAATAGACAAAGAATTGGGCTTAGAGTATCGTTAACTCCGGTAGATCACCAAAACAAGCGAGTTTATCTTCGTATATTATTATAACACCATCCACACCCCCTATGCTTTTAGCCAATTTTAAACCTTTTTCTATATCAGTTACATTCTTGATGCTATTTGCTATAGCTGTTGCTGCGGCATCTGCTAGCATCGAGGATCTGGCAACCACAGTAACAGAATCGGCTTTTCCCAAACTTATTGAATGTCCCATCTTGCCAGAGGATGTGCAAATTCCAATTTTTTCTCCTGGCTCTTTAATCTTTAAAGCTAACCTATCAGAAAATTTTGATGTTTTGGCTGAAATTTTGACCATCCTTTCTGAGAAAATTCTCATCGCAATATCACCACCATTTTCTACTATGACGTCCCTTAAACTGAATTCTGATATTAAAAATTCTAGAAGGTACTCCGCGATTGCACCAGCCACACAAGCCATGGGTCCAACTCCAGCAGATCTTGCAGCGTTATTCATAGCTTTTATAATGCCCGGAGCATTTACCAACTCTTCTTTAGTTAGTGGCTCAAAAGATGTAAAGAAATAAGGATTCTTGATAATATACCCCTCTATTTCCTCATAGAGCTTGATAAGGTAATCTCTACACTTTTCTTTTATCCTATCTAAATTTCCTTCGTGAAACGTTATCAAGATCGATACGTTACTATTCTTATATCTTAATTTAAAGCTGTATTCCTCTATAGCTCTTGAATCTTTATGGCTTTGAACGGACATACTTCAACACAACTACCACACCTTATACATTCCTTTCTGTCTATCTCTATGCTCAGATCTTCCTTAAAATAGATAGCTTCTACTGGACAAACAGCTATACAGGCACCGCAATCTATGCAGCCTTTAATATCCCTAACTATGCCTTCATCCAACTTTACAACTTCTATACCCTGAGATTTGAAAGCTTTTACAACCTTTTCCTGAGTTTTCTCGTCACCTGGTACATCAACAATTATCGAAGCTTCATCATAACTTATCTCAGCTCGCAGAACGTTTATTAAGACTTTCGTCTCAAGAACCGTCTTAGCCAATACGGGCGACTTTACAACATCCGAGGAGTATCTCAATAAATATTTAGCCATTTTTAGGAACTTTCTTCTCTATAACCTTTTCTCATTATATCAGATATCGTTATTATCCCGATAACCTTTCCATTTTCATCAATTACTGGTGTAGCATCTATCTTGTACTTATTCATTCTTCTAACCACGACATCTATTGGCTCGTCAGCGAAGGACACTATAACTTTTTTTGTCATTATATCCCTTATTCTCTTTTTCTTTTCAGCTATTCCTTTTATTATGTCTCTAGATGTGACTATTCCTCTAAGTTCCATGTTCTCTATAGTTACAGGAACTTGATCGATGTGATTCTTAACTAGGATTTCGCTAACCTCCTCTATACTCTGTTCTGGAGAAGCAACTATAACTTCCCGAGTCATAATGTCAATAACTCTAATTATCTTTTTCTCCATTCTCATTGGTTTATAAGTAACATCTCTGCTCAATCTCTCAACTGGCTCTGAAAGATAAAATTCTTTATCTTCTATCCATATTTTCAATTCATCCATGATTTGCTTTGCTATTTTTAAGCTTGATAGAGAACCTGTTTTAACCTTTTTACCTTTGATTTCAACTTTTCCTGAGAATAGCTCCTCATAGCTAACTCTCGCAACCACTGGTTTATTGAGTCTTGGTACACCATAATCTAAGATCTCGGTCTTTAGATCAGAATTTCTAACAGCTGTAGATTTTGCTAACTCCTCATCTAATATTGGAATAGGGATACCTATTCCAACAAATAGGGTTACACCATAGCCAGGTATGGTTGCAGCTTTCACGTATTCTGTACTCATGTTTTTCATATCTCCCCTCACGGAAATTGTTCCCATTTGCTCTTTGGGATTGTGCTGGGTGCCTTCTCCAATTACATAGCCTATTGAGCCACCGATAAAAATTCTAGTACCGATGCCTATCGTCTTATAACTTGGATCGTTTGCTAATGGGCTTATTTCACCACATCCAGCAAAATTAACATTTCCGTACCTTGGTAGCAAAGTGCCCATGTAAGTTCTGAGCTTCATATCTGATGAATTGGTTGCAGCTTTATAGCGCTGATAAGCGTTTCTTGGATTTACCATTATTGCTTGATTTAAGTCATCGATAGTTACAGTCGTCTTTAATTTTTTTCTTGGATAACAATCTGTTCCATAAGATTCTGCTCTAACTTCAATCTCTTTTCCAGCTATTAAATCTTCTATAACATGAGCCCCACCATATTCAAAACCCTTACTCTCGCTAAGTTGGGTTGCGCCTATATAAAGATCAACCGCGGCTATTCCAGTACAGGCTTCGACGTCATTTAACCAAACTTTCTGCATCTTAATTGGCGGATCGGAATGTCCAAGATTGAGAAACGCTCCTGAGGAGCACATAGCTCCGAATGTGGCTGTAGTTACGACATCTACCTCTCTAAAAGCTCTTTTCGGATTTTCTTCATATAGCTCTGGCATTTCATCTGCCCCTACGATTACGGCTTCGCCTTTCTTAATCTTTTCGTTTATATCCTTTATCCTCTTTTGCATCTTTCAATTTTTTAATGATTTATTACTATGAAATTCAAATTTAAATATCAAAGTGATTTAATTATGCAAATTTGCATAAAAATGTTGCCTTCAATAGAGGACATAAAAAAGTTGAGGAAAAAATTAGGAATTTCCCAAAGCGAACTTGCTAAGAAAGCTGGAGTTAGCCAATCACTAATAGCCAGAATAGAATCTGGAAAGGTAGATCCGAGCTATTCTAAGATTAGAAAGGTATTCAATGCTCTTGAACTCGTGAAAAAAGAGATATCTAAGAATATAAGAGCAGAGGATCTCATGACCACCGAAGTTATTTCGATCTCTCCAGATGATAGTATAGAAAACGCGGCAAAACTCATGATGGAGTTAAAGATATCTCAACTTCCAGTGATAGATAAAGGAAAAGTTCTTGGCTCTATTTCGGAAAAAACAATATCTGCGTTGATCCAAAAATTTGAAACAACAGAACAAATACTTGAAAAGAGAATCAAAGATGTCATGGAAGAGCCATTTCCAATAGTACCTCGTAGCTGTTCGATATCGGTAATCTCGATGCTTCTCGAAGATAATCAAGCAGTTATCGTCTCAGATAAATGGGGCAAAATTACTGGGATAATAACGAAAGCTGATCTCCTAAAGGTTCTGCAAAGAAGGTAGATACAATTTCGATTTTAATCATTCACTACTAAAAAAAATTATGGCACAAACAATAACCGAAAAAATCTTTTCTTTGCATTGCGGAAGGGAAGTTTACGCAAATGAGATAGTAATGGCAGAAGTGGATCATGCGATGAGCCAAGATGGAACCACGCCCCTAGCAATAAAGGTTTTTCAGGAGATGGAAGCTGGGAAAGTTTTTAATCCAGAAAAGATAAGCTTTGTTATAGATCATTCGGCTCCATCCCCAAATGAGAACATTTCTAATTTACATAAGCTAATGAGAGATTTCGCATTTAAACACGGAATAAATCTTTACGATATCGGTTCTGGGGTTTGCCACCAAGTTATGGTAGAACAGGGACACGTTGTTCCTGGTGATCTCATAGTTGGGGCAGATAGCCATACTTGTACCTACGGCGCTCTAGGTTGTTTTGCCACCGGGATAGGCTCAACCGACATGGCATTTGTTTATGCTACTGGAAAATTATGGTTCAAAGTTCCAGAAAGCATAAAGTTCATAATAGAGAATAAATTAGAGAAAGGTGTCTCTTCTAAGGATTTAATACTTCGCATTATACGTGACTTAAAAGCTGATGGAGCAACTTATATGGCTGCCGAGTTTACTGGTGAGTGTATATCTGAGTTATCAATAGACTCTAGGCTAACGATTTGCAATATGGTAATGGAGATGGGTGCAAAAACCGGTATAATCGAAGCTGATGAAAAGGTTTTAAAATGGCTTAAAAATAGAATCTCTAGAAAACCAAGAATTTTGAAAAGTGATGAAGATGCTAGCTATGTTAAAACTTTTTACTACGATGCTTCAGATATAGAGCCAATGGTAGCCAAGCCCCATCAAGTTGATAACGTTGTCCAGATTTCAGAGGTTGAAGGTATAGAAATCCAAGAAGCCTTTATTGGAACTTGCACTAATGGTAGATTAGAGGACTTAAGAATAGCGGCAAAAATTTTAAAAGGAAAAAAAGTTCATAGAAATGTAAGATTAGTGGTTGCTCCAGCATCCAGAGAAATTTATTTAGCTGCAATCGAATCCGGAATTTTACAAACCTTAATAAAAGCAGGAGCGGCTATTGTCACACCAGGTTGTGGACCATGTGTTGGTACTCACAACGGCATTCCAGCAGATAACGAAAATGTCATTTCCACAGCCAATAGGAATTTCAAGGGTAGGATGGGCAACAATAAAGCTTTTATCTATTTAGCCTCACCAGCAACTGTAGCAGCATCAGCTATAACTGGCAAGATAACAGATCCAAGAGAATTTTTATAACCCCTAATCACTTTTTATGACTGGTGTAACTCTGATATATAT
>Ga0209410_1001641_pt1 | contig 10875 bp, 11 predicted proteins | sample Mar14436cmmetaG_FD_184135 | JGI IMG/M metagenome (GOLD analysis project Ga0209410, IMG submission 184135) | Marine hydrothermal vent microbial communities from Guaymas Basin, Gulf of California to study Microbial Dark Matter (Phase II) - Marker... ... | reverse complement strand
GGGATTGGAAGGTTTTGTTTTGAGACCTCTGTCAGCAAAGCTTCTTCCCAAAACAATTCCCGAGATTGAGGGCTGGATTGACAGGAAAAATCTGCTTGCGATACGAGGTAGAAGCCGAAAGATGCAGATCGCACTTGCACGGAATCTGGGTATTTCTCTATCCCATGTGGCTTCGCCGGCAGGCGGCTGCTTGCTCACGAACAGAGAGTTTGCAGCTAAATTGAGAGACCTCTTCGCACATAAATCGCATGTGTCTGTGAGCGATGTCGAGCGATTGAAAGTGGGCAGACATTTCAGGTTCAAACAGTTCAAAATAATCGTCGGAAGAAATGCAGATGAGAACAATCGGCTGTTGTCCATGAAGCGCCCCTCAGATGTCGTGCTTGAAGTGCCTCGCATTGGCAGCCCGATAACTCTTCTTGAGAATGAGAATCTCAGCGCAGATATAATAGAAAGGGCCATGGATGCTGATCTCTCATCGGAGGTTGATTCAGATGTTGATGAGGTGAGAGCGGCAATAGAAACCGCCGCAAGAATAACCGCACGCTACTCGGATGCGAGATATATGCCGGGCGTTGAAGTGATCGTGAGATATGCAGACAAAAAACAATCATTCTTCGTGAAACCTGCACGCGACGATGATATTGCAGAATTGCGAATCTACTAGCAGCGCTGCAGAGTGGTGCTGCCTGTTGATGCGTGCTGTTGATGCGTGTGCCGTCTGTCATGCGTTGCGAGTGTGCCGAGCGGGTGATGATCAGGAGGTGCCATCTCATGCATAACTTGCGTTTGCTGCTGAGGATTCTGGAATTGAAAGCATTCAGAAGCCTTGGATTTCCGGCATATCCCGTAAATTTCACGATAAGCGTGACCAATAAATGCAATTCCAGGTGCAAAACATGCAACATATGGAGGTTCAGAGATTATCATGATGAGCTTGATCTTGAAGAATATGATCATATTTTTGAGAAAATTGGTAAAAACATGTATTGGGCGACGCTGAGCGGAGGGGAGCCTTTTTTGCGTGATGACATCTCCCATATTTACAGTGCGCTTATAGAACACTGTGAGCCCAACATCGTGAATGTGCCGACGAATGCGACAATGCCTCGCCTGATAGAGCGTCGTGTGCGGGAGATGCTTGAATTCAGGCGCACACACGACAGAAAAAGTTTCATTGAAATGAAATGCAGCAGAGGAGGCAGTGGAAGGGGTGGTGCACGTTCAGCGCTCATAATAAATCTCTCGCTTGACGGTGTGGGAGATATGCATGACTGGATAAGGGGATTTAAAAACAATTTCTCGCGATTTATAGACACATATAAGCGATTGAGAGCGCTGAAAAACGAATATGATCTCAAGATAGGGGTTCATACTGTCATCTCAATATACAATCTGAACAGTATTCATGAGATAACAGAGTTTGTGAGAGGCTTGGGTGCTGATACACACATTTTTGAGGTTGCTGAGGAGAGGGAGGAATTGATGACGGTCGGATGTAAAATCACGCCGCGTGCGGATTCTCTTTCAAATGCGCTTGCTGAGATCATGAGATCCGTGCGTGTGCATGGAGATTTCATCACGCGCATGACGCAGTCTTTCAGAATGGAGTATTACAAAATGATGAAGCGCGTGTTTGAGGAGCGCCGTCAGGTTGTCCCGTGTTATGCTGGATTTGCATCATGCCAGATATCACCACAAGGTGATGTGTGGGCGTGCTGCGTGCTCGGAAACACATATTCATTCGGCAATCTCCGCGCCTGCGACTACGATTTCAATCGCATCTGGCGCTCAGCACGAGCATCTGAAATCCGCCGTGCTATAAAGACTGGTGCCTGCTACTGCCCCCTCGCAAACGCATCTTACACAAACATGCTGTGCAATTTCAGAAGTGCGTTGAGCGTGTTACTTCGCATGATATGCAGCTATTTCGCATGATATGCAGCTCGCATAATGGCGCAGCTATTGACGCTGATGCAGCCCGTCTTGAAGTGTTTTTGTTGTCTCGACTGGCATCCACATGACGGGGATCCTCCCGGAATGGAATTTGAAAAACGCCACAATACGGGCAATCATCTCAAAAAAAGCAGATGCTGCGATGAAATGCATATTATGAAACGAAGTCAATGCGATCAAATGCCTTATTGTGTCGCTTATGCTCGTTGTTTTTGGTCTGTATCCCGTCATTTCGGCGATCTGATAATGCCCGATATGGACACGCACGCGCTGACGGATGAAGTCGCCCAATGTCTCAGGACCTCGCATGAGAGATTTTGCTTTATCCGCATAAACTATCGCATAACCCTTTCTCCTCACAGCATATTCAATGTAAAGGTCATCATTCACTATATTCGTCGGCAATCTGTCAACAATTCCAACACGCATCGCATAAAATTCGCCTGTGAGTTTGGGATATCGCATTGAAATCAGGTGATGCAGGTTCCACAGCAGATGAGATGCAAAGCCGAAAAGTGTGCGATTATCGTTCACGGGCAATGGTCTTCCGCTCACACATCCTATTCGCCATCCTATTCGCCGCACCACCTCGCAGTCGCAGTTTCTATGCTCAGCGCATTCTCCTGATTTGTGGAGGAACGATTTGTGGAGGAATGGTTTTGATTCGTGAAGGGACAATTCGTGGAGGAATGGTTTTATGATCTCCTCAATGCTTCCGGCTGTGGGAATGTTGTCTGCGGACAGCATTACCAGAATATCGCATCCTCTTGACTCCTTCAGTATCAGGTTGACCGCTGACGCTTTACCTCTGCGCTTTTCTTCACGAATCAGGCGCACCCGTGTGTCTTCACTGGCTATCTCCTCCACAATTTCCGCTGTGCGGTCTGTGCACCCGCTGACAACAACAATCACGCTGTCAAGTTCAACACAATCGCTCAAACGCTGCCCAAGAACATTCCTGAGCAGACTGCCTATGTTTCGCTCTTCATTGTGCGCTGGAATCCCGACGGAAAGCCTGACTTTTGCTGTTCTTTCCCTTCCGCTTATATGTTCTTTTGCTCTCATTCTTCCTTCGTGCTCTCATTCTTCTTTCGTGCTCTCACTCCTCTTTCGTTGGCTTCTCATCATCCGGGGATCGCCTGTTCTGCATGCCGAACCTGGACTGCGTTCATCCGAACACATGGCTTCTGGAGCAGACGAAAGGAGCAATAAATCTATGGATCGCTCACTTGAATGTCGCAGCAAGAAAAATATAATTGCACTTCCTCACTGCACCTGCGGTTTTTCATGAGGATGATACCCCATCCTTTTCTGATATATTCTTGCTGCGATTCCAAGGGCCGATGCGATGACAGCGACTGCAAAAATGCTTGTGAAACCAACATCAATAGGCGCAGATATGCGGAAATTGCCATAGGGCATAGTGAAGGGCATAGTGAGCCTCTCCACTCCAACAAAGGGCATGGAGAAATCTTCTGATATCGCACCTCCTGTGAGCTTAGGTGCTGAATTCACAATGAATGTTGTGATGAAGAGCACGATGACAAAGGCGACGACGAGCCAGAGGAGTTTCAGCGAAGAGAAGCGGACAAGCGTCTCAGCACTTTCAGCGTGCTTCTCCGAGAGTGAGAGAAGCGAGCCTGCGAGTAGAGCAACGCCGAAGTAAACATAACAGAGTTTGAAGGCGAGGTTGAGCCACCAGAAAAGAGGAAAGAATGATGCTGTCGTTTCTGCCGTTGAAATCTGCTTGTTGAGAATGAGGGATTGAAATTGAAGTTCAAATGGAGATGCGCGGATGCTGAAAATGCCGCCGTCTGTGCCGATGCTGAAGTGCCACCATGGCCCCAAAAACGGCAGTAAAAGTGTCAAGATGCCTGCGAGAACGCCAAAAAAGTTCAACCGCTTCCAAAGCCTCTCAGATGCGTTTTCCACTGTCGTCACCCCTTTCGGCTCATACCCTCTGCTGCTGTCGCTGCTGTCGACAGTGGCGTTGCGAAGCTGTTAAATTCAATCTCCACACCTTTCACATCCATTTTCAATGTGATTTTGCTCACTTCAGGCTCAAAGGTTTGCTGTGCGGAAGAAGCCAACGGCGCTTCAAATCGCAGGATTGCAGAACCTCCTGCAGGAATCTCAACGGGCTCCACTAACTCGAACTTAACGCCTTCTGCGTATAGTGAACCAGATTTCACCGTCAAATTCGCAGGAAAAGGCGAGCAGGCTGAAAGCGTGATGAACCTTTTGTCTCCTTCAGTGCCTGAGTCCACAATTTCTATAAATTCCCCGTTCATGCTTGTGTTCAGCGAAGGAAGCATCGCAGCAAGAATCTCTTCAGGAGAAGCCGAGAACAGCGTTGATTTCAGCGAAAATTCGTGTGTTGCGAATGCTGCGAGAACACAGAGGACGAATATCAGCGATGGAATCACACGCAAAACAAACTTCAACAAACCCCCTCCCATCTCTCTCCCTCCTTTTCTTTTCTTTTTTATTTTTTCCATTTTTCCTATTTTTTCTTTTTTCTGTTTCACATGTTCCCGCCTTTTATTTAAATGTGTTCAATTCATCTGAGCACAGGTTATGATATGGTGAAGTCCGCCGAAAAGTAAAAGAGTAGCCGGCAAGAGGGACTGAAAATGTTTTGGGATGACGAGTATAAAAGCAACGAACATATTTGGGGAGAAAGACCAAGTGAGTTGGCCATTGCTGCAGTCAGATACTTACAGAAATGCAAATTGAAAAAAGGGATATTTAGCATATTGGACATTGGCTGTGGGTATGGTCGTGATGTATTCTACCTTTCGGACAATCTTGGATGCGGGATTTTGGGGATAGACATTTCCAGAAAAGCTATAGAAATTGCCTCAGATACAGCATTTAAAACGCAAAAATGGGACGATGTAAAATTTGAGTGCTGCAATTTCACAGAGCTGAGGGGTGGCAAATATGATCTTGTATTTGTCTCAAACCTGTATCAACTCCTAAAAAAGGATGAAAGAGAAGAACTCAGAAAAACAATTATGAGAACGTTGGCACCAAACGGATTACTGTTCTTGAGCACACTTTCAGTAAGAGATCCTGAACATTACGGAAAGGGCATTCCCGTTTCTGACAATTCATTTCAGGAAAAAGTGTATATTCATTTCTGCACCAGAGAAGAACTGATTGAGGATTTTGCTTTCCTAAATATCAAGGAGCTATACGAGCACGAATATTATGAACCTCATGCCAATGGCGAAGTTCATCACCATATTTCATGGATATTGATAGGAAAATATGAGGGCATCTGACGGAGATTCATACGAATCATGCAATGGAATGGAATGGAAATCTGCTCTCGGCTTCGCTCCTTTGAATGAGGAAATTGAATGAGGAAAGAGGGATATAAATCCCCTTACCTCTCTCACTCTATGGCGATGTCAGCCAAGTGACCATCACATTCTGTTCATTTAAGTTGCCATTTAAGTTGCGAAGTCTATGCAACATCCTCTTCGGACCAAGAGGTGTAGGGCTATGGAGTTGTCGCTTCCTGTCTTCTCTCCTTTACGTCTTTGCATTGGATGATGGATGGAGAGGGGCTTGGAGGTGTCGCATCTTCTTGACGCCAGAAATCAAGGCAGGATTGCAATTCCAATAAGGATGAGAACAGGTGAACTGCCACTTGATCCTCCGGTTCCTCTCTTCATCATTCAGCATCTGAAACTCCATACGGTTCCTATTGTTGCCTCACCTGCATTATATGCCTCGATGATAATGTGTTTTTTGGATTACAATACACCTCCAAAGACTGAGTCAGTTTCTACAATTTTGCAAGATTTCCTCAGTCTTTCACAGATAGTCCATACTTTGGTTTCAGAATAATTTTCTTTTCGTTCAATCTATTCCGCTTTATCACTCTCTTTCTGATTCTTTCATATTTTTTAGTTTTTAAGTGTTTCTGTGTTTCTGTGCAGAAAAGAGATTATTGCGACGGGAGATGCTCTCCAAATCATTAAAAATATGAAACCCCTCTTATTTGAACTGGATTCGGTTCTCGCCACCCTTTCGCATGTTGAAACAGAAAAATATAATTAACATAAATAAAAAGAACAAGCCAGACCTTTCATTATCGCCTCCTTCCCCCTCTTCTTTCCTTCAGCACACTTCAGCACACTTCAGCACAGTGCACAGCAATCTCTTCAGTGTTGCAGCGTATGCAGCTTCATCACAGTTTCTGCGAACTCTCTTGCTGCTTTTTCGATTTCGCCGTCGTGGTTCTCAATAATTTTCACGGGCGCGCCGGTGAGGCAGGCGTAAGCCATTGAGATTGCTCTGTTCATTGCTTGATGCTCTGCTATGTCCTCTTCCGCTTCTTCATCCCGCATTCTCGTTTTATCTGTCTTTCTTCTTCTTGCAATCTCATGAGGAAAGGCCTCTATGAGCACGAACAGGCGAGGAGACAACTCGTGGAGGACATCCGCAGGGAGACCTGGAAGATATCCGAAAGGTGTTTTTATTGTGCAATGTGTGTCAAGGACTATGTTCGCATCTTTGCTCATGTCCGCAATTCTCCTGCATGCCTTTTTCTGTATGAGTGTCTGGGTTTCATGAGGGAGTTTTCTGATCTGATCCCTGTTTATGATGCCTTCCTGTGAAGCTATCTCAAACATCACATCCCCATAATTCAAATGCACGAATTCGGCACGCTCTGATGCCTCCTCAGATTTCTCAACTGCTTCCGCATCTGAAGAACGCATGTGGCGCAGCATCTCAAGACCGCGTTGAATTACTGTTGATGAGCCCGCACCTGGCATGCCAGCCACCACAATCAACATGCCGCAAACACCTCCTGTCAATCTTCCACAGAACTGCACCTTGCGACAACTGTGATAAATACAGGACCTCTGATGTCTATTTTTCTGTTTTTTGCTGTGATATATCTGACCGCAACATCATCTATGCGCAGGTTTATGTCTGATGCGCTTCTCACAATTCTCACACGCACATTTGATGCTCCTCTCTCAATTTCATGAGCGGCGAGTGCTGCGAACGCATCAACAAACCGTATATTCGTGGATATCCCATCTTCAAACATGAATTTCCATTTTTCATCACGGGGCACCGCATATATTGAGCCATCATACACCACAACCTCATTCAAAAACGCAGGACCGCAAAGACGAGTGTTCTCCTCACGCTCAACCACATACACATCAACACGCCTTCCCAGTATTTCACCGCTGAACGCGAGGAACTCGCATGGCGATTGTGCGTTCGCATGCTCCTCGCATATCCTCACAATGCCCTTCGCAATTTGCTCACCTTCCTTCGTGACTGGCGTTTTCTCAACGCGTATCATGCATGCAATCTCAATATCGGAGAGATGCCACTCATGAAACTGCGGAAAGACAAGCTTTCTGACATCATCAACATCATACAATATCATCGCAAGCCGCTCAACACCAAGTCCAAAATTCATAACAGGCACGGGAATATCATACTGCGAGAGTGCAGTGGGCGAATATATGCCGAATGTGGCGACTTCAACCCATTCTTTGCGGCGAGGATGCCAGCAGAAAACTTCCGTTTGCGTCCCGGGAACATAATATTTTGAGCGCTTCTCATCCTCCCTGAACTTTATCCTCGTGAAACCGAACTGAGAAAGGAGGCGGGTCGCAACATCCATACCCTCGTCAATGCTCACATGCTCATCGCATATCACACAGCTCGCCGAATGATAGCTGCGAAGTCTTGTCTCTCCCTCACGCTGCTCCCTCCTGAAGCATCTGTCAACTGAGAAAAGCTTTATTGGCGTTGGCTTCTTCCCCCAGAGCGCCTTAAGCGTGATGAACCATCCTGAAGTCATGTGGCTGCGAAGCGTCATACTCGTTGCGACGGGAGATAGCTCAACCATCTCAGGAAAAACATCATCAATGATCGCAGCCACAACCGCGTCACTCACATTCAGAGATGCGGAGATCTCGTTGAGAAGGTCATCACCGTCGATCTCGCCGCGCTTGTATCTGTGAAGTGTGCTCCTGAGCGCTTCAATTTCATCAGCCCGAAGTGTTTTGCCGAGATGTCTCTCAATCGCTGTGATACGCTCCTCCGAAATTCCAATGTCAGGTCGTGGGAGACCCGCAAGATAATAACACCGGTCAAGCACCGCAAGAGATTCCTTCCAGAACTGCTTCCTGACATCTTCCTCACTCACAAAAACTGGATTCACAACCTCCTCAAAGCCCATCCGCAGATATGCCTCCCTCAATCGCTGAACTGTGTCAAATACTGGATGCGGCCTTCCAACCCGCTCCCTCATCACAGAGCGAGGAAAACGCTCATTCAAACCCTTCTCCTCTATATACGAGGAGCCTTCAAGCCAAACACGCTCAAAATCCTTGCAGATCTCCTCTTTTATCCGCTCCGTGTCAAATTTCATTCTTCTCCCTCTATCTATATTGATTGTTTATATGCACTTTATATGCACAACCCTCAGCGCGAGCGCGATAAGAATAAAGATAAGAATAAAGTGACCGAGAAGTGGCGTCTGCGAAGAGAAAGCAACAGCAAAAGCTTGTGGCGGAACAGGCGCATGCAGCATGCAGCTCGGCTTCATCCGTTGCCCATGCATATGCACCAGTGAGGCTTCAAGTCAGATGAGGTGAGGAGGCAGATATTCCGCGCTCAACTCACTCACAGCTCACACGATCACGCGACCAGCATTCTCGCAATTTCAATAGCGTCTTTCACACAATCATCCATGTTCATATACTCAAATTTTGCAAATCTGCCCGCGAGAATTATCCCTTTTTTCCCAAAATATTCTCTCAAAGTCAATACATTCCGCTCATAATTCCTGTCATATATTATATAGGCGAGAGGAGCTCTCACCACTTTCGCGAAACATATGTAATTTCTGTTCAGTATTCCCTTGCGATTCAGATCATTTATTGTTCTTTCCATTATATCATGATCGCTCATATTCCAGATTCCACTACTTCCGCATGCGCATGTGATTTCAGCAAGCACTGCTGTCTTGCCCTCCGGCGCAACATATTTGCTGTAATTTGAAGGGAACGCAACCCTGTGAGGCAGGCAGTCTGCGTCAGGAATGTAAAGCCATGAAATTCCTCTCATATTCCCGCCTGTTTCAGCATCTGCACCTTCCTCAATTTCTATCCTCGCATTCACAGGAGGCTCCCCCTCCAAACCGATCATGACTGTTATGAGCGAATTGAAAGACAGCCCTCTTGACGCATGAACGACGCTCGCAGGAACATTTTCTCCCCCTTCTCTCAACGCATCAACAACAGAAAAAACGGGAATTGTCGCCACAATTTTATCATATTTCATACATTCCTCTCCATTTGAAACATACCACTTGTCGTTTGAGTGCCAGATTTCCTTAACTTCAAAATTACATACGGTTTTATCGGCGCATTTTCGCTCTATACTGTTTATTAATGCCTCTATTCCCCCTCTTTTTGGATAATAAAAGTTCAACTGATGTGTGTAACCTTCCGAGTTAAAGCCGAGAGATGAACGGAGCACATCAAACACGCTCGGTGAGGGGACTCTGCCCGCTGCCCAGGATGCGTTCAAATCGCTTATCGGGCGTTTCCATATTTTTTCGTTGTATGGAATCAGGTATTTTGATGAGATCCCTCCGCCGAAATTTGCGAGAAGGTATTCATGGAATGATGAAAAGCCGTCGCAGCGGTGTAAGCACTTCTTTGCCCTTGCAAACAGAAAAGAGGCGACACACTTCAGGTTCTCACGCAATGGCAGGTCAGCCAATCCGTTTTCAAATGGATATTTCACGAGCCTCCCGTTGTAGAGGATCTTCGTGTTTCGCCTGCACTTGACAACATTATCGCCCAGCATGCGCAGCATGAAATTCAAGACTTCCCGATCTCTTGAGAATATTATGTGAGAGCCGAAGCAGTCAAATGTGAAGCCTTCCTCGCTCGTTGAACGACAGAGACCACCGCACTCATTCTCCCTCTCCAGGATCTCCGAATCCTCTATCAGAAAGCCGAGAGTCAGACCCGTGAGTCCGCCTCCCAAGATCCCAACAGTCATCCGCTCACGCCCTTCCGCATCATTCTATAAAAAAATTGCGCCATTACAATTCTCCGCTTCCCACAGCATCAATCACAGCACAGCCTCCGCAAGCATAAAGAATTTTAAGAATGCATCACATGTGATATCCCATGGAAAGATATGTTGTGGTCGCAATACTCGCAGCAATATGCGGTGTGGGCGTTGGCATTGCAGTCGGCTTCGTGTATGCATCTCAAGTTGTGCCGTCTGAAAAAGCTGTAATAAGCCCTCATGAGGCGGGAGAGAATGCGTTGAATATATTATCGCGCATGGGTGTGAATGCAGATGTTGTTGAGGTCACGCCAGTCAGCAATGCCTCCCTGTATAAAGTGAGGATGAGCCTCACAGAAATTCGGGGCACGCGTGAGGAGGTCTTCTATCTCATCCAAAAAGATGGAAAATCCATACTTTCTTATGCGTTTCCGATACCGACAATCGGGAATTTCGTGGTGAGCGAGAGCGATATATGCATGGAAGATGGCAAGCCTGTCGTTTACTTCTTCGGTATTCCTGGATGTTCTCACTGCGTGTGGGAGCATCCAATATTCAAAAATGTCACCGCAAAATTTGAAGGGCACATATCCGTGCATGACAATTACAACAACACAAACGCCGATCGCGACATATTCTCCAGGTTCTCCACAGGAGGATATCCGACAATCGTCCTCGGCTGCAAGTTCTACCGGACAGGCTCTGGCGAAACTCTTGGAAAAGAGGAAGAGGCAAATGTGCTCACAGCACTTATATGCGAACTCACAAACGGCAAGCCTGAAAATGTCTGCAACGCACCTGAAATCCGTGAACTGCGCAATCAGATATGATGACGGTAAGATGCGGCAG
>Ga0209410_1001640_pt1 | contig 10876 bp, 24 predicted proteins | sample Mar14436cmmetaG_FD_184135 | JGI IMG/M metagenome (GOLD analysis project Ga0209410, IMG submission 184135) | Marine hydrothermal vent microbial communities from Guaymas Basin, Gulf of California to study Microbial Dark Matter (Phase II) - Marker... ... | reverse complement strand
CCCTCATAGGTAGGCTTTAAATTCTCTTTTGCGATCACCATCTGGTCATAATGAGGATTGTTTCAATCCCTCATAGGTAGGCTTTAAATAAGTCTTGCTATGGTTTCAGAAATCGTTGAGAGACAACGGGTTAGCGATGTTAACACTATGTTAATGAAGTGTTAATATGGATGTTAACACGTCCGAAGTGTTGGCACACAACGGTTTAGGAAATCGAGATTTGTAATGCATTGCTATTTAATGATTTGGGAGATGTGGTAGATTAGTGGAACGAAGGAGTGAATGGCGGTGGGTTGTTAACATCGATATTAACATTCCAAAGGTCGATTTCCAAAATCATTGAGCCACAACGGTTTACGCATGTTAACTCGGTGTATATAAGTTGTTAATGTCAATGTTAACATCATCTAAACCAATGGTAAGCAAGGCTTTAGGCATGTTTCAGGTGTGACAGCTGGTAGAGTGTTAACACATCTTATTAACAACCTGAACGCCGATTTCCTAATCCGTTGGCACACAACACTTTAGGCGTGTTAACACCATGTAAACAAGTTGTTAATGCGGTTGTTAACATCCTCAAATCCTTGCACCACAAGGATTTATGGCTACCACTAATTTGATGTAAATCCACCACGTGGTCAAGACTTATCACAAGGGTTGACAAATTGAAATTTGGATTATATTGAGATTGCAAATTTGGTGAGGCAAAAAATGTCGGAGCGATATCGAATTCAGTATCAAGCACGTCATGAGGAGCGGGTGCCTGTGATGTTCAAGATGTTAAAGTCGATGAAGGTGCGGTTGTTGGAAGCTGTGTATCGTGAGCGTAAATCTATGTCGTTGTATCTGCGTGAAGTCATCGAGCGTTACTTTGAGCGTAATCCCATAATCCCGCAGGAGTTTGACCCCAACAATGTTCAACGCAAGCGTATGCCACTTGGTGACTTCGTCTGGCAATGGACAGCTCTACCTGAACGTCTCTACAAAGCTTTGAAGCTGAAAGCTACCTTTGAACGCAAGAGTATGAGCCTCGTAATCCACGAAATTCTAAAGGAACACTTTGAACGTGAAGCCATAAAGAAAGAGATAATATCGTGAGGTGATGATGTTTAGCGAAACGTATATCAAGATGTGTGAGAAAGCGGAGGAGATACAACGATTATGGGAGCCAAAATTTGGTGATTTTGTATATGGTGTGCCCGATGCCAATGGTGAGCTGGGCGTATCTATCGTGTTAGACACCGACTATTTTGACTACATGGAAGAAAAAATAATCAGAGTAGCGGTTGCTGATATAGGAGATGAATGGGAATTAAGCCACGAATGGTTTGAGAAAGAGAAACTAACTTGGTTACCAACACAACACCAATTACAAGACCTTGTAAGCAAGATAAACCCGAAGCCAAAATTCTGGAATACAACTAATTATTTGTTGGGTAGGTTATGGAGATTTGTTAAACGTCATAGGTGCCGATACTCCTCTTTCGAGGAATTGTGGCTCGCATTTGTAATGTATAAGCTGTATAACAAGCTATGGAATGCCGACAAACATGAATGGGTGGATTGGAGGGGTGAATGTTTAGTAAGCTTTACATAGATATGTGTAAGAAAGCGACGGAAATCCAGAGAAGTTGGAAACCAAGTGTGGGTGATTTTGTAGCTCTGGGTGATGATGTTAGTGTCATAATATACTCGTTTCGTCGTGGTAATAAGGTGAAATATAAGCTTCATCTAATCCGAGACCGAGAATTCGAGAAACGTGAACTAATTTGGCTTCCAACACAAAGGCAATTACAACTAATAATAGACAGCCATTTCCCAATACCCTTAGATGCCCAAAATATGATAAGCATGCTATATAATTTCGCATTTTCAAATGAAAAGTATGAATATTGCACCCAATTTATGACTTTAAACGAACTTTGGCTTGCCTTCTTGATGGATAGATGCTATAATAAGCGTTGGGATGCTGATAAAAAGGAAATGGGTAGAACTGGAGGACACCGATGAAGCTTGACTCTGTGATTAAAAATGCCGTACGTCCATTAACTCCAGAGCAACGTAACATCTTAGCTGATAGCCTGCGACGTGATGGTCAACGCACCCCGTTATTTGTAGATAAGAAGACTGGTATCCTCCTTGATGGCTATGAACGTTTACCGTTACTTCGTATGCTTGGGAAAGCACCTTGGCTCGAACACGTCGAAGTCAGCGACCCTATCAGGTTTCGTCGTGCCATGAATGTCACCCGTGTACCCGAAGTCGCCCTACAATCTCTGGTCTCCGAAGTCGAGAAGACGCTTGCCGAGCTACCAGGTGTCAAGCTCACCGACCTGCTTGACATCCTGCGTGAAATCTGGGATGACAGTGTCGACCTATCACTTGATAAACGGCAACTCCTTGTCCTCTGGCGTGTGATTGCCGATGGCGGTGTCGTCAAAGACATACCAACACTTAAACGTTTAGTTGGTTGGGGTGACCGACGCACCAAAGATACCATCCGCTGGCTCAAAGAATTAAAGAGTGTGCAACGTTGGCTCAACCTATTCAAGGAGGTCAAATGAACTACTTTGTTGACCACAATCGTCAGATAGCAATAGCGATTGGTGAGAGCACCAAATCCGACATTGAGGAGTGTCTCCATTGGTGGTATAACATTTTGCGATTTGAGCCTCCACCTGAGCCTTTCGAGACCCAGCGTGAGCCAAAAAATTTCACAATCGAGGAGTGTCACACAATAGTCGAGGCTTTGGAGCTCACCGAAAACCTGACCAATCTACTTGAAGCCTCTTGGAATTATGAGTTGACTTTGGTTGCCGTCCTTTACTTTTATAAACAAGGAGGTGAATGGGGTGATAGGTTTGATGTCTTACCGCAGGAGAAGGTTGATGAACTTGGATACATCATTTTGAAGTAGGAGGTGTTATGGATAAGAAGACTTTAAAGAACCAAATCACCAAGATAGTCAACAAGCTACTTGACTACACAGATTGCCTCACACGTGCAGACATCGGGAAAGCGAGTAACATTCGGATAACTCTCGACACAGATATCGATAAGCTATGTGACTTATTGACTAAACCTTCTGGTAAGCCTAAGAAATCGGGGGGGCAAGGATGCGTAAAACTGATGTCGTGCTAATCAATATTAAGAATAAGACTACCAAAGGCACATTCTATGGTGCAGAGATTGACACCTCGAACTACAAATCCGCCACCTATGTGCTGAAAGCAAGCTTAACAGAGACTGGTGGTTCAGATGCAGTTACCCTCGACGTCAAAATCCAAAGCTATTTCCCGATTACCAACGAGTGGCGTGACGTTGTGATATTTGACCAACTCTCCGTGACTGGCGATACAACTGAGAGTGTGCAGACCAAGATAGCAACTGCGGGTATTGGTATGAAACAGCGTGTCGTCTATACGATTGGAGGTGCTGGCGCAGTTGGTGACTGCGACCTCGTAGTTGAAGGGCTGTACGATTAACCATCAGGAGGACAAATGATAGACTTCGACCATCTCGTTTTGTGGTTGTCACCGAGAAAGGTGATGGGTAGCTATTGGCCAGACCTGTCACGCTATGTGAACAACGGGCGGATATATGGGGCTCAGTTGCGTGAGGGGGCGATGTATTGTGATAGTATAAATGCATATGTCGAAATACCGCACAACGAAGTCTTGAATATCACAGGAGATATGACCCTCTCCTTTTGGGTGTATCTTATAGAATATCCAAGCGACTTCGCAGGTCTGATTTCAAAAAGAAAAGCCGAAATTACCACACCGTGGGGTAGCCAAGTCGACAAATACGGTAAGGTTTTTTTTAATTTCTACACTACTGAATGGATAGATTTCTACTCAAACACTCCATTAGTCCTGAAAAAATGGTATTTTATTACCTTGCGTCGTGATGGACAATTGGCACAAATCATACTAAATACCGAAATAGATGCCTCAATGGATTTTTCAGATACACCACAGGGCAATTCTCAACCAGTGTGCATAGGTTTTGACCCTCGCATGCAGGACAATTACGTGCATGCCTTTTTCGGTGATATTCTGCTACATAATATTGCCCTCTCCCTTGAACAAATCCGCATTCTCTACGAACTCACATCACCCTATGGCACACGTTGACGGCGAACTTGTCTTCCGTATGCGACAGGCGTTGGGTCTCAGTCGTGGATTGCTATGGTAACACAATGCCCAATTTGTTGCATGCAACTAATTAGTCATGAATGCAACTAAACAAGATAAAGACGCAACTATCCAGAAGTTACGTGAGTGCATAGAAGCCATACTGCCATTCGCTATCCGTTACGCTCATGGACGTCACACCTATGCACCTGGTGTTGTGCGAGAAGTTGTCCAAACGTTACGTGAGCTGTTTCCCGACTTCAAGTTAAAACCTGACCCTGTAATTAAACCACCCGAAGACTGGATGCTTAAACAACCATTAGTCCAGCGTGACGATTATCTTGATGATTTATTTAAGGAGGAGAGATGAGATTAAGACGAGGTATTTGGAGAAAAAGAAAAGAAAAGAAGGAAATAAAACCTTGGAGAAGGCCTGAAGGTTTGGGCTGGCATTATTGGCGTATAATCTTATTCTTCATCGACCTTGGCTGGGATTCAGCGATATATGAATATCCTGCTTCCCTCATACCACCTGACGACGATGATTTCGACCTACTTGAAGATGTCACTACGGCTTTCCTCAGGGGTTTTGAATACGATGATGAACTCCAGCATGATATGTTTTATTTTCTTTGGAATGACAGCATCTTACAGCGCAGGGATAGGTATTTAAAACTTTTGAATAAGATACCCGAAAGATTTTATTATCGAATAGATAGCGGGCTGATTTGGCTGCGGAGCTATTTGGAGCTAAGAAAACACCCGCTGGCAGATAAAGTCTCACAGCTGTGGGATGCTTGGGCAGCGAAGGATTGGGAAAGATATCTCGATATCCTCTTCGATATTCGGAAACGATTAAAAAACTATTATGCACGTGTTTTCCTCAGCTTAAGAGATGGCGAAAAATAAACCCATCCAAGTTCGATTTGAGATTGTTGATAAGATACCACTAACCGTCGCATTGCCAGAACATTTTAAACCATCACTTGAACGGCGTTTCAACCCTAAATTCGCAGTACCAGCAGTTAACTCATTATGGGTGATAGATAAATCTTGCATAGTTTGTGATGTTTATTGGAGAGAACCTGACAAAGGAATGCCGCAAATATTTGGTTGCTTCAACTGCCCATTTTTTCGATTTACAGCCGAATTAAAGGTTGGTATTGGTAGTGATGGTTATGCAATAGTTTCTCTCTGGGGTTGCCTCAACTGGATAAAGAAGATTTACCCAGAATTTAATTTCGAGAAGGTGCGTCTCTATCGTGACCACGTGGAGTGGTATGATAAAGACAATAAGGAAGCCCGTCAGATGTTACTTGAATTAAGGGAGCGGCTGGGCAATACATTATCTGGAAGAAGGAGGTGAAATAATGAAGTCAACTCATTATATTATCTGGGCTATTGGACGTTTATTCCAGATGACGGGAGTATTGATTGCTGTTTATCTTATAGGTCGAGGGCTGAAATATGGTGCAACCCCGTCGTGGGTTTGGGCGCTTGCGGGTGCTTTAGCGGGTTGGGGTATAATTATGGAATACCTTGGTCTGAGCGGGATGTTTGAGGATTGGAAATGAAAATATTTTGCCTCATTTATAGCGGTGTGATGTTTGGTATCTTCATCTATCTTCTATCTCGTATGTGCAGCCTCGTATGGCGACTTACAGAAGACTTCGAGTACAGATTATTCACTCTGTTATTTGCGTTATCAGTTATAGGTGCTTTAGTTATATTTTTCTTTGAAGTCGTAATTCCTTATTTTCGTTAAGATGGAGGTGTCATGCAATTCATCGTCACTCGCACAAGTGATTGGTTAGGTAAGCCCTGTGATGAAGCTAAACGTGCGACGGCGACATATCTCGATTATCGGCGTGCCAAATCACTTGAGGAAGCACAAACTAAGTCTTGGTTCAAAGAGTGGTATGACTCCACAACTAACCACCGAGTTGACCCAGAGTACGGCGTAGTGGTTGGTGAAGCCAAAGAGAAGGATGACGTCTGGGTAATAGAAATTAATTCACTCGATGAGTTGCTACAATTCATTCGAAAATATGGTCAAGTTGTGATTAGTGAATGCCCGTATAAGGAATATCCGTATGAAATCGAGATTTATGATACTTGGCGAGAATAAGTTAATCATAGTTAACATAAATTCGAGAATGAGTTAACTGGAGGTAACATGGGCGCAGATGGCCATGTCATCATTTATGATAAGCAGAAATTTAAAAGAATAGCAGTTGACTGCTTAACGGAGTTTGAGAAAACTAAGGGCATCGATTTATCGAAACTACGTAAAGATTTTATCGAAGCAGTAGATAAATATTACAGCTTCAAGGACTACGTTATCCGATACGTCGAATATGGCACCGATTATTGGGATACTCATGACTGGTTATGGTGTTTTCTCTTCATCTACCATGATTTAAACCCCAATGAGGAAGAGATATACCATCTCTTAGATAGCAAATTAGAGGATGCGGAAATCAAGGATATCGAAGTATGGACATAGGAGGTAACATGAAGGAAGTTGTCTATAAAGTGGTGCGCAGCACGCCAGAGGACGGTAAATTCGAAAGCCTCTATGCACCAACCATACATCTTGATACAGGTGAATGCATTGCGCAACCACTAACTTATGAATTCAATAAATGGACACATAAGTTGCCCAACAGCTTAGGGATATTCGTATACCTAAACAAGGAAGATGCTATAAAGTTATGCAAAGAGTTATCCAATTATTCGTGGACAAGGATTTATGTCCTCGAATGTCAACGCAAAGGCACACCAAAACAACCTTGGCTTATCTGTAAATACGAAGAGGGCAACCTCATCATCCCACATTCCCTGTGGCCAGAGTTTTGTGAGAAAACATATCTTCCGCATCCATCTGAGGTGGAAGAATATTTTAAGCTACTCAATAAGTTTAAAGTATTCTGCACATGGGTAAATACATGGGGCGCCTATACTGTTGAAGCAGTTTATCCAATTAAAATAGTGTATCCAATTAAGTTGGAGGATTGATGTCACATATGTGTGATGGCTGTGTTTATCGAAAAGACCTAACGGTGGTTATTGACGAGCGGGAAGTAGATGTGAGCTGGAAATGCATCAACCCAGAGTCATCTCATTACGGGCAACAATTCTACCCCGAAGACGATTATGAAGGCAAAATTTGTCCGCACAAAGTCATGAGGTGGCGCAAAGGTGTACCCGTCTCTCTATCCACAGAAGCTTACATTCTCGTCTACGATAAATCGAAATTTGTTGAAATCGTTAATAACTTTCTAAACGAGGTTGCACAAACCAAGCAAATAGATATCTCCGAATTACGCAATCACATCTTGGAATTCACAGAGGATAACGAATATTCCTACTCCTTGAATAATACGGTCTTACGTTACGTTGAATATGGGACACCAACTTTTGAGAACCATGATTGGCTCTGGCGTGCCTTTAAATGGCACCTGAGAGATAACCACTTGGTAAATGAATTGATGCCTCACCTCGAAGTGCGATTAGAGAAGGCAATAATCAAAGAAATTTTTGTGTGGTCGAAATCATAATCTCATTCTCATGCACTTAGGTAAACAATACGGTTAACTTTGGTGTATAAAAAAGGAGAGCAGATGAGCGATAAGGTTAAGCGTTTACTGGAGGAATTATTTAATGAGTGGTATAATGCTCGATGTTTGGTGTTGGATATGAAGCGAAAGAATCAAGATAAGTTTTTCCCTGAATATCGTGAGTATGTAGGTCGGAGTCATGGGTTGTGGAAGAGTATACTGACAATCTGGAAACATTACCCTGAAACAGCAAGTTTCATTAGCGCTAAAGTCGAGGAAATAGAACGACGGATTAATAAGTTGTATCCAGATGACATCGAACCATCATGGATAACTGACACAGAATTGAGGGGTTGATTTCCAAGTTAACCGATTAAATTTCGATATGAGACACATCGTTTCATTAAGCGGTGGTAAAGACTCGACTGCTATGTTACTCCGAATGATAGAATTAGGAACGCCGATTGACGAAATTAGGTTCTTTGATGGTGGTTGGGAGTTTCCACAAATGTATGAGCATATTGAGCAGTTAAAAGAATTATGTTATCCTTTTGAAATTAAAGTGGTGAAACCGAAAGCTTCTCTAATGGAGATATTCGAGAAGCTACGATATTTCCCACAAGTGAATGAGAAATGGTGTACACGTGAGAAGATAAATGCAATAAGTAGGGGACTGAAAAGAACTGATTTATTATATCTCGGTTATGCATATGGCGAATATAACCGGATACTTAAAAGGCGGTGGTTTCGTTGTAGGGAAGTTTATCCTTTAGTGGAATGGAAATGGACAGAAAAAGATTGCTTAAGGTATTGCTATCAAAAAGGTTTTACTTGGAATGGATTATATGAAATATTCGATAGGGCATCGTGCTGGTGTTGTCCGTTTCAACCAAAGAGAAGTCTGTATAAATTGTGGAAATATTTTCCTGAATTGTGGGAAAAGCTTAGAGAAATGCAGAAAATAGCTAAGAATACATTTAAACCAAATGTAAGTGTGTTTGATTTGGAAGAGGAATTTAAACTAAAAGGAAAACAATACGAGCTGTTTGAATAACTGACACATAATTTAAGGCAGGTGCTCAGCTGGCAAGCTTATCGAGTTGAATTCCAGTCTTGCCTAACAAAGTTAGGGACGCCTAACAAAGTTAGGGATGCCTAATTTTCCTAGCCATGGTTAAATCCTTGGCAAGTTAGCCGAGCCTAACAAAGTTAGACAACCCTAACATTCATCGGTAAGCCGAACATTAATCGGCAAACCCAACATTGTTCGGCGAGCCTAACTTTAATCGGTAAGCCTAACAAAATTAGATAAGCCTAATTTTCGGTGGCTAATCTGTTGTGTGGCAATAATCTATGCAAAAGTTAGTTGAGTTTAACAAAATTTGGAATATTTAAATAACTTGACTTTTGAAATTTTGGATTATATTGGATATGAGCTCATTGAAATGAATATCAGGTAATAAGGAGGTAAGATGAAGACAGTTACGCCACAAGTATACGGTTGTTACGTGTGGAAGGTTCCCGGTAAGGTTGATATCGATAAGCTGGATACGGTACCACTACCAAATTGGCAATTGATTTATCGAGTTACCGGAGACGATACATTTACCTTAGACAAGTGTAAAGAGTTATATCAGAGATACGGACCATCAGCTGATAAGGTTGTGATAGGTTGTGCAAAGGGTGATAAGATAGAGGTTGAATATATGGAGGTAAGATGATGGACGATAACAAATATATTGATGATGAAGTTAGACGGGAGATTGAACGCGAGAAAGAGAAGAGAGAAGCAACAGAATTGCTTAAAGAATACGTCGACAAGGGACTTATCGATATCCATATCTACAATTACGCAAGGACAGATAAGTTATTTGCTAACTTGTTGAGCGACGCTTTAAGATGAATCTATTTTATAGCGACGTTAAGCGAGCTCATCACCAGGCGAAAAGGTTGTCTATTTTACCGGTACTGTATGGTCCATCGATGGATTATCGGCCATCGAGAGAGATTGAAGTTACAATTGCGGTTCATTGGTTACCACATGACCGGAGACGCTCATATTATGGGTTGCTATTGAGTACCAAACGACGTCGACGGCAATTAGAACGTTTAGATATCCTGTAGGAGGTAAAATGTGGAGAGAATAAGACAAGCTATAGAAAATTTTCTGTATCGTGTACATATCTTACGTGAAACATTTCCAGAATGTTTTGGTGACTATTCTGAATGGAAAGATGAGTGCAGAGAGTGTCCATATCGAACACGGTGTAAGGATTTCCAGCATCGATTATACGCTATTATATGGGGTCGAAAATAGCAATCAACCCAACCTCACCGCGTGTGGGGTTGGGTATTTATTTTGTGCTTTAAACGGTCAATCCAATGCTAATAATGAAAGGCGTCAAAACCAAAATACAAAAGGAGGTAAGATGATTAAATTTGATGAGGTTAAGGTCGATGAAAAGGTGATTAAGGATTTAGAAGAAATGGCGCAAGCCGATGTGTTATATCAACATAGAACATGGCGCATATTCTGGACTATAGTAAAGGATAATTTGGGATTAGATGGTGATTATTTGTGTTACAATGCACATGAAGCTTTAGAAAGATTAAAGAAACTGGATAAAATTAAAATCAGGCGATTTTATGGGTTGATGTAAAAAAGGAGGTAAGATGAAACGGTTTATATATCGTAACTTTTAAACCGTCACCTATAGAAGCTCTATTATTTAATGGACAAGGTAAGGTTGTCTGGGTAACGGCTAAGGATAAGAAAGATGCTATTAGAAAAAGCTTTAAGGAAGATAAGGGAGGTAAGATGAAAAACGTGACAATATATGCTGTCCTTGCACCAGGTGAGGTCATCTTAGAAACGGATAATAGCTATATCCTCTGTATCTACGAGAATGATGAAAAACTACGGCGTGAGAGTGGATGGTATATTAAACGGATTACGGCCAAAGATAGCTTCTATTGGGAGGATTATGCAAGACCTGGATGGGGAGTTACTTATTGGATATATCAAGACGTAGCTAATAAGTTGTGGTTAGATTTGGTAAGGAATGGTTGACGTAAATCAAAGAAATAGCTTAGAGTTTGGGCTGGTAGGGGCTTAATCTCCCTCCTCACCAGTCTAAGCTTTACTTTGAGTTATAGCTTGTGGTTATAAGGATGTAATTA
>Ga0209410_1001635_pt1 | contig 10885 bp, 14 predicted proteins | sample Mar14436cmmetaG_FD_184135 | JGI IMG/M metagenome (GOLD analysis project Ga0209410, IMG submission 184135) | Marine hydrothermal vent microbial communities from Guaymas Basin, Gulf of California to study Microbial Dark Matter (Phase II) - Marker... ... | reverse complement strand
TTCTCTGACCTAAAGAGGGAAGTCAAGAGGAGGTACCTACTAGCTCTCAGGGAATCCAAGTACTTAATCAGCTGGGCAATCTTCCTTTTGGCAATAGCTGCTTTCTTAGAGGGATTCGCTCTAACGGTCTATAATCCCCTGAAGGCACAATACTACCCCTGGACAGTTGTTCTTTACCACTCCGTCTACGTTTCCATATTTCTCTGGATTATTTACTTGTACCACAAGAGAATGAGGTTCTCTACTCCCTGGAAAGAGATGAGAAAGATATTAAAAAGAGGAAGTTAGGCATTAAGAAAACCAAGCAGCAATAGTTAGATTATTCCTTCTCTCTTCAACGCTTCCTTTATTTCGGATATCTCTCTCCTCATTTCTGAGATCTCTCTGGAGAGGAACTCCCTGAAGTCCTCTCTACTCCCTCTTAGTTCCCTAATCACTTCCTCTCTGGTCTCTACTATTTCATCTCTGACTGAGTCTACTTTCTCCCCAACCGAATCCACCTTCCTCCCAACTTCCTCTACTTTCTCCCCAACCGAATCCACCTTCCTCCCAACTTCCTCTACTTTCTCCCCAACCGAATCCACCTTCCTCCCAACTTCCTCTACTTTCTCCCCAACCGAATCCACCTTCCTCCCAACCTCTCTTATCTCCTCCGTCAAGAGCTTGAAGTTCTCGTCAGTTCTCCTCGAGAACTCCCTGAACTCTCCCCAATACTCTAGGAAAACTGAATGCATAGCTCCGAATCCCTCTTGTAACTCCTCCTCTAGGGAACCGAACTCAACTGAGAAGTACTCTAGGGAGGGATCAACCTCTATTTCTTCCTTAGAGATATCTCTTATGGAGATCGGTCTAGGAGCTCTCTCTAAGGAGGAAAGGAATTCATCTAGTTTCCCCTTCTCCCCTTGGATTATCATCTCAACCGAACCGTTGGGCAAATTCCTTATCCTCCCAGATAAACCTAATTCCTGAGCTAACTCAAGGCAAAATCTTCTGAGCCCAACTCTTTGGACTCTCCCCTTCAGGAGTAACTTGAGTGCTTTCATGTCCATGAGTAGCTTCCGTCTTTTATAAATGATTTACTCTACTTGGAATCCATAGAGGTTTTCACACACATTTCCTTCAAACGTCACGACGTGTTATCAAAGTCCTAACGATACAAAACAAGCGAAATAAGTGGTATAGAGACCTCCTAAGCAAGGGAAAGCTTCCCAATAAAAAGAGGAGCCGAAATGACTACATCATCGTATTTCCTACTCATGGATTCACTTGAAATCAGCAAGTCACGTGGAATATCCCCAATACTTTCCTTTTAGCTCTCATTTCGTTAAAGACTCTGGCTGCCTCTTCAGTTCTGAGTTCTATGACTTCCTTTCCGACTAAAATTTCCTTAGCGTTATCATGTAGTGAAAGAGCCCCGTAAATTCCTTTACCAACTACTAGCACTTCGAAGTCCTCTTCTGACAAGTATAACTCAATCTCTTCTCTGTCGAGTTTATGACTGGTGCCATGTACTCTCTTTGAGATTTCCTTCCGCCTCTTGATGACTTTCCCAGAGGGAAATATCACTACATCGTGTTCGTATCTCTTTCCTCTTATGGTAATTCCACCGAAGCTTACTTCGGAGATCAACACATTCACCTCCGAGAAGCTTTAACAGATGGAAGTCAATTGGGGAGTGGGGATGAATATGCTTTACGCAGTTTTAACAACTACCGATTCGGAAGAAATAGCCGAAAGAATAACCAGAACTCTACTGGAGAAGAGACTAGCCGCTTGCATACAAAGAACTAAAGTAACTAGCTCTTATTGGTGGAAAGGAAAAATAGAGGAATCGAAAGAGGTATTGCTAATAATAAAGACTTCTTCGGAAAAATATCCAGAGTTAGAAAGAGAAATAAAGAAAATACATAATTACACAGTTCCAGAGATAGTAGCTCTTGAACTTAAGGAAATACAGGAGGACTACGAGAATTGGCTCCTAGAAACTCTCTCGCAGAAGTAGAGAAAGAGCTAAGGGAAGTAGCTAGTATACTGGTAGAGCTAGGGATGGCTGAGGCCTCAGGAGGAAATCTCTCAGTCAAGTTGGACTTAGATGAATTTCCTAAGCCAACTAGAGAGCTGGAAATACCATACTATGAAGGTCCGGAGATGACTCTCCTTATTACTCCGTCTGGAAGTAGAATGAGGGATCTCTCAAGAGGAAGAGGAAACTTCCTCCTGATTAAAGCGAAAAAGGGAAAACTACTAGTCCATGGGAGAGGAAAACCAACGTCTGAACTTCCCACTCATTTGCTCTGCCACTCCTCAATGGAGCATGAGGCTTTGATACACGCCCATCCCAAGGAGGTAATAGCCCTCTCCATAATCGATCCGGAGAAAATACCAAAGCTAGTGGAAATATTACCAGAAATGAGGTACTACTTCCCAAGGGGTATAGACGTAATAGAAGGAGACCCAGGCAGCATAGATCTCGCTCGTAGAACTTCAGAGAGGATAGAGAAGTACTGCGTGGTTTGGAGGGGTCATGGGGCCGTTACCTCAGGGAAAGACGTTTGGGAAGCTTTGGACAGAATGGAGCTCATTGAGAAGGCCTCTTACCTAATGAGAATTACTAGTGATTTTAAGGGCCAACCCCTCTAGTACCTCCTTCCTGTATCCCTCCACGAACTTTATGGATCCTGCAGCTTCGTGTCCTCCCCCGTCAATTTCAGCGTATGGCATCTCTCTCTTCAAAGAGTTTATTATTTCGTTCAGATTCACTTTGAGCCCTTTTATCCTGATCACAGCGAAATCAGGTCCATGGGCAATTGTCACTACTTTCTCCCTGTTCTTCCCTAGTTCGTCGTGGACTATTCCACACGTCTTCCCAGGAGGAGGATACTGAAACCTCTGAGAGTATTTCTCCACGTCCAAGGTGTTAAGCAACACCCCATTCATTTCAATTGATTTGACGCTCTTGAGTACGCTTCTAAGCCTCTCCTCCTTTTTCCTCCTCACTTCATCCCAGATTATCTCAAGGAGTTTTCTTTGCCTCTCTAGGTTCCCCAGACCAAGTATGTCTTCTATTATTCCTCTACCGGGAAGAAACCTGAGATGATAAGCCTCGTGATCTATTGCCTCTGCTATTACTTCTAAATCCTCCCTGCTTAGTCCCTTACTCTCAGCTAGCTTTAGGTATTCCTCTAGTAAGGGGTGCTCAGACCTGTCAGCAACTAGGGAGACCGCTGGCACGTGTTTCACTTTATCAGTTATCGAAGGAGAGATCATCCTAGCTAGCTCAGTGGCCAATACGCCAGTGGTTAGGTTCTGATCCCCTCCTACTAGGTAAGGATTAATGTGCAAAGCGTATTCTTCTACCTTCTCTGAGGGAAAGTGATGATCTACGACTATCGCTTCTATACCGTAAGCTTTGAGTCTCCTGAGAGCAGGCAAATCCTCTTCACCTGACCCGTTATCAAGGAGAACTATCAGAGGAAATTTCTGTCCGAATCTGTCCCTGTCCTCTATTGAGATTGATAGATCTCTAAGAACATCCTCTAATTCATAAAATGGGGCTTTACTTGGAATTCTCTTGTAGTAGTGCCATTTCGCCTCTGGGTCTGGGATATTCTTCTCTATTAGGGGAAGGAGAGCCTGCTCCAAGACTATAGCCGAGGAAGTACCGTCAGCGTCCCAGTGGTGTCTCACTACTATTGGCCTACCACTGAAAACAGCCCTTTTAATTTCTCTAGCCGCCTCTTCCAATTTCCTCCTCAACTTCACTAAGGTCTCGTCTTCCACTAAAAACTGAATTTTACTCGGTTTTGATCTCTCCTCTATTTTCTTGTTTATTTCTGATTTCAGATCGATTGCTTCCTTCCCCCATAGTTTCTCCATTCGCATTATTTCCAATTGTATCTTATCGAAGTGGGAGGTCACTCTGCCTATTACCTCTACTAGGTCCCCAGTAGAGACGTGCGGATACGCTCTCATCCCAGGGGAACCGAAGGCCACTGCCCAAGTGAGGGAGGACCCATCCCCTATTGTGAAGACGGTGGGACCACCGGTAACTTGTATTTGAATTACTTCTCCAAGTATTTTTACTTTCCTACCTATTAGATCCCTAAGACTAAGTATATCGACAGATTCTATTTCCTTCTTTACCTTCTTCTCCAATTTGCCCTTTGCATCAGATAGAGTGAAGTCTATTTCCATCTCCTTTGGCCTAACACTCTTGACTTTTACCACAACCTCCTCCCCTACTTTCAGCTCTCTTTTGGCTTCTTTTCTTTTTATAAGACCTACGACGTTAGAATTCAGGGAAACGAAGAATCCTATTTTTTCTACTTTAGTCACTTTTCCTTTATAGACTTTGTTTTGGAACACATCCTCGTAGTCACAGGTTTCGTCCAATATCCTTACTATTTTCTTGTCACACTCTTTACAGACTTCTAGGTCATCGAATTCTGTTATCTCATTTTTGCATAGGTCACAGACTGTTTTCTCTCCATGGCCATCACAGGAAGGGCATATTTCCTTCCTCTCTATTTTTCCTTTCCCTCCACACTTCTCGCAAGTTCTAACATCTATTAGTTCGTCAATTCCCCCCTTTCTCATCTTTACTTTCCCCGTTCCACTGCAAACCTCACACTTCATCCAAGAAACCACTATTTCCCCAGTACCTTCGCATTCCTCGCACCTAATCCTCAATTGGACCCCCTCTATTCTCAGTTTGTCCCAATTTCAGGCTGAAGAGATCTTCTTTCTCCTTAGACTCGTTTAAAGGACACGATTCTTGAAGGAGTTTTCAACTCGGTTTAAAGATTTGGGTCTCTGGAACTTCAACTCCTGTCGAGGGCAAATTGAGCGATCACTAGGTCTGTTGGAGGTGAAGCTATCAAAAGGAAGAATCAGATTAATTGTATGAGTGTGCGTGCAAGCTTTGATAACTGCTGCAGTCAAAGAGGAGAACGAATCTTCGTTTGAAATTGGTGGAATGAAGTCGAAGTGATAAAGACGATATTTCATGCCCCATAGGTTAGCGGAATTCAGCTATCTCCAGGTAATGGAATCAATTCTTCCATAGGGGCAATTCTCCAATCCAACTCTAAATTCTCTCCGGATAGGTTCAAGATACATTCAGCAATGGATTCTAGTTCAGCCTGAGAGAGTCTCATTTCTGATTCCTTTCTAGAGATGTAGTCACACAACTCTTCTATCCTCAGTACCCTGACTGTCGGACTCCTTAGTTCTAACTCTACTTCAGGATTCGTGAATACTACTATCCCTTCAATCCACGTTATTTTCCCTTTGAATTTCTCTCCTATTAGCCTCTTGATTTTCAGAGCATTGAGCTTTACCTGCATACTCGGACTAGATATTTCTCTGTCTTCCTCTGGCCCCCAATAAGGTATACCCCACTTGTTCACCCTCCATCCCTTTTCATAGTGCCTCATCCACACGTCTCCATTGCAAATTATCTTTCCGGAGTAGTTCTTCGTCTCGATTACAAATACTCCATTTGGTCCTAGCACGATGTGGTCTATGTTCCCTTTGCCTAATTTGACGTCATTTATTAAATAGTAGTCATCGCTTAGGTCTAAAAGAGCTTCTATTACTAATTTCTCTCCTTCTACCCCCTTCTTGTAGTTCAGATATCTCTGAAGATGAGTACCTCCAGGTAAAATTAGTAGGGCTGAGAGATAAAACAAAATGAGCCTCATGGGCACATTAGAGGGTAGAACCAAAGATGAGAACATTCCAAGAATGCTAGCCGAGAACAGAAGTACTGAGGCATCTCTGTTTAGCCATGCTTTTCTCTCTAGGTATTCTCCTCTCTCCTTCAGGACCTTCATTCGGTTCCCTCCACGAGAGAGCAGAAACTAGATGTCCTCGGTAGAGAAATTAGGACCTCTATGAGCAGGAAATTTCCCGTTGCCCCTCGCTTCGATGGATGGAAATTTCAACATTTAAGTAATTCGGTTGAGAAAGACAGCTTGAGGTATTTGGCAACTCTCGGAAAAAGACTTCTGAACGTCTCCGCAGTCATCGCTAATCCCTATTCCGGGCTTGAGAGGAAATCCATTGGAAAGCCAAAAAGAGTATCATTCAAATCTCCTTTTCTAATGCTCAGTATATGCGAACTAAACAGCGAGAAGGAAGTAGAAATAAAGCATCGAAGAGTTTGAACAATTAAACAATTCAAAGGCACACGATAAGAAGAGAGTGAATCAAAGAAGTATAATAAGTGAGACGCCGGAGAATCCACCCATTTATTGAACTGACAGAATTAATAATGGTGACAGAGAAAAGATTTATTGCCCCTAGAGGAAGTCCACGGTATGAGGTTCTCGATTACAGGCAAACCCGGGTCGGGCAAAACTACAGTAGCAATGAGAGTGAGAGACATATTAAGCAATCATGGATTTTCTGCTGGTGGAATAATCTGCCCGGAGATAAGGCTATCGGGAAGGAGAGTTGGATTCGAAATAGTGGATCTACTCACAGGAGAGAAGGGAATTTTAGCACACACATCCATATCTGGGCCTAAAGTCGGAAAGTACGGCGTTAACTTAAGAGATTTATCCAAAATTGGGCATAATGCGATATTAAGAGCTATAAGAGAGGCAGACTATGTCCTGATAGACGAAATTGCACCAATGGAGCTTAAGTCAGAGAAGTTCATAAGAGCAGTAGAAGAAGTCCTAGATAGGGGGAAACCCCTCTTGGCTGTAGTCCACATGAGGTCGAAGCATCCCTTGGTGGAGAGAGTGAAGACCCTATCCAAAACGTATATAGTGGATGAGAAGAACAGAGGAAAGCTCCCAGATGAGATAGCTAGAGAGATGTTGGGGGTGCTTAAAAGTGGAGGCAATCCTAATGAACGTCAGGAGAGGTAGGAGAACCGTGAGAGAAAGGCATTACCTATTGGTACCCAAAGGAATAGAGGAAAAGAGAATCCCCTCTCTGATAGGTAGGACGGTAGTCTGGGAGTCTCCTAAGGGAAAGAGAATAAAGGGGAAGATAACGTCCTTACATGGAAATAAAGGAGTACTCAGAGCAATTTTCGAGAGAGGGTTGCCAGGGGAAGCACTTGGCACTAAAGTCAGAATCCTTTAAGTTAATAGAAGAAGGGAAAGCGAGGGTAATGGTACCAGTAATAAAGGACGAATCCTTCCCACCTAGGAGATCGCCAGTCTTTTACAATCCAGCTATGAAATTCGATAGAGATCTCTCCGTTTGTTTGCTCAACTCTCTCTTGAATGGAGGAGAAGTATTAGATCCCCTATGCGGCACTGGGATAAGGGGAATAAGGTACGTCTTGGAGACACCCTTAGAAAAAGGAATACTAAACGACGTATCTCCAATGGCTTTCAGAGTGTCCCGGAGAAACGTCGAGTTGAACTCTCTCTCAGAAAAACTCTCAGTCAGAAGAAGGGACGCTAACGCCTTAATGCATTGCATAGTTGAGTCTGGGAGAAGGATAGATGCTGTAGACGTTGATCCATACGGATCACCAGTCAAATACATCTCTTCAGCCACTAGAGTTCTCAGGAGGAGAGGAATACTAATGATCACCTGCACAGACACTTCTTCCTTAATGGGAACGTATCCTAGGGTTTCACTGAGGAGATACTCCTGCTGGATTCCTAGGACGGAGTTCAGAGAGGAGTTGGCCTGTAGAGCACTAGTCCAATTCGTTATCAGAGAAGGAGCTAAGCAAGACGTTTTCCTAAAACCAATCTTTTCTTATGTTGGAAAACACTATCTGAGAGCGTTTTTCTGCTTGGAAAGTGGAGCTAGAAAAGTAGACAAAGCATTGAAAATGGTTGACTTCTTGGATTACGATCCAAAAAGCGGGAGAGCTTCCCTGGGAGAGGGAAGAATAGGTCCAATATGGTTAGGCCCTCTTTTCTCTAAAGAGCATCTGAAAATCGCTTTAGACTGGATTGAATCGAAAGGAGAATACCTAGGTATAAAAGTAAAGGGATTCATCAAGGCCGCTCTATTAGAAGAGAACGATCCACCATTTTATTACGATTTACACCTCTTGCACAGCAGATTCAAGGGCAGATGTCCTGCTATGGGAGAGTTAATAGAGAAACTAAGGGAAAATGGATTTAGAGCATCTAGAACACTCTTCTCTCCTACTGGGATCAGGACCGACTGTGAAATAGATGAACTCAAGAGAATATGGAGAGCCATTTCTCATTGTTAGATTAACTGGACTTGAAACCCTTTGCAACAACGTATGACTCAGAACTGTCTTTCCTCGAAGCCTTTGGCTTAGTAGATTTGGTAAACGAGAATTTCTCCTTTACCTCCAAGAGGAAGTCCTTGAAGTCTTTCCCATGGAATACCTTCACTAAGAAATTCCCTCCAGGCTTAAGAGTCTTAGATGCTATTTTCAGTGAAGCTCTCGCCAGATCAACGGACTTCAGGTGATCTATTTCCCATATACCCGATATCTTTGGAGAAGCATCTGATATGACCACGTCTGCCTTCCTCGGAATCTCCATTAATATTCTCTCTGGAGCTTCCTCTGAATTTATGTCTAAGATCAGAGTCTTGACGTTCTCATATGGCAATGGATCCGTTTTCTGAAGGTCCACTCCCAATACGAATCCTTCTCTACCAACTATCCTCCTAGATACTTGAAGCCAACCTCCAGGAGCGCATCCTAGGTCTATTACCACGTCACCCCTTCTAATCAACTTGTACTTGGAGTTGATTTGCATTAGCTTGTAGGCAGCCCTACTTCTGTATCCTTCTTTCTTTGCCAAGGAATAATAGTAATCAGCTTTACCTTTCTTCCATTTTCTATTTCCTTTCACTATGGGCTCTCCCTACTGTTATATTGACCCATCACACCATTGTTCTTGACGAAATCTAGGCTTATGTTCAGTCTAAGTGCTAATTCCTCTGGATCTACTCTCTCCTCCTTGGCCATTTCCATTATTTCCTCGAAGAGTCTCTCGACCAGCTCCTTGTATCTATTCCTCACAGTGACTTCAGTGACCTTTGCGACCTCTGCAACATCTCTCTGCGTCTTCTTCTCGTCTCCTATGGCACTAGCTATGTATATTGCTGCAGCTGCCACTCCAGTTGGACCTCTACCTGATATTAGTCCTCTTTCAGAAGCTATTTTGAGCAATCTAAGTGCTAGGGATTGAGTTCTAGCAGAAAGACCGAGTTTACTAGAGAATCTAGGTATGTAATCGCTGGGTGGTGGAGGAGGCAATTTAAGGTTTAATTCCCTCGCTATGTACCTGTAGCTCTTCCCAATGTCTTTTTTCTTTACATTGGATGCTTCTGCAATTTCATCTAAGGTTCTAGATATCTTGTGCACTCTGCACGCAGCATACAAGGCCGCTGCTACAACTGATTCTATGGACCTCCCTCTTATGAGCCTCTTTTTCACAGCCCTTCTATATATGTAGGAGGCCTCTTCTCTGACGTTCTCTGGAATACCTAAGTTAGAAGCAATTTTCTCCAATTCTGAGAAAGCAATAACCAAATTCCTTTCAGTAGAATCTTGTACTCTCAATCTGTTTTGCCACTTTCTCAATCTGCTCATCTTAGCTTTTTGGATTGGGTCTAAGTCTTTTCCTCCTATGTCCTTGTTCTCTGGACCTATTGTAGTTGTTAAGCCGTAGTCGTGTATTCCCAAGGAAGTGGGAGCTCCAGTTCTGGCTCTTTTCTCTCTCTGTTCATCATCAAAGGCCCTCCATTCTGGTCCCTGATCTATTATTTTGTCTGTGACTACGAAGCCACACTTACTGCATATCACTTCTCCTCTCTCATGATCTGTGACTAATTCCTTCGAACCACATTCTGGACACTTGTCTTCATACATGCCCGGCCCCCCTATTCGAAGAACACAATTTTTCCTAGTAATTTATTGCTCTTGATCCCCTTTCTGACCCTTACCTTAGCCCAGGGCCTTTTGACCGGGCCAATTACATCTATAACTTCCCCAAAATTGAACTTCTTCTTATTCCATTGTAAAAAAGCTCTGCTCCCAATCCTGGGAGCTTTTTTACATCTTATTAACAGCTCACCCCTCTTGGTGAAATGCGAGGCCCGGCCAGAGCGCAAGGGGATCACCAAAGACTTGGTCGTTTGTCTTGGTCCTCAATCCATATAAAAGGTTTGCTCGACGTAAGTCGAACTTCCACGTCTCATTCTAAAGAGAAATACTAGGGAAAAAATGGATAATAGAAGAACAATCGCTCCTGGAATAGGAACTTCCCTTGCTCTTACGCCGTTCTTGAACTTAACGCAAGGGAGAATCTTTGAAATTTCTTTATTCTTCACTATCCCACCCTCGAGCACTTTCACACTTAGCACGAATTTCACTTCGTTGTCTACTGAGGTAGAGTTCACCAGAGCGGAGGCACCATTTCCTATGGAATATCTCCCTGTTTTTGGATGATACTCTACTATAGTGGCATCTTCTGGGAGTATTACTCTAAGTATATGTTTTATCTCTATTTCCTCTGGCGAAGGAGGAAAATCAGAAAATAGACCTTTATTTACCAGATGTCTTGTCTTCAGCTCGTAATAATCACTGTTTTTGGTAATAATCTCCTCGCATGGAATCTTTCCCTTTAATATCAATTTATTGTCTGAGACAGATGATTCCAATCCGTTTACACTAGGAATATCCCAATTCCATGGAGATATTTCTCGTTGAATGATACAGTACTCGTCAGTGACCTGTATCGTAGCGTTGCTCAAAACTATCAGAAGGAGGACGAACTTCATCCCCATCACCTACCTCCATGGATTCTGGAAGCGCCAATTAGGAGTAGCCAAATAGACGTCATCGCTAAGAGATATGGAATCCCCTCCTTGAGATTTATTACTCCTTTCATCGATAGATAGACAGAGATCAGGAGAAACA
>Ga0209410_1001634_pt1 | contig 10889 bp, 9 predicted proteins | sample Mar14436cmmetaG_FD_184135 | JGI IMG/M metagenome (GOLD analysis project Ga0209410, IMG submission 184135) | Marine hydrothermal vent microbial communities from Guaymas Basin, Gulf of California to study Microbial Dark Matter (Phase II) - Marker... ... | reverse complement strand
TAATTATGGTTGTCAGATTTTTATTGGGTAAACTGGGGTTATTATGATTTTAAAAAATGTTCATAAGGTATTCATCCCTGTCAATTGAGGTGTAGGTAGCAATGGGTAATTTGTATTTATCCTGACTATCCTGCCCATAGAAATATGGCTCTCTTTTTATGGGCTATCTATGTACAATGCTATCAACTCCCGCGCCTTTTGCTTGCTGTAATCAATACCTGCTCTTGAGGCCTCATCAATCCAGAAAAGATAGTCATATATCCACATACACTGATTAAGAGTCCACCGTCTACGACCGTTATCATGTGTATATCATGATCATCTGTGCAGTCATCAAACCATGTGGTGTTTTTATCCCTGCAAAATTGATGGTTTCCGGTCTGCTCTTTAACGAGTTATATATTGTAATTTACATAATGACACTTATAGTTTGCTTTGGTGCAGGGCCTTTCCAAAACTCATGAAAAAGGCTTCCGGTATCCAATCCCGATTTACCTGCGCTACAAGCCTGAGGTAGGGCTTTCTCTCCCACTGACTGAAGTCTTTCGCAAACCTGATTGAAGCGCAGGTCAAATCTTTCATGAAAGTAACATCAGAGAAAATTGCCTCCGGCCTTGGCCATAGCGGCAGAAATACTTAGAGCCTAACAGGGTTTACCCGCCCTAATTCTGAGGGGGTTTACTTTTCTTCCTGTTTCCTTTATATAAGACAAAAAAAGAGGAAAGGTCTCTATGAAAAGATTGGCGAGGAAATGTATCGAAAAATTGACCCCTTATCCACCAGGTAAACCAATAGAGGAACTTGAGAGAGAGTTAGGAATAGTCGGCTCTATAAAACTGGCTTCAAATGAGAATCCCCTGGGTCCCTCACCCAAGGCTATCAAGGCTATTAAACAAAACATCAGCAATATCCATCGGTACCCTGATGGCAGTTGCTATTATTTGAGGCGGAAATTGTCAAAGAAGTTTGGATTGCCAATGAACAAAATTATTTTGGGTAATGGATCGAATGAGATAATAAAGCTGGTTGTGCATACCTTTCTTTCACCTGGCGAAGAGGTTATTCTTCCCTTTCCCACCTTTTTGATGTACGAAAAAATCGTTCAGAGTTTTGCGGGAAAAATAGTGACCGTACCGTTGCTAGATTTCTCTATTAATTTATCAGCCATACTTACAGCAGTATCCTCTAAGACCAAAATAATTATTATAAATAACCCGAATAATCCAACAGGAATGGGCCTCAACAAAAAGGATATCTCCCAGTTTTTACATTCCATTCCCTCAGATTTGATAGTTATTTTAGATGAGGCCTATATTGAATTTTCCACAGATCCAGACATTGCAAGTTCGCTAAAATTATTAGAATCATATCCACTGCTTGTAATTCTGCGAACATTTTCAAAGATCTATGGCTTAGCCGGACTCAGGATTGGGTATGGATTTGCCTCTGAGACTATAGTAGATAGCATGAACCTCGTCAGACAGCCATTTAATGTAAATTATTTAGCCCAGGCTGGAGCATTGGCTGCGCTTGACGATGATGAATTTGTGGAAAAAACACGTACCCTCACACAGGATGGTCTTTTATTCCTTTATTCCCAATTAGATCGTATAGGTCTTGAATATATCCCTACTCAGACAAACTTTTTCTTGATTAAAACTCCGCTTGGAGCACACGAAACATTCCAGCGTATGCTCAAGGAAGGTGTCATTGTGAGGTCGATGGAAAGTTTTGGACTCAATGACTATATAAGAATAAATGTAGGTTTACCAGAAGAGAATAAACGATTTATAAAAGCTCTGGAGAAGGTTCTCTATACGAAACTGGAAACTGGATAAATAGGGGAGTTTATTTTTGATTGATGATTCTTCCCGATTTTCGCATATCATGCCTAATCAACTTATAACCATAGATGGACCAACAGGGTCTGGAAAGAGCACTGTTAGTCGCCTTCTGGCTCAAAGGCTGCATTATAACTATCTTGATACAGGCGCTATGTATAGGGCTGTTGGGCTTGCTATTCTGAGGGCTGGTGTAAGTTTGCACAATAAAAGGGAGATAACTAGAATATGTAACAACCTTGATATCAAATTTATTCATGATGGCGATGCAACAAAAATTTATCTGGACAATGAGGATGTCACTAAAGCCATTCGGGAGCCCGCTATAGATCTAATAGCATCCGATGTATCGGCGCTTGATAACGTAAGGAAAGTAATGACAATCCTCCAGAGAAAGATTGGCTCTCAAGGCCCATTGGTGGCAGAGGGCAGAGACATGGGAACGGTTGTATTTCCAGAAGCTCAGCACAAATTCTATATTAATGCATCATTAGAGGTAAGAGTGGATCGGAGATTTCAGGAAAGGCAAAAAAGAGGAGAATTGATTTCAAGGGAGAAGGTAAAGAAAGATCTTGTTAAGAGAGATAGTCAGGATATGAATCGGCATCTATCTCCACTAAGACCAGCCAGAGATGCAAAGATAATCGATACTACAAATTTAAGCCCTGATCAAATAGTTGAAAAGATAATTAAAGATATTGTAAGTTAGGTTCAAAGTTCCAGACAACCTGTTACAAGATATGAAGATAAAAAACGAATAAGCAATGCCGTTTATGGAGGGTAAAAATAACAATCAGGTAGACATTTTTGGGAAAAAGGGAAATAAAGACTTGAATTTTAATAAAAATTTCTTTATACTAAAATTTTAATTTTTTAAAAAATCTATTTTAGGGGGTTAAACAGTTAATGAGTGAACAACCAGGCGAAACCGTAGAAGAAAAGAAAGATGGCAGGGAAAAAACAATTGAATTAGAGACAGAAATGTCAACCGAAAAGAGCCTTGCTAATCTTGATAATGACAGTAAGGAAAAAGAAGATTCAGCTGAAATCAATATAGAGGAAATGTATGAACAGAGCCTAATGCAAATTCAGGAAGGAGAGCTGATTACCGGAGAGATTATCAAGATAGATGAGGAGTATGTGTTAGTTGATATTGGTTATAAATCAGAGGGTATAATCCCCATTAGGGAGTTTATGGACACAGACGGAAAAGTAACAGCCAAAGCAGGGGATAAGGTTGATGTTGTATTGGAAAAAAAAGAGAATGATGACGGAGTCGTAACCCTCTCTATGGAAAGGGCAAAAAAAATAAAAGTGTGGGATCAGATCAGAGATATTCAAAACAGCGATGGCACAATTCAGGGAAAAGTAATCCATAGAGTTAAAGGTGGTCTCTCGATAGATGTAGGCCTCCCTGCTTTTTTACCTGGTTCGCAAATTGATCTTCAGCCTATCAGGGACCTTGATTCCTTGGTGGGCAAGGTAATGGAGCTAAAAATTCTGAAGTACAACAAAAGGCGAAACAACATAATTGTTTCCCGAAGAGCCCTTCTTGAGGAGGAGAGACTAAAGCGCAAAGCTGTAACACTTTCTCTCCTAAAGGAGGGATCAGTATTAAAAGGTAAAGTCAAAAATATTACTGACTATGGCCTATTTGTAGATCTTGGTGGCATAGATGGGCTTCTTCACATAACAGACATGTCTTGGGGTAGAGTTTCCCATCCTTCTACAATGTATCAGAGAGGTGATGAAATAACCGTTAAGGTCATTAGTTTTGATAGGGAAAGGGAAAGGGTTTCTCTTGGCATCAAACAACTCAAACCCGATCCCTGGGCCGAAGCGCCTAAGAAATTCGCTGTTGGCGAAAAAGTCACAGGGAGGGTAGTCAACATTACAGATTACGGTGCATTTATAGAGATAGAAGAGGGTGTGGAAGGCTTGATTCATATCTCAGAGATGTCCTGGACAAAAAAAGTAAAACATCCTTCGCAGATAGTAAGCATTGGGGATACGATTGAGGCAGTGGTGCTAAACCTGGATACCGAAAACAAAAGGGTATCATTGGGGATCAAACAAATAAAGCCGAACCCTTGGAATTTAATCGAAGAAAAATATCCAGTAGGTACAATTATTGAGGGCCGAATAAAGAATATTACCGATTTCGGATTATTTATCGGCATAGATGAGGAGATTGATGGACTTGTTCATATCTCTGATATCTCCTGGACAAAAAAGATTAAGCATCCTTCCGAACTGTATAAGAAAGGGGATGAAGTTCAGGCGAAGGTACTATCTATTGATAAAGATAGTGAACGTTTCTCATTAGGAATAAAGCAATTAACAAAAGACCCCTGGGAAGAGATACCTGAAAAATACAAACCCGGAACTAAGGTTACAGGAAAGGTAACTAATATAACCGATTTTGGTATTTTTGTTGAGTTAGAAGAAGGTATAGAGGGTCTGATTCATGCATCGGAGATAAGTAAAGCTAAGGGTAAAACATCTCTTGGAAAATTCCAGATCGATGATGTTATTCAAACCTTAGTAGTTAACGTTTCTCAAGAGGATAAAAAGATTGCCCTCTCCATAAAAAAGCTTCAAGAGAAGGAGTATAAAGAAAGATATAATAATTATAAGGATGGCACGGGAAAAGGCATCACTTCTAATTTCGGGATGCTTATCAAAGATAAGATAGAGGCGAATCCTGACTTAAATTTTCAGAAAGAAGAAGACATTTCAGAGGGCCAGAACACACAGACACCCAATTCGGCTGATACCCAAGGAGAAGAAAAAGCATCTACAGAAGATAATGAACCCACTAAATAATTTGCGCGCGTGTTTATTAGTGGCTCAATAGTTACCAAAATATTAGTAATTATTCAAAATTTTGCCTGTTCTTTAAGCAGATATAAATTTTATGCTTACAAAGAATCGTCCTATCACATTAGTCCTTCTTATTCTGGGAATAGCTATTCTTTTTTTTGGCGCAGTAATGGCTATTGTTCTTTCTTTCTCTCATCTAACACCCACTCTTGGATTTGGAAATAAAATAGCCGTAATCCCTATACAGGGTGTAATAAAAAACTCAGATATAATTACAGAGCAATTGATAAATTTTAGGAATGATAGGCAAATTAAGGCCATAATTCTAAAAATAAATTCGCCTGGTGGCGGAGTAGGTCCGTCGCAAGAGATATATAGCGAAACAATAAGAACGACACACACGAAAAAGGTGATTGCCTACCTCGGATCTGTAGCTGCCTCTGGTGGTTACTATGTTGCATCTGCGGCCGATAAAATAATTGCCAATCCTGGAACCCTTACTGGTAGTATCGGGGTAATTATGGAATTCATAAACGTTGAAGAGCTTCTCAACAAGATCGGCGTTGAAATGCGGGTAATCAAGAGTGGCGAGTTTAAGGATATAGGTTCCCCAAACCGAAAAATGACTGAAAAGGAAAAAGAGATGCTCATGAACCTTATAGTAGATATCCGTAACCAATTTGTAACTGCTGTTTCTAAAGGAAGAAATATGCCCAAGGAAAAGGTTCTTGAAATAGCTGATGGCAGGATCTTTTCAGGCAGGCAGGCAAAAGTATTAGGCCTGGTGGATTCCCTCGGTAATTTCCAGGATGCTGTTAATCTTGCTAAGAAGTTAGCTCATATCAAGGGAGAAATAAAATTGGTCTATCCTGAAAAAAAGAGAAGATCTCTTCTGTGGAATCTAATATTCAAGGATCTCGTTGATGATATAATCAATAGAGTTGATCAGCGTTGCGGAATATTTGAGTACAGGTGGAATGGAGAATTTCGTGTATCCAACTAGATAAAATTAATCTCTCCTTTCCCTTCCCTAATTACCGCCGGATTATCGTCTATTAAGGAGACCACAGTGGAAGGTTCATGTGAGATAACTCCCCCGTCAATGACTATTTCAACTAAAGAAGAATATGTATCATGAATTACTGAGGGTTCATCAAGGTTTACACTCGTGCTAATAATGGGACGGCCTAAACTTCTTACGATAGCTAAACAGATTTTGTTGTCTGGCACCCTTATGCCTACAGTTCTTCTTTTTGTAAGCATTAGCTTGGGTACCAGTCTTGTTCCCTCTAATATAAAGGTATAAGGTCCGGGGAGCGACCTTTTCATAATTCTGTAGGCATTACTTGAAACCTGTGCATAAAGGCTTATATCCTTTAAATTAGCACAAACAAATGAAAATGGTTTTGTCAGAGGCCTTCTTTTAAGCTGGTATATTTGTTTGATAGATTTTTTATTAAAAAGATCACACCCAATACCGTAAAAGGTGTCTGTTGGATAGACTATAAGGCCTCCTTGATCCAAAACTTGAACAACCTTGCTTATAAGCCTTTTTTGAGGATTATCCGGATTAAGAGATAGCAGCATAGTGTTACTCCATAATAGATAAATTTTTGTAGTATTATATCAAATTTTTGTCTTATATAGAAGTATTAACTATTAATAAAGCATGATTCTAATATTTTTTTTTATTCTTGGCGCCATAATAGGTAGCTTTTTAAATGTTTGTATCTATAGATTACCAAAAAGAGAATCACTTTTATTTCCTTCTTCTCATTGTACCCACTGCAATGAGCCCATAAAATTCTATGATAATATCCCTATTGTAAGTTATATCATTCTGGGAGGGAAATGTAGGCGCTGCAAAAAGCATATCTCTGTTCGCTATCCAGTAGTTGAGGGATTATCTGGTTTACTCTGCATAGCGCTCTTCATAAAATATGGGCTGACAATACAGTCTTTACTTTATTTTTTATTTGCTGCTTCTTTACTTATCATAACATTTATTGATATCGATTACCAATTTATCCCGGATATTATATCTATTCCGGGGATATTCATTGGGATAGGGGCTTCCTTTTTCATCCCACTGATTTCGTTGTTTGAGTCTCTTTTTGGCATTTTGATTGGAGGTGGTTTTTTATTCATAGTGGCTATAGGATATAAATGGTTGACCGGCCGGGATGGCATGGGGGGTGGTGATATTAAACTCCTCGCAATGGCAGGCGCATGGCTCGGATGGAAGGCGATCCCTTTTATACTCCTTTCAAGTAGTTTGATTGGCGCCCTGATTGGTGGTGGCAGTTTGTTAATAAACAAGAAAGGGCTGAGATATAAGATACCCTTCGGACCATTCTTGTCTCTTGCCTCTATTATCTATATCTTTTTTGGCCCGGAATTAATAAACTGGTATATGACATGGGGTTAGTGCCTAAAGTGAGCTAAAGTGAGCTAAAATGCCTAAAATTAAAAAATGCCTAAAATTAAATCATAGCCTGTAAAAATCGCATAACTTTAGGCACTTTAGGCACTTTAAACTTTTAACTTTTGTCATGAAACTATCCGCATATAGTTTAAAAACCGGAATCTTTGTAATCCTGGTGATCATCCTTTTTTTAGCAATGATATTAGTTGATATTGTTGTAACCTCCCTCTACAATATTCCTTTCAGTCATCCTTATCAAAAAATTGTTTTTTTCTATATCCTATTGAATACCCTATTTCTGGCATTATTAAGCTTTTATTTTATTTACAGGAGTATAATAAGACCGATCAACCGCCTTGTTAAAAAGGCCGAAGAATTTAAAGAGGGGGACACGTTTTTCCTTACCTCTGGTGCAGAACAAAATGAATTCGGGAAGCTATCAAGTTCTCTTAATGCAATGCTGAGACGTCTTGAAGACAATAAGGCAGAGTTAAAGACAGGCATACGTTCTCTGGAAAAAGCAAATCTTGAGTTACAACAAGCCCAGGAAGAGATAATAAGATCCGAGAAATTGGCCTCGGTTGGGAAATTAGCCTCAGGTGTCGCTCATGAAATTGGAAATCCGATAGGGATCGTTCTTGGCTATTTAGGTCTTCTTAAAGGAAGCGACCTAAACAACGAAGAAAGGCAGGACTTTATTAATCGCATCGAGAAAGAGATAGGCAGGGTAAATAGGACTATTAGAAATCTTCTTGACTTTTCCAGGCCATCAAAGGGAGAGATGAAAGTAGTATCTGTTCATAAAATTATTGGCGACATGGTAGATATACTCAAACCCCAGCCGATGGTGTCCGACAGTGAAATTTTTTTAGATAAAGGGGCAAAAAAGGATAACGTTCTTGCTGATCCAGACAAACTAAAGCAGGTGTTTTTAAATCTGTCAATGAATGCAATAGATGCTATGGGGGCAAATCAAACAAAGAACGAATCACAAAAAAATACGTTATCAATAAGAACCAGTCTTTCATCAGAGACTAAACCAAATAAAAAGGTAAGTGGCAGCAGAATATACATAGAGTTTGTTGATAATGGACCAGGAATTCCCGCCGAAGACCTTACCAGGATCTTTGATCCATTTTATACTACAAAAGAACCGGGAAAGGGCACAGGGTTGGGGCTTTCGGTCAGTTTGAGAATTATTGAAGATATAGGTGGAGATATAAAGGTAAAAAGTGAACCGGGGAAGGGGACAAAAATTATTGTTATCCTTCCACTTTACTCTGCCACTAAGTCACCAAGACCCAAACAATTGAAAATGGACAATTGAAAATTGAACCCGGCGACTTCGTGTCCCTGGCCCAGTACTGGCTTGCAATGCTTAGGCTATGTTGCTTAAACCTGAGAAATATTACAGAGATTGTAATATAAGCAAGGATGTCGCGCCAGGGCAGGCTTTGTGGTGAAAAAGCAACTAAGAGAATTGTCATGACAAAAAAAAGAATCCTCATTATCGAAGATGAAGCCAATATGAGGCATATGCTTGAGGCGCTCTTAGGGAAATCTGGCTATGAAGTAAAAACAGCAGCAGATGGCAAGGAAGGTAGGGATGCGATAGAAAGAGAGCAATTTCATTTTATCCTATGCGATATAAAGATGCCCAGAATGGATGGTATGACCTTTCTAAAATCGGCAAAGGAAAAGCTCATTGATACAACTGTTATCATGATGTCTGCCTATGGAACAGTAGATACAGCGATTGAGGCTATGAAATTGGGAGCATATGACTATATTAGCAAACCGTTCAAAACAGATGAGGTCCTTTTAACATTGAAAAAGGCAGAGGAGAGAGAGGGATTAAAAAGAGAGAATGTGAAATTAAAGGATCAGATTCAAAGAATCGAAAAAAGTTACAATTTCAACAACATAATAGCAAAAAGCAAGGCAATGCAGTCAGTTTTTGATTTGATACAAAAGGTAGCAGATTACAAGACCACTGTTCTCATCACTGGTGAGAGCGGCACTGGAAAGGAGTTGATTGCAAGGGCGATACACTTTAATGGATCAAGACATAACAACGCCCTTGTATCAATCAACTGTGGTGGAATCCCGGAAACTTTGCTTGAAAGTGAACTATTTGGCTACAAAAAAGGCGCTTTTACCGATGCGAGGCAGGATAAAATAGGCCGTTTTGAAGAGGCGCATAATGGCACGATATTCTTAGATGAGATTGGTGAGCTTCCACTCTCCCTGCAGATTAAACTCCTGAGAGCGCTGCAGGAAGAAGAAATTACCCCTCTGGGCTCCACCGGGATTAAGAAGATAGATGTCAGGGTTATCGCAGCCACAGCCAAAGATTTGGGCGAGGAAATAAAAAAAGGGAACTTCAGGGAGGATCTTTACTATAGAATAAACGTTGTCAATATATACCTGCCACCCTTAAGAGAAAGGGTAGAGGATATACCACTGCTCACAGAACATTTTATCGGCATCTATAACAAGAAGCTAAAAAAGACTATTACAGGGATTTCTTCCGAGGTAATGGAACAGTTTATGACATATCCATGGCCAGGCAATGTACGTGAGTTAGAAAATGTCATAGAAAGGGCTATTCTACTTGCCTCAAATAACACCTTAGAAATATCTGATCTTCCTTCAACGCTTACAACTAAAGCCAATTCATCCTCTTATCTTGCAACAGAAGGTGTCTCATCTATCAAGGAGGCTTCCCGGGTTTTAGAAAAAAGGCTCATTGAGCAGGCATTAGAGAAAACCGATGGAAACAGGACAAAGGCTGCCAAAATACTTGAGATCAGCCGCCCTATACTCATATCTAAGATTAGGGACTATGGATTAGATTGAAACCCAGCTTGTGTTCTCTATGAAAAGAGGCTAAAATAAAATTAAAAAAGGCATTTATATGCTCGACAAAGATCAAACAGCTAAAATAGTCAACTTTGCCAAGGCATATCCTGAAATTTCTGCTGTTTATCTTTTTGGCTCCCATGCGTTAGGTCATCCAAGATCAAAAAGTGATATTGATTTGGGGATATTATTTCATAAGGATATGGATGCATTTACGAGGATAAGTATGGAGACTGAAATATCAAATCTCCTAAAAAAAGACGTCGATCTTGTTGATATGAGAAAAAGTAGCCCATTTTTGTGTCACCAAATCTATAAATATGGAAAGTTCATTTATCATGACGGGAGTAATTTCCCATTCCAATTTAGAGCCAGTTCCATCAGGGAGTATTTAGATACCAACTATCTAAGAACGAAAAGGAGGGCTAACCGTTATGGTTAATAAAGATAATGTAGTCGGGATTTTCAAGGGTAAATTCGCCTGTTTGTCTGATCAATCCCGGTATATCGGGATCAGGCAAAATTGCCTTATATGTAAATGTTAGGCAATGAGGATAAGATAAATTTCTGATGGATTTTGAAATTATTGGAAGTATCAGAAACGCTGAATCCATCGCGGTGGGCCGTGGGATTCGCGATTTACCACGATTCCGGAAACAATATGGCCAAGGGCACTGGAAAAAGTTTAAAGGATTTGGGACGGTATGCTTAAAAGATGGCACGGTTCATACCGCAGAAATCCATTGGTATGAGGCACACGGTATCGGCAAGAAAGAAATCAAATTGAAATTTCCTTTGATTGACTAACTATGAAGAGAAAGGAAAAACCAGAAATGCAATTTGCAGTTTGTATTAACAATGAAGGTTACCCATCATCGCTGGAGGTGGGAAAACTGTATCGAATCCTGCCCGATGATGAGGCGACCTCTCATGGCTAC
>Ga0209410_1001633_pt1 | contig 10903 bp, 5 predicted proteins | sample Mar14436cmmetaG_FD_184135 | JGI IMG/M metagenome (GOLD analysis project Ga0209410, IMG submission 184135) | Marine hydrothermal vent microbial communities from Guaymas Basin, Gulf of California to study Microbial Dark Matter (Phase II) - Marker... ... | reverse complement strand
GGTGGAAAGGTTGCTCCAAACCGAGATCGCCAGACTCTGATTGCAGCAGTCCAAATCCGCTCTCACCTCATCACATATCCAATCACGAACCCCGACAATTCCTCCTTTATCCTTTTCCCTCTGTAAAATTCACAGAAATCTCACTCCAAACAGCACATGAAGTCCTTCTTTCATTATTTAATGATAAACGTTTAATGATAAACGCATACATCGTCTGCTGACTGTTGTGCTTGAAGAATCTTCCTCGTGAGGAGTGAGGTAACGTAAAAGAGGATGTGTGGAGTGGAGGGTAAGCATTCTGTCATGTTTTCCTGTTGTATCTTCTGCTTTATGTTGATTGGATTCTGCTTTATGTTGAGTGGATGAGTGGAAAACTCGCTTAGCTCATCAATCAATCACGCCTGTCACGCGAGCGAGTCTTTCTGCAGCTTCTCTTGTGAGACCTGTGTCGCCGAGGATTGTGTAGCGGTGCGGATTTATTTTGTGAGCCTGCGTAAGCGCCTCAATAATTATTTCGTCAGGAACGCCGATTTCCTTCGCTGTTGTGGGAGCGCCTATTTCACGCAGCACATTTTTGATGAGTTGCCAGTCCTCACCGTGGAGATAAGCCATCATTATTGTGCCGATTCCACACTGCTCTCCGTGCAATGCAGGTCTGTCTGCGATTATGTCAAGAGCGTGGCTGAACTTATGTTCAGAGCCTGAGGCAGGTGCTGAAGTGCCTGCTATGCTTATTGCGACGCCGCTTGAGATCAGAGCCTTTGTGACAAGCCACGCAGCGATTTCGCTCCCCTTTCTGATCTCCTTTGCGTTCTCAAGCACCATGTTCGCGGTCATCTCCGACAGCGCAGCTGCATAACTGCTGAATTCCTGATTTCGCAGCCGATATGCGAGCTTCCAGTCAAGCACAGCCGTGAAATTTGCAACGATGTCACCGCATCCCGCTGCTGTGAACCTGAATGGTGCTCTCGCTATTATCTCCGTGTCCGCAACAACGGCGAGCGGCGCATGCGTCTGCACCGACATCGGGAATTTTCCATTTCTTATCGTGGCTCTCGGCGACGCAATTCCATCGTGAGATGCTATCGTAGGAACAGATACAAAAGGTATTTCCATTTCAAATGATGAAACTTTGCCTATATCTATTATCTTTCCTCCGCCCACACTTATCAAAAAACGTGCTTTCGTCTCTTGCAATATGCTTTTAACGCGCTCAACACTCTCTCTATCCGCTTCTTCTGCATGAATTTCAGCCACTTGAACATCATAAGATGCGTCTTCAAGTATCTGAAGCACTCTTTTCCCCGCAATCTCTTTCGTTCTACGCCCTGCGACGACAAGTGCAACGCCGTCAAGCGAGAGTCTCCTGCATACTTCGCCAACTTCTTCCAAAACACCGTCACCTGCCAGAATATCCCGCGGCAACTGAGTCCTCTTCATCTTGCCCCGTATGCCCATCCGTGCGTTCTCAACTATACACTCGGTATCATCTATCACATGTGCCACATGCACTCACTCTCCCCCCCTCACTTCACTTCATTTCACTTCATTTCACTTCACATTCATTCCGTGATCCGCTCGTTGTTCTCATCTCATACATTAATCTCTCCCTTACTATGAACCCTTACATGACCCTCACATGTCGCTCTGTATCGTCGCTCTGTATCTCTGTGAGACTGCTGTTTAAGAATATTGTTGCTGCCATTCTTCTGGTGGAGCGGGGGAGGTGTGAGAGGTGCTATTTATATAGCCTATTTATATAGCATCATCGCATTAATCATTGCTTGCTCTGCCCGGGGCCGACCCGAAGCCCTTGACCGAGCCTAGAAGGCTGAAAGAGCTGCCTCAGGTGGATGAAATGGGAACCTCCTGAGGATGCCCCTCACTTCACCGAGGGGAGAAAGTCACAAGATGGTGAGGGAAAAGGAGCATGATGCATAAATATAGGATTGCTGTTGTTCCCGGAGATGGAATAGGGCCTGAAGTGATTTCGGAGGGTCGCAAAGTAATTGATGCAGTTTCGGAGATAGAGAATTTTGATGTTGAATGGAGGGAGTTCCCCAACGGTGCTGAACATTATTTGAGGACAGGTGAGCTTGTCAGCGAGGAAACACTTAAGGAGATGGAGCGATGCGATGCAATATACCTGGGAAGCGTGGGAGACCCCCGTGTGCCTCCTGGCGTTTTGGAGCAGGGCATCCTCCTGACAATCAGATTCTACTTTGATCAGTATGTGAACCTGCGTCCTGTTAAGTTGTTTGAAGGCGTTCCGACTCCTCTCGCTGGAAAAGGACCGGATGACATTGATTTCTGCGTTATCAGAGAGAACACAGAAGATTTCTATGTCGGTGCAGGCGGAAGAGTGAAGTCTGCATATTCTGCCATCTCAAAAAAAGAGGTGCTTGAGATAAGGCGCAATCTTTATCTTTACAACCTCAAATTCGGGCTTGAGATAGAGGGAGATGCCGACGAGATCGCCTATCAGATAGGCATTATCTCACGAAAAGGCTGCGAGCGCGTCATAAAATTTGCTTTTGAGCGTGCAAGAGCAAGAGAGAGAATGACAGCCGCTGAACGAGATATGGCGGAAGGAGCGGAAGGAAAGACGAGCGAGGCGGGAAAAAGGCGAGTGAGCAAGGTCACGAGTGTTGACAAGGCAAATGTGCTGACACATGCTTACGGTCTGTGGCGTGAGGTTTTCAGTGAGATTGCGAAAGAATATCCCGAAATTGAGACGGAATTTGCATATGTTGATGCTGTTACAATGTGGTTTGTGAAGAATCCTGAGAATTTTGATGTTGTTGTAGTGCCCAACATGTTCGGTGACATAATCACTGATTTGGGAGCAATTATTCAGGGGGGCTTGGGTCTCGCACCTGGCGGAAACATAAATCCTGAGGGGGTCTCCATGTTTGAGCCAATCCACGGCTCAGCGCCTAAATACGCTGGAAAAGGCGTTGCAAACCCCATCGCAACAATATGGGCAGGTGCACTCATGCTTGAACAGCTCGGCGAGCGTGGTGCATCTGATAAAATCATCAACGCAATCTCCTCTCTTCTGAAAGAGCGCAAAATCTTGACGCCTGACATCGGAGGCTCATCAAAAACATCTGAAGTCGGTGATGCAATCGTGAAAAAGGTAAGGGGGTTGTGACCCCCCTCGTTTCGTTTTTTTGTTTTTTGTTTTTTTTGTTTACTTATTTGTTTGCTTTGTTTTTATTATTTTGCTTTTTTGTTACTTTGTTCATTTTATTTCATCATCCCCCAGTGGCTCCAGTGGGCTCCAGTGGAAATGCAACCGAAAGCTTAAAGAGCATTGAAAGAGAACACGGGAGGAATGAGATTTAAGAAGATAAGGAAGCGGGATGGCCGTATAGAAGAATTTAATGCAGAAAAAATAACGAATGCAATCGCGAAAGCTGGTGCTGCAACGCAGGAATTTGGTCGTGATGTTGCGAAAAAGCTCACTCTTAAGGTATTAAGTCTTGCGGAAGAGGTTATAAAGAGCGATATTCCGACTGTTGAGGAGATTCAGGACATTGTGGAGGAGGTTCTTCTCACATCTCCATACAAGAAGACGGCGAAAGCATACATTATTTACAGGGACCAGCATGCGAAAATTCGTGAAATTGTTGAGCGTGCGGATGTATCGCTTGTCGACCAATACATTCAGAAACTGGACTGGCAGGTGCGTGAGAACAGCAACATGACATTCTCACTCCAGGGTCTCAACAATTATATATCCTCGCAGATAAGCAGGATATATTGGTTGAACAAGATATATCCACCTGAGGTTAAGAGAGCACATGTTGAGGGAGATTTCCACATTCATGACCTGAATTTGCTCGCAGTTTACACTTATTATGGGAAGGAAGTGGTTATTGCGTATGTGAACGGGCTCAAACTTCTTTCTTTTGAGCAGTTATATGAGATTGTTGATGAGAAAGAGGAGTTGCTAAGTGAGAGAGATTCTGCTTTTGCGAAGTATCCGAAAAATGTCTTCGTTCTCGACAGGGAAGGATTTGTTCGGGTGAAAAGAATTGTGAAGAAGCGAAAGGACAGGAGAATGAGATTTATAAGGAATGAAGGGGGAAGAAGTGTAATAGTTACGGAAGACCATCCAATGATAACAGAGAAGGGCGAGAAAATAGCATCAGAAGTTGTTGCGAATGAAGATAAAACTCTCACTGTTGACATTAAATCGCTTCTGAAGGATGAAAAATTGTTCTACAAAAATGAAATTGACCTGCTTGAAGAGATTAAAAAGCGGATGTTGAGTGGAGACCGCTTGTGTCAAATTTATCAAATTTATTTCAATGGAGTTCCGATAGAGGAAGCGGGCGAAACATCGGAAGATGGAATTTTGCATACAAAAAAATTCACGATAAGGCGGAAAATTGCGTTAAATGAGGATTTTGGATATTTTATTGGCTCTGTTCTTGCCGAAGGATTCGTTAATAAGAATGGATTGTGCATATTGTTTTCCAAGGAAAAGGAGAAACTGCTTAAAGTGCATCGTGCATTGCTTGATTTAGGCATTTCAAGCTCTCTGTGCGGAGAGGAAAGGGATGTGAGTGCGAGATATAATGCGAGATATAATGCGAGAGGGTATTTAATTATAAAAAATCCATTCTTGGAGTTTTTATTTGACGAAGTCTTCAAAATAAAATGGGATCACAGAACACTGCCTGTTGACATCCTGCAATACAATAAGAACTTCATAAATGGTGTAATTTGTGGCTTACTGGACGGAGATGGCACTTTTGAATCAGAGATGGCGCTGCGGTCGCTGCGGTCAAGAACGCTGCTTGAGCAGTTGAGCATTGTCCTCTCTCTTTTATCGAGAGGGAGGGTGCAATGTGTCAGTCGTGGTCGGAAGATTGTCCCTCATGTCGGGAAAACAGACAGATTGTTGTCAGATGCGAAGGTTTTGGCGTGTCATGATGAGTGTGGATGGCATAATGTAATAAACAACGAGGAGACTGAGATTCCTGATGATTTCATATATGATGTGACGACTGAAAGCGGAACACTTGTAGTGAATGGCATGTGGAATCACAACTGTGTCGGATGGGACTTATACGACCTTCTCTTGAAGGGATTTGGAGGAGTTCCGGGCAAAATTGAGTCAAAACCCGCTCGCCACTTCAGGAGCGCACTTGGACAGGTGGTGAACTTCTTCTACACGCTCCAGGGCGAATGTTACTCAGCAGACACACAGGTGTTAACAGAGTCCGGATGGAAATACTTCTGGGAAGTGAAAAGGGAGGACAGAGTTTTCACGCTGAACTTGCAGAAAAATGAGATTGAGCTGCAAAATCCTGTGAGATTTTACGAATTTTATTTTGATGGCTTCTTATATAACTTTAAATCAGAAGAACTGGACATTTTGGTGACGCCAAATCACAACATGCTTGTTTGTGATGGTGATATTTGTGATGGCGGTTATAAAAAGTTTGTTAAAGCGAGTGAATTTGATGCAGACAGGCATTTTATTCCTGGAGGTGGAGCGGTTTGGGTTGGTGAGGAGAAAAAATTGTTTTTCTTACCGCCTGCGAAACTCCATTTCAAACGAGGGGCGAAAGGGGCTGATGATTTACAGGAAGAAAGCGCTGAAAAAATCCCGATGGAAGAATGGTTGAAGTTCTTTGGACTCTGGCTGGCTGAAGGTTCGCTGCGAAAGAGGGGGAAAGATGGTGATGATGATAATTGTGATTGTGATTGTGATTATGAACATGTGATCATTATAAGCAAAAGCGAAAAAAGCAGTGAAATAGAGAACACACTCAGAAGATTTAATTATACGAAGAGAGAAAGATGGGGAAAAATTGAATTTGTGATTCGTGATAAACGACTCTCTCTCTATCTCAAAAAGTTCGGCAATCATAAGTATGTTCCGCATGAGATAAAGAATTTGACTGGAGAGCAATTGAAAATTCTTTTTGACGCGTTAATGCGCGAGGAAGGGCATGGAAAAGAAAGGATAAAATATCACACAAAAAGCGAGAAGCTGGCGGATGATATACAAGAAATTGCATTGAAATTGGGATTGAGTGCGAATATTTGCAGGAGGAATTCCGTATATGTTGTCAACATATCAAAAAGAAAAAATTTCAAAATTTGCAAAAACAAAAAGGTGAAGTATGCCGGCAAAGTTTACTGTTTGGAAGTTCCAAATCATGTTTTATATGTGAGGCGAAATGGGAAAGCGTGTTGGTGTGGCAATTCAGCAGGTGCGCAGGCATTCTCAAATTTTGATTCTCTTCTGAGTCCTTTCATACGATACGACGGGTTGAGCATGCGGGATGTGGAGCAGGCGCTTCAGGAATTTGTTTTCAACATAAATGTGCCTACGCGTGTTGGATTTCAGTGCTTATCTGAGGACACAAAAATTCTGACGCCGGATGGATGGAAAGGATATGAAGAGATCAGAGAAGGAGATATTGTCTATACATTCAACACAAAAACCGGAAAACTGGAATCAAAAAAAGTCACTTATGTTTTCAAAAGGTATTATGAAGGTTATATGTATAATTTGAGAGGTAAATATCAGGATCAGTTGATATCTCCCGGACATCGGGTGGTCATGAAGAAAAGAAATAATGAGTATGTTCTGCAGCCTGTTGAGCATATCCCCCCGGATGTCATAATTCCTGTCTCTGCTGATAACGAGAGGGAGGATTTGCCCGTCAGTGATGATTTCATCAGGATGGCTGCTTGGATTTTCTCGGATGGAATTGAGCACAGTGATGTCATATGTCAGCCCTGCAAACAGAAAATTGAATTCCTCTGGCTGACAAAAGAAGCGTGCAAACAATCAGCGTGGCTTTTCAAGCTCAGCAGGCGGCAGGCTGAGATATTTCTTGAGACATGCGCGGCGTTGAACGGAGGGAAGAGTAAACATAAAATCATTTGCGCAGCAGATGAGAAAAAGGCGGAGATAATTGCGGCAGTAGCTGTTCTCGCTGGATATAAATGCTCCGTCAAAAAAACACAGAATGTTTGGCATGTGGTTCTCACGAGGTCAAAGCATGATCGCATACTTGATATAAAGAAAGTGCGTTATAGGGGTGTGATATGGAGTGTTCACACATCAAATGAGACAGTTGTTGCTATGCGCGGATCCAGTGTATTCATAACAGGAAACACACCTTTCACAAATGTCACGCTTGACATGAGTGTGCCTTCAACGCTTGCAGATATGCCCGTTATCATAGGAGGAGAACCTCAGAATGAGACATATTCGGACTTTCAAGATGAAATTGAGATGTTCAACTGCGCATTTTTAAAAGTTTTGCTTGAAGGAGATGCGAGAGGTCGTGTTTTCACATTTCCAATACCCACATACAACATCACAAGAGATTTCAGATGGGAGAGTGAATGTGCTGAGCTGCTGTGGAAAGTAACTGCGAAGTATGGCATTCCGTACTTCAGCAACTTCATAAATTCAGACATGCGTCCTGAAGATGCCCGTTCAATGTGCTGCAGGCTACGCCTGGAGCTGGACAAGCTTGAGCGTCGTGGTGGTGGTCTCTTCGGCTCAAGCCCCATGACAGGCAGTATAGGAGTTGTCACGATAAACATGCCCCGTCTCGGATACCTGAGCAGGGATGAAGATGAATTTTTGGAGAGATTGGAGCGATTGATGGTTCTTGCCAGGGAGAGTTTGGAGATAAAGAGGAAAGTTCTTGAGCGTTTCACTGAGCGTGACCTCTATCCCTACTCAAAATACTACCTGAGTGCTGTTAAAGAGCGGTTTGGAGAGTATTGGAAGAATCACTTCTCCACAGTAGGGCTTGTCGGGATGAATGAGGCATGCCTTAATTTGCTTGGGGAGAACATCGCATCTCCTGATGGAATAAAATTCACGCTGAGTGTCCTGAATTTCATGCGATCTAAACTCGTGGAGTTTCAGGAGGAGACAGGAAACCTCTACAACTTAGAGGCGACGCCAGCCGAAGGCTGTTCATATCGCCTTGCGCTTCTTGATAAGGAAAGATTTCCCGACATCATCTGCGCGAACGAGGAATCATATAAGAGAGGAGCGGAGCCTTTCTACACGAATTCCTCGCAGCTTCCAGTGAATTACACAGACGATGTCTTTGAAGCACTTGAACTTCAGGAGGAAATACAGACAAAATACACCGGTGGAACTGTTTTTCATGTTTATGTCGGCGAGAATGTAACAGATGGCGGTGTGATAAAGAATCTTGTGAGGAAAATCTGCGAGAATTTCAGAATTCCTTATTTCACAATCACGCCTGTTTTCTCAATATGCCCATCCCACGGCTATCTGGCAGGCTCTCAGGAGAAGTGTCCGCACTGCGGGAGGGAGTGTGAGGTGTATTCGCGTGTTGTCGGATATCTGCGCCCTGTGAGTCAGTGGAACGCTGGAAAGCAGGAGGAGTTCAAAATGCGTAAGACATTCCGCATCTCATGAAGTCACAGCACTCATGAAGTCACAGCACTGGAAGGTGGTTTTATGATTGTGTTGAAGGCGCCGTTGAGCGAATCAGATGTGCGTTCGTTGAGACTGGGGGACATTGTTTTTTTGAATGGAGATATATTCACCGCAAGGGACCGTGCGCATGCCCGTATAATCGCTTCTGATTTTGATGATATACCAATAGAGCGAGGTTCTGTGATATTTCACTGCGGACCTCTTGTGAGGCGTGTCGGGTCATCGTGGCTCATAATATCAGCCGGTCCCACGACCAGTGAGAGAATGAACGCGACTGCGCCTGTTGTGATAGAGAAGCTTCGTATCAGGGCGATAATAGGGAAAGGAGGGATGGGTGCTTCCGTGAGAGATGCGATGCGGAGATGTGGATGTGTTTATCTCGCGATGACGGGAGGAGCCGGGGTCCTCGCTGCAATCCGTGCCAGCGTCAAAAATGTGTATTGGACAGATCTCGGACTTGCCGAAGCCGTGTGGCATCTGCATGTTGAGGATTTTGGACCTCTCGTTGTGAGCATTGATGCGAATGGTGCGAGTCTGTATGATGAGGTGTTGAAGAAAGCCCGTGCCAGTTTTTCTCAGAAAAGAGGCTCATCCTGCCCGTAACTTCGTCCGATTTTCATTGCTATCTCGGCTTTCGCGAGCTCCCTGCCGAGATATGCCGCGTGCTCCATCAGAGACACCAGTCCGAGCCGGAGTATTGTGTCAAGTATCTCTTTCGCTGTTTTTCCAACAATTTTTTTCCCTGAAGGTTCGTGCTCTGCCAGTATCCGCCTGCCATATGGGGTCTCACATATCTCTATGCGGAAGCAGCCGAATGGATCAATATGCCAGCTTTCGTTCTCATGTGCTATCACAATAATATCGCTGTTGCACTCAGCATTAGCATTTTTGCTGCAGACCTCAATCTCCCGCTCCTTCCTCCTCCTTTTTTCCTTGAGAACGAGAAGATCTATGCCCACGTCCTTTGGAGGTCCTCCAGATGCCACCATCATCATCTCCGCAGCTGTCCTGAGCTCTCTCACACTGCCGGCACACTTGTCGCTGTGCTCCGTCGTAAAAAGCACAGAAGCCCTCAGCTCAGATGCGATCGCAGCGAGTATAGCATTGACACCGACTGAATCCGCATCTATAAGCTCTGTCACATTGCCAACGCCCAGGAAAAGAGGGGTATCGCGGTCATACTGCCTGAAAACGAAGTAATTGTGAAGAGATGATGCGAGCCCATAGCCGGGAGCATTCAAAACGGGATCGGCAATGATCTCTATGTGCATCTCGCGGGCTGATTGAATGTTTCTCAGCAAACTCTCCACGCTGCTGCACTCATTGCCGCACTCATTGCATGATGCCGTGAGATCCGGAATGACCACAGCTACAACTCCCGCGTCTGCAACATTCTCTCCCACTTTTTTCATGTTATCGCTGTTCAAGCTGAGCACCATGTCAGCACCTGCCTCTATGGCTGCGATTATCAGATCTGCATCAGTCGTGTCAACTGAGATGGGAACTGACGGATCGCATGACAGTGCCGCTTTAACAGCTCTCTCGACATCATCAGGTGATGCACCTATGTGCACGCCGATATCTATGATGTCTGCGCCGCTTTTCAGGTATTTCTGCATTATACGTCTTATCTCATCTTCGCTGAGAAGCGTTGCATCCACAATCTCAGCGCACACTTTCATGCGTGAGTTCCCACCTATCTTCACGCCTTTGACAGAGAAGCTCGCGCTCGCCGCGGATTCAAGCGATCTCAGCATCTCAGAAGCATGCTCACGACGCCTGTTCCTCAAAAACACATCCGCAGGCACACTCCTTGAAAACTCAATCTCAGCTGCATACTCCAATACATCCGCAATATCCCTCACATCTCTCGGGCCAAGCCGAATAGGCACGCCGATATCACGCTCTAAATCTCTGAAATCCGCCTTGCAAAGCCCCGAAACAAGTATCAAATCACAGTTCGCAAGATACTTGCGCAGTGTCTCACACTCATCTTCATCTCCGCGGCTTCCTCCACATCCAGTTCCAGCCTCATCCGCCTCCACTGCAGATGTCCTGTCCTCAACTGCTTCATTCGCAGCGTCATTCGCAGTGTCATTTGCAGCGCTTTCAGAGAGCAGGTTTTTAAGCGCCCTTTTCAGCGTTTCAGGCGTTGTGAACGCGGCTATCTCTATATCCTGTGTGATTATCTCGCAGTCATGCTCCGATTGATTTTGTGCCCTCCACCGCGCTATCTCCTTACGCAGCATGCTCTCCGCTTTCTTCCCTGTCACGGCGATTATCCGCATCTCATCAAATCCGCATCTCATCAAATTCTCTCCTGCGCGGTCCTGCAATCCGCTGTCTCAATTATCGTGCCTGTTCTCTCACCATTGAATGCTTTCAATATATTTTTGGGATCTCCGCCATCTATGACCACTGTTTTTATGCGGCTTCTCTCTA
>Ga0209410_1001632_pt1 | contig 10905 bp, 7 predicted proteins | sample Mar14436cmmetaG_FD_184135 | JGI IMG/M metagenome (GOLD analysis project Ga0209410, IMG submission 184135) | Marine hydrothermal vent microbial communities from Guaymas Basin, Gulf of California to study Microbial Dark Matter (Phase II) - Marker... ... | reverse complement strand
ATGTTTGTAAAAGACGGTGGAAAGCAACCATTGTTGCCACTCCGGCTGTATGAATCTTAGAATTATGATAACATCCGTAAAGCACACCACGCCAAATTGACTTTCTTAAACATTCCTCACAAATTTTCCCGTTGCGAAACAGCAATGCACCAGGACAAATCAGTCTGAAATTGTGTAAAGTTTGAACTACCGGAATATTTTCCTGTTGACAGGCATAATATGCAGAAGGAGAAATCAAAGGAAAAATATTATGAAAATGGGCTATTTGAGGCTTAAAGTCTTGAATGAGTCTTCTCATCTCTTGGTAGGATTTTTGTGACCAGACTACATTAAGCGGAAGACCGATTCTATCAACTAAACTCCATGCGGTAATCTCCTCATTTTTTTTCACATAAACCGCAATCTTGTGGCCATGAGCTTCAAGTAAAGACCTCTCGTGTTCAAAAACTATGTTTTCGCCACTCGGAGGTCTGAGGTAATTATGAATAATTAGTATATTCAATGAGTATGCCCTATTTCTTTAAGAACCTTCTGTTTAGAAGTTTTACCTAATTTAGAAAACTCATATTTTAGCCCATTTAGTTGACTTGCGTAAGCCATTATGCAAAATAGTAAAAGCATGCTTTGGTCATGAACGACCATCACAGAAGAAGTAGTAGCCCTTATACTTGAGATAAACATTACAGCCATAACCTCAATGTGAAAATTCCTTTCGACTTTATTCATTTTTCGCCTAAACCTTATGTATCCTGAAATAAGACTTTGCCATGTACATGCTAAAGCAGTTACCCATGGAACAAAGCCCAATAAACCAACCCCTATTAAGACATCGAAAATAGCCCCATGAAGAGAAACTGTAGATGATCCGTGCAGTATATCAAATCTTACACCCGAACCATATCCGTACCCTATTATTGGGGAACTTTTAAATCGTTTCCACGCATATGCCCATAAATGTGTTCTGCCTGAAAGTGACATTAACAACTCTTTACTTTGGCCACGTATAAAATATTGCTGCAAGTAATGTGAAGCAGATAAGTTAAGCATAAACAAAATGGCAATTAATCCTATTGTAATAATCCAACCAACTTTTTTCTTTATCAGCAGTGAAATTATTAGAGTTATCGAAAAAGCAACTAACGAAGTTCTTGCCTGAGAAAAAATGAGACTCGCAATGCCCAGAATGAAAATGATTCTGTAAAAAATGCGGTCCCGGCTGCTGTGATTATCAAGCATTCTCAAAAAAGAAACAATACTTACAAGAGCTCCAATATAGCCAATACCATCAGGATTAATTATCGGCATAATTCCCATGAGAGAATAGTGTATTAGGCCACGTGTTTTGATAAATGCTGAACTTGGGGCAAAGATACCCCCCAACCAGGCCATCCCAAGCAACATTGCAAATAAAGTAAGTGTTAAATCAAATAGTTTTTTAGTATTAAGCCAAAAAGGCTTATAAGTGAGAAATACAGCTAAAACAAAAATATCTACGAAAAGGGACATTGATTTCCAGAGTGCGTACATAGAATGTGAAGCATACAAAGTAGAAACTGCTGTAACAATAGCATAAAGAACCATTGGCCCAATTATTCTATTGAGGAAATGCCCTACAGCATCCATCCGTAACATAAAGAGAAATAGGCCAATAAGTCCTGGAATTGCCACTTGAACTACTTTTGCTATATTGGTTATAGCAAAAGGATTAGTAAATGTATTCAAACTTGCTTGACTCCACAGAAGCATGCTGGTAAAAAGTGGAATCCATAAGTAGTGAGGAATGACCATTCCTGCAAACAGTTTTTTGAGTTTCTTAAATATCGTGGCAAGAGTAGTTATATTAAAAGCTATATAAAATATAGCTATAATTATAAGAGCCTTCTTGGCAGATGTCAAAAATGTAAGGGGGATAAAGATTAGGAGCAAAATTATTTCTAACATTGATAACCTCTTGTCAGAAGATCTTTTTCAGTAAACTATTTACTACATTGAGAGCACTTTAGTATAAATATAATCGAGTCTTTTAGCTTTAATTTCCCAAGCATAATTCTGTTCAATCTTATGCCTAGCACCTTCACTCAGTCTTTTATGCAGTTCAGCGTCAGTAGCTAGCTTCAAGAGCGCATTAGCTATATCCTTTACAGATTGATCAAGTTTGTAAGGTTTAACCTTAATTCCACACTCTTTAGTCACAAATTCTCCAGGTCCCCCAAAATCAAGACAAATAATAGGTTTACCACAAGCCATAGCCTCTAAAACAACCATCCCTCCTCCTTCAAAGCTTGGATAAAGAAAAAAATCTGCCTTTCTCATCCAATCTAACACCTTATTCCGGGAAATATTACCTATAAACTTTACTTTCTCTTTAATTCTCAATTTTTCACATAATTTTTCCAATCTTTTTCGTTCCATTCCATCACCAATTATAATAAATTCAGAATTTGGACAATTTTTGTTAAATCTAGCAAAGGCCTGGATTGCTAAATGAAATCCCTTAATATAGATTAAGTGGCCAACACTTAGAATCTTTATTGTTTCTAAGTTGCTTTTTTTAGAAAAAGAAGTTAAGTTGCTTTTTATTAACTCCTTTTCTATTCCAATAGCTGGAAGTACAGCAAATTTATCTTTTGCTAATATATTTAAGGGGAAATGCCTTAAAACTCCTTGATTAATCCCAATAATCAGTTTTGCCCTTTTAGCACTTAAATAAAAAAATGGGTCAAAACTGCGGATTAGAAAGTGGAAAAGATTACGGATTTTCTCTAAGATTAGGGCTTTCATATTTGGAATGAATTGAGTAGGTATTTTTGGATTAGAGCCAATTGGCCCCCAGATATAGGGTAACGATAGCAGACATAAAAAAGTAGGCATCCAATCATTTACAAAGGTAATGTGATGACCTAGATCAAATGGGACCTTTTTCATTAAAATCCTTGCTTTCTTATAAGCAGCAAATTGCCAAAGATAATAATAAAGATGAACACCTCTTTGTCCTCTCTTCCAAAAACGCATCCATTTAGGCAAATCTACATATGCAAAGTGAAGATTTGGTTGTGGTTTTTTAGCCAATTCTGCTTCTATAACCTTCCTGTTATTAGCTCTTGTAATCACCCACACTTCATGAAATCTTGCAATTTGCTTAACCCAATTCCAACCTACTGCTGGTTCAGAACCTTTATGAGGTTCACAGGCATATGCTGAGACTAAAATTTTCATAAATATCTATTTCACCAATTTAGATAATATTAAATCTAACATTTTACCCCAAGCATTTATAGACTTCTTTTCTTCCTCACTCGATTGCCCTTGTTTGCTGATTTTATAAAGGTAAAAACAACTTATATCGCATAAATAGAATAAAAGCATTACTTCCATTTCATGATTGTTTATATTTACAAAGGACAGATATTGTTGTAAAAGATTATGATTTTTAACCTTCCTAACAATAGTTTCCGCTCTGTCTTTTTTAACTAGTATTCTAGGGTGGATTAAAAAGTGAAATATGTCCCAGAGAGGTATAGACTGCTTTGTAGTATATTCCCAATCAAATACAAATAATTTTCCACTATCGAGAAATGTATTCCATGGAGTAAAATCGCCGTGACAAAGACCAAGAGGGACTTCAGCCTCGCCTAACTCACTCCCAATGTATTTTATACCCCTAATCAGTCTCTGCTTCCATTTATTATCTAGGTGTTTGGATAACTCACCAATATTTTTCTCCAATTTTATGAAACACTGACTTTTACGAAAAATCTCTCTTCGGGTTGTTTTGGTGAACAGTTCTCCTAAGAAATTCAGATGCAAATCGGTCAATCTATATATTCCGTGAGAGCCTAACTTTTTTCTTGTTGATTGAATAAGTAATTTACTATTGCTCATAGCTCCCCAAAAAAGAACTTTAGGAATAGCGGCCTTTGTAAGATGAAGTGATGCTAGATAGTTTAAAATATCTACTTCATTCTTTAATAATTTATAGGTTTGTTCATTTTCTGCTAACTTCCCATATGCTAATATATCTCCGTTTGGGCCCATGGCCTGAATGGTGACTTTCCGATGATACCCAGGAGTACCCGTAAAAAGAGCTAATTTTATATTTTTCTCCCCTAAAACTTCCTCAAATATGTTTTTCAGGTCATTTGAGACAGTTTGATGGTGCTTGGCGAATACAATACGGTTTGTTGTCAATGCTCTTACAAATCCCAAATAACTAAAAACCCGAAATAAGAATTTTTTAATCTTGGCTCCAAAAAGACTTGGTTGGTAAAGCTGGAGGGAAGCTGCGGCCTGTTTTTTGCTATCTAATGGTAAAATCCAGCGAGGGTCATGAATTCCAGGGATTATAGTGTATGTTTCAATATCAACAAAATTATATTTTCTTAATTTTCTCCTAATCTGCCTTTCTTTTTTCAACAAGCTTAATATTTTGGCTAACTTAACTTTTTTATGTTCTTTCTCCTCTAAGAAAACTGCTATCTTACTGCCAGGAATAAGGATTCTTTTTAATTCTATAAAGATATAATCTGCGATTTTTTGTTCTATTATAACTGCTGCATCTATAGACTGATTAGCGATCGGAAAAATGCTGTTTTGTTTCAATTTAATTCTTTTTATACCACTACCCTCAAAAGGTATATTTTTATCAGAAGCTAGAAAAACATTTTTAGTCATTTTAAAAAGCTTCCTGACAATAGGAGGAGAAGGGCTGCCAAAAATAAGGACTTTATTATCTCTGCCCGTAATCAGAAAATGTGTCCATTCTGCAAATCTTTCATCCATAATGCTTAATCAATATTTAATAATGATAATGTTTGTCCAGCTTTCTTTTTTAAAATAAGAGAAACTATTTCGCTTACAATTTCATCAATAGGCTTATTTGTATTTATCTGATGAGCATTTGGCAGTTTTGACCACATTTTCTGGTATTCATTAACTTGGCGTTTGAGCTCCTGCAAAGTAAGCTCCTGTTTTCTTTTGTAAAGCTCCTCAGGAGTATTATGAAGATAAACGACCATATCTGGTTTTGGAATAATCGGTAATAGCAGTTTGGGTAGCCATTTTGGTATATTTAACCGAAAGCGACGCAAATCAAAAAGAAAATCATAATAATAACGATCTATTACTACTAGGCTTGTTTTAATTTTGGCTATCTTAAGTTTGAAGCAATAACCAACAATGTAATCAAGAGTATAATAAAAAAAACGAATTAATGAAATAAGAAGATTCTGCGGTGGTACTTTGTGTGGTGCCACTGTGATATCATCTGTCATTTTTTCCCATTTTTTTGGATTTAAAACACGTCTGGGAGGGGGAAGAACTCCTGGTCTCCAATGGATATAAAGTGTTCGTCTGAATCCCTGTCTTAGGTGGGTCAATATTTGCTTTGCAATTGTGGACTTCCCAGCTCCGTCTGGAGCTAAAAAACACATTATAAGCCCTGTTGGATTAATAATTCTTGTAACTAACCTTCTAATTAGCCATAACACTTTTAAAAATAATTTTTGAGGTCTGGGTAGGTAATATCTAAACATAAGAGACAGATAAAGCTTTTTTAAAATTTCCCCCCTTCCTTCGGTCTTGCTCAAAATAAGTCCTTTAAGTGAGACAAGATTATTACGCCCAAAATACTTTAAAATAAGTTGCTCAAATCCTTGATTATCCTCTTGATAAAGTTTTCTTAACTTTTTAAAAGTAGTTTTAGGAAATTTTCTTTTCGTAACCTTTTTAATCGTTAAGTAAGCTGCCTCTACTGACGCAGATGGGATATAAAAATTCTTATACCTCCTTCGTTTATATAAAAGTATTTCTGAGCCGAGAAAATATTTATTTATACCAAATTCGTCATTGAGGAAATCTAGTTGGATAAACTTAGGCACACTTACCTTTTCCCAAAAAGCAAGTACATAATAATAACAAGCAGGCACATCATAATAGAGTTTTTGAATTATCTTAAGACCATGAGAGTCTGCTAGCTGATAAAGAATTGAATCAATCCTTTCAAGTCCTCTCTTCTCAATAGCTATATCTACATCTGATATTAAAACTTCAGGTAAGGTTTCATACGAATGAAGGATGCAGTAGCGGATACCTTCACTCTCTAGTTTTTTAAATAATTCACTAAGAACATGTTTTACTATCTTGCCTTCCACCGCATTTATCTCAAATTTTCTATCTTTCTTTAAACTCCAATAATTGGATTTTCTTAACCGCTAAGTTATAGAGATAGCTTAGCACGATAAACCAGATAAGCTGAGTAATAATCATACCTAAACAAACTCCATACACTTCTAAATATTTGACTGGAGGAACAGCAGAACCTGTAGTAACTAAAGCAGCAACTAAGTTACTGTAAAAGATAAACTCTGGTTTTCGTATAGCCTTAACTCCATAAGATGGAATTTTAATCATAAACATAATAAAATACTGAATAGCGAAAAGCACTATTATTGAACCATAGTCGGCATATTGTTGACCACGGTAGAGAAAGTTGAGAATATTCTCTGGAAAGAAAGAAACAAGTGAACAATAGCCCGTTATAAGAACTCTTCTCGCCAGAGTCACCTTTAAAAAAGGATATAGAGTCTTGTAACCATTCTGAATGTACCTTTTTGAAGTAAATGGGACGAGTATATTATCCATGCCTATATAGATTACTCCTAAGAAGTTTCTGGTTGCTCCTAATAAACCCACCATACCTATAAAGCAGTCTTCATTGCCTCCAGTAAGACTTCCTATGAATTCATAATATCTTAATCCTCTCCTTTTTACAAAGTATCAAACTAATTCCATCTTGGGTCCATTACATTCCTACCAAGTAAAGCACTTATTTATGAGTATTCAAGTAGTAATATAAAGCCTTTTTATCTTTTTATACCCAGATATTTATCATAGGTCAAACAAAGTTTCTGCGCTATTTTTGCCCAGTCTAATTCTTCTGTGGAGAGCATCTTGGCGTTTTCTCGCATGCGGGCCAGCTTTTTGGTATTCCTTATTAAGGAAATAACTTTCTTACAGATAGACCTGGCAGAAAGTTCCACCACCACCCCAGCGTCATACCTCTCTATTAGTTCACCTATACAAGTTTCTTTGGTGACGATAACGGGACAACCAACTCCCAAGGCTTCCCTAACCGAGCGAGGTTGAATATCCATTCTAGATGGATGGATGAACAAATCGGCATCTGCCAAGGCGCTGTATTTTTCTTGGCCATATATAGGATCTAGAAAGAACACATTATCTGCTATGCCATATTTTTTAGATAACGATTCTAACCTTGCACGTCCGTTATTCCAGTCAGGCCCTATTAGAACCAACGCCAGATCTGACCGTAGTGCATTTCTTACCATCATAGCATAAGCAAGGATTAAAAGGTCTAAGCCTTTCCAAAAGACATCAAGTCTTCCCAGAAAAACGAGTTTTGTCTTATTTTTTAGATCTGACTTAATTTTTTCGAGGTAATTTGGCTGCAATACAGCAGGAATATCTGATTTGAAAATGCCAAGATACCCTTGCACAATTATGGGGGTCTTAATGTTATAGTATTCAATCCATTTTTTCTCAATTTCAGAAGATGCTTGGACTGCTAAAGCCTTTCTTAATATGGGAAGTAAAAATAGGTGAGTAAACGCAAACTTTATAAGTTTATTTTTATAGGAGGATACTATAGGAGAAAGGTTGCCTAGTGGGATTACTACATAAGGTATCTTGCCCTTTTGGGCTGCTCTTGCCACTGGAATATTTTCTGGAATATACCCCCCCACAATTTGAAGGATATCAATAGCATCAGAATTATTTTTCAATATTGAGTTGAGCTCCTGGGGTATAAAAAAAGAATTTACTAATTTGTGACGAAATCTTCTAACCTTGACTCCACTAATTTTTGATTTCTTACTTGTGGAATCTTCAGCGTAGGTGTAAACATAAACGTCGTTTCCTAGCTGTTGGAGTTGTGTGGCAAGTTTCCTAAAATCTCGGGGGAATCCGCCTTCAGCCTCAAAATCTTTATAAAACATTCCTATACGCATTTGTTAACTTTCCGCAACCCATGTAAAAGAAGTACGGTTTCAATGGCAAAAACAAATGCATTAACAATGACTGCATTAAACGCCGCACCCCGAACATCAAAGTTTACCAAAAGAGGCCATATTAAAGCCACGGTAATTGCAAGGCCTACTATATGTGACCAGAACCCCAGGTCAGGCCGTCTCATTGCCCTAGCTCCAAATTCTACATACTGGGCACTGGCTGATATAAAAAATGCGACGGCCAAAATACGCACTGTCCATACTTCTTCAATATATTTATCTTTATAAAATATGGTCAGTAAGTGCGGTGCTAGTAAAGCGATGATCAAACACAAGATACCGAAAATGAAAACCCATAACATAAAAGTCATGAACAAGTTTCTTGAGAAAGGGCTCTTGCTCTCTTGAGAGAACTTCTTAGAAAACCACGGTATTAAATAATTCGAGGAACCACGGATTAGGATGTTTACTGGTCCAAAGATAACACAGCTTGCCTGAAAACGTGCGGTACCTCCTACGCCGATAATGAGAGCGATTGCGAAAACAAAAAGTTGGCCTGAAAAATACCTGGTTAGGGCTTGTGAAAGAATCCATTTCCCAAAGTTCCAGTTCTCTCTTAACACTACTTTCCAATACTTAATGTCTTGGGTTAAATATTTCCTACATAGGGATATACCATATATCATAGCTACAGCCGAAGTTATCCCCATTACTCCAAAAGTGTTTTTAATTGTAAGAATACCCAATTTATATAAGGCAATAATCCCTACCAATTGCAATCCGTAGCTGGCAAGATCGGTAAGTAATGCCTTCCAGTACTCAAATCTTGTAAATAGAACTTGGCGGAAAAACTCCTGCCCTTGAAATGTGAGAATAGCAAGGAGAAAAGCAATAATTTCTCCGAAAAGAATTTTACCAAACCAATATCTTGTAAGTACTCCTCCAATTAATATAAGTGACAAAATAAAAGTTGTCAGGAGAATCTGAATCATATAAGTTGAAGTTATGTGTTGCTTCACTTTTATTCCCTCAAGGGGAGAGACCAGCACGAGCATCGGTTGGGTGATTAAGGATGACTGTAATACATTTACGAATAGAAACACTGAGTAGATAAGTACGAAGACACCATATTGAACAGGTGACATATATCGTGCTAGCAAGAGACCGGTGAAAAAATTAACCCCAGAGACGAGTACTTGATCAATTATAGCAACAAGGGATTTATAAGTCGACGAAGGAGCGTGTGTTACACTAGCTGGGGCTAATGCTAAATTATCTTTGGCATTAAGAATGACGGTTTTATTAATCACTGTAGTTGGTACCTATTTTGATTTCTCAGGAACAGAATAAAAGTGTTCATTTTTTTTCTCAGTATGGACAAATCGCAATGAACATCCAATTTCTCCAACCAACTAGCTGCTTGGTTTTGAGATTTCTTGTTTCGAGCTCTCTCGATGTGATAGATGAGTGTTGTAAGACACTTGACATCGTCTACCCCTTCCCTAAATCCTTCCCATTGAATGGTTGGAATAACACCGTTTATAGTTGGGTATGCCATTACATGGTCTCTATATCTTTCAAAATCAAAATCGTCCCAGATTTTTTTTCCCATAGTACATTGGTAGGCATAATCACATACCCCATCATAATCTGCTTTCCAAAGGGCCAGACCATAATTTCTACGATATGTTTCTGGCTCTTCTTTCCCACATTGAGGATTTCCATAGCTCCACGCTTTGTGGTAAAGCTTGTGCATGTTTTTAGCAAATAAAGGATTTAACTTACCATGCCAAATAGCGATATCAACTAGGTCTCCCACAAGAGAAGGGAAATTGAACTCTATTGCGGTTACAAAAGTTTTAGCCCCTGCCTTTTTTATTGTTTCAAGGATTGGCCTTTGAGCTATTAATCTTTTTCCCTTTAATTCATCTACTCCATAAAAATAAACTTGTTTAAAACCATTTTTTTGAGCAAGTTTAACTACATTATTTACAGTATTTTTCAAAAAAGATAAATTTATATTCAATTTAGGCCAAGAAGTATAAAAAAGAATATCATTTGTATAGCCAGCCTTAGACATCAATTGAAAAATTTTTCTTAATTCAATTGGGTCAAAGCTTCTCATTTGAATAACTGGGTATTCTATTCCATGTGCTTTCATATCTTTAAATTCAGATAACATTTGTTCTTCGGATTTTCTGTAAGATTCTGTAATTACACTTTGTGAAGGGCGATTTAAGTTAGCAATATAGAATATAGCATACTCAATTTTAGGCGGAGAGAGTTTAAATGGTAAAACCTTACAAGACAATTTAAGTTGTTTTTTTAGTCCATTCTTTGCAATAATTGTAATTATTCCAGAATAACTGCCAGATTTGGCATTTTCAGGAACTTTAACGGCAATCCATATTTGTTTGTTTTCTTTTTTTGGAATAGTAAAAGGAAGTAAACTATCCGCGTCTTTTATGTGATCAAAATTTTTTACGATATTAACTTGATATTCATAATTCAGGTGAATAAGGCTATCATCATGTAAAAGCAACTCAGGGATTAAGATTTTTCTCATACCCCTACCTAACCACAATTCCTTTCTTGCTTGATACCAGCATTTGACAACACGAATATCAATATTTTCCTTGGATATTGTAGTAATTTGTTTCCTGCCGTTTTTATCCTTAATCTTAGCCTTAAGATCTGTACAGGTTATCATGATATCCTTCAAATCTAGATCCCCAGAGCGAATAACAAAACTACCTGGTTCATATTCACCTGGACAAGCTACTATAGAGATAGTATCAGACCTAACAGCATTTTCTATCTTCTCAGTCCATGGGAGAATCTTATAATTGGTGATGGGCTCAGGTATTACCAAAACTTCAAA
>Ga0209410_1001630_pt1 | contig 10911 bp, 11 predicted proteins | sample Mar14436cmmetaG_FD_184135 | JGI IMG/M metagenome (GOLD analysis project Ga0209410, IMG submission 184135) | Marine hydrothermal vent microbial communities from Guaymas Basin, Gulf of California to study Microbial Dark Matter (Phase II) - Marker... ... | reverse complement strand
TCTTGTTAGCCCATGAAGGGGTCTGAGAAAAAAATGACTTTTTCAACAGCCTGTTAAAATAAGAAAAAAGTGGTTAACAAACAATGAATACTATGAAGATGAACCTTTATCAAAAACCCAAAAAATATAAGGCCTTGGGGAAATATTTTTTTCAATGATAACTTTTGTTTGGTAAACATGTTCAATAATCTCAGCGGTTAAAATCTCCTCTGGAGGTCCCATTTTATACAAATACCCATTATTTAATAAAATTAGCTCATCACAATATTGACTGGCCAAATTAAGGTCATGTAATACAATAATGACTGTTAGTTTAAATGAATTATTCAGATTTTTTATAAGGTCTAAAATTCTCACTTGATGGGCAATATCTAAGTGGGCAGTGGGTTCATCTAAAAGGAGCAATTTTGGTTCTTGAGTGAGCGCCCTGGCCAGGTAGGCAAGTTGCCTCTCACCTCCACTTAATTCTGAAACAAACCTGTCTTTAATGTTTGAAATATTGACTAAGTCCATGGCTTCTTTAGCCCTAAGCTTATCATACTTTGTTTCTAGAAATTGAAATGCCTTCTGGTAGGGAATTCTTCCTAGAAGCACAAATTCTTCTACTGGCATATCAAGTCCATAAGATAATTGAGCTTGAGGGACAAATGCCATTTTTTGGGCCACTTCCCTGAAACCCATCTGCCAGATATCTTTGCCTTCAAATAGAATTTTACCATAATGAGGCTTAATTACTTTGGTAATAGCCTTAAGTAAGGTAGTCTTTCCTGACCCATTAGGCCCAATTATTCCCAGAAATGTATGTTTTTTTAGCTTAAAATTGATATTTTTTAAGATAAATTTTTTATTATATCCGCAAGTTAATCCTTTCACCGCAAGCATCTCAATGTAAATACCTCCTTTTGGTTAGGGCATAAATGAACACTCCCCCTCCCACTATGCCTGTGATTACTCCTACCGGTAATTCCAAAGGAGAAATAACTATTCTAGCCAATGTATCACAGAGGATTAAAAAACTTGCACCACAAAGAAAGGCACTGATAAGTAAGATACGATGGTCAATTCCCACCATCATCCGGACAAAGTGGGGGACAAATAGGCCCACAAAACCAATAATTCCTGCAATTGAGACACTAAAGCCCGTAAGCATTGATGCTAGGAGAAAAAGAAACTTTTTGGTCCTTTCTACATTTATCCCTAAATGGAGGGCCTCTTCTTCTCCTAAAGAAAGGGCATTTAAGTCAAAACAAAAAAGATAAGAGACACCCAATCCCCAAAAAGATACGAGAAGCATTAATTTTAAAAGTAATGAATTAGGTTCTTCTAAAGAGCCCATAATCCAGAATACAATCCTATGGAGGTCTTCTGTATGAGATACAGCCATAATGAGCATAATAAGTGAAGATGAGATGAAGCTTATCATCACACCTGTAAGTAATAACCCCTGTATTTTTAACACTCCCTTTTTGATACTTAAGACATAGAGTATTAAAATAACTGCAATTGAACCTAAAATTCCTGAAGTTGGTAGAGACAAAAGGCCAAATCTTTGATTGAGCTTAAGGACCATGTTTAAAGATACAAATAAGGCAGCTCCTCCAGATATACCCAATGTATAAGGCTCAACCAGTGGATTCCGAAACATGGCTTGTAAGATAACACCGGCAATACTCAATGCCCCTCCAATAGCAAAAGCTAGTAGTATGCGGGGCAGACGAATATCAAAGAGGATAGTATATTCTATTGTCCCTTTGCCATTTGGAATCAAAGAGATAATCTTACTAAAAGGGATATGACTTGGTCCTAGAAGGAAAGAAAGGGCACTTACTGCCAAAAGTATTACACTAAAGAGGGAAATAAAAAAAGACCAGTGGATGCGTTTTTTATCCATCTTCTTTTATTTCAGGGTGAATAAGTTTTACTATCTCCTTTAAGGCTTCTATAAAGTTTAAAGGAGTGGCATTACAGACCTTCTTAGAATCCATAAAATAAATCCTTTTTCTTTTTACTGCCTCAACTACCTTATAAGTTTCCCACTGCCTTTTCTCTCTTTCTCCAACGATTCCCATGGTTACAATAATAATTACATCAGGATTGTCTTCAATTACCTTTTCCCGGCTATAAAGCCCGGTCTTAGAGGAGGCGATGTTTATTCCACCTGCCAGTTCAATTAAGTCATTAATAAATAAATCTTTTGGAGCGGTAAAAAGAGGCCTTGCCCCTATCTGGATGAAGACCCTTGGTCTTGGCAAACCTTTTATTCTTTTCTTTATGACTTCAATCTCGGTATTTGCCTGTTTTATTATCTCTTTTGCCTTTTGTTCTTTTTTCACTATCCTTGCCAATCTCAAAAATTGCTCACAGATTTCAGAAAAATTCCTTGGTGTCTTAAAAGTAACCACATTTATGCCTAAAGCATTTAACTTTTCTATATCTCTTTGATTGGTGAGGGAGGTGGCCAAGACCAAATCTGGCTTAAGGCTTAAGATCTTTTCTACATTGACTTCTATCGCATTGCCTACTTTTTGCTTAGGGCATTTACAATATGTGGTACAGCCTACAATTTTTTTCTCTGCCCCTAAAAGATAGAGCTCTTCTGTCAGGGACGGCCCTAATGAGATAATTCTTTTTTGAGAGAAAACTGGGGTATTAAAACATAAAACAAAAACTATTAAGAAAAATAATTTTGACTCTCTAATCCCTCTTTCCCTCATTTTACTTCAATAAAATAACTCAAGATATCTAAAAAACAGGTTTCTACCTTACATATATAATAGAGATGCCCTTTGTTCAAGAAATTTATTGGATAGGATTGTTTCTTTTTCTTCTTACCTTCAATCAAAATGGGACTAGTTCTTATGTGGAAGATCTATTTGATACGAGATGAAATAAAAAAAGAACTCGCACCCGCCCCTTTTAAACTCAAACTACAACTTCTGATTAAACTCTCCTCTGCTTCCTCAGATAATATAAAGAGCTCAGTGCCACAAGCACCATGAAGATTATCATGGGAGCGCAGTACTGAGCTCCTCGTCTCTATTTAGACACCATATATGAGCGGCGGCGTAATACAAAGATGGCTGTCACTGCCAAAAGCAATGAAAGGATAATCATGCCCCATTGGGAGATAGTGGGAACGGCAGCAGGAGGAGGGGCAGGACGGGGGGCGAAAGCGATTCCTCCCCCTAAGTAAGGGTCTATACCAGTAACGGCCTGTATGGCTGCTGCGTCAACAAATATAGAACACTGTAAGGCAGTATCAAACTTATAAATGGTATTTGTATCATTTTCTGCTACATAAAAATTTCCCGAATCGTCAAAAGCTATTCCTCCTTCGAGATCAACATTTTGACCAATACAAGCCTCTAAATAAGCTTTTGACAAGAATGTACTAACCACTCCCGCAGGTGTCACCCGATGAATCGTATCTGAACCCATATTGTCAGCAATGATGAGGTCTCCGTTCGGGGCGCGGGTCATGAATACATCCAGATCAGAAAAAGGGGGCGTCCCACCTGCCAGAATAGAAGGAGTCCCACCTGAGGTAATTTTAAAGATTGTGTCAGAACGATCACTCGCAGCATACACAATTCCTCCCTCGGCACCAACAATAGCACACTCCATATCTACCCTATTTCCCACTAGGGCCCCAAGTGTAGCTTTATTTACATATACGCTAACGGCCCCTGTGGTTGGATTCACCCGAAGCACCGAGTCGGAATACTCATCATTGACATATAGAAAACCATCACTCCCAAAGGCTATACCCTCTGGATCTGCAGAAGTCTCACCCGTAACCGCCATAATATCCGCTTCTGAGGTCAGAACACTAAGCGTTCCGTCTGGGGCTCTTTTCAGAATGCAGTCTGAACTACTCTCTGTAAAATACATAGCTCCGGCTGCATCAAAGGCGATACCTCTGTTTATGAAAGACACAGAGGTCTCTCCTGTAACCGCCATGATCTCGGCAGCGGTGACCTCAATTGTTACAACTCCATCACTAGTGATGCAGAGGATATTACCGCTACCATGATCTAGAACATAAAGGTTGCCTGTATTATCAAAGGGTAACAATGGTGGAGTTGCCGCCAAGGTTTTGTTTGGTAAAAACAACAAACCAAGAAAAACTATAAACATAATAAATATTCCTAGGATAACATTTGCCCCTTGTATCAAGCAAAAATGGCTTTTCATCCTCTTCCCCCTTTTTACCTTATATACTTTGCATGTAGTATACACTTCCGCCACCTATTTTGTCAAGAAAAAATTTGCCTCATAACAGGACCTCGTCAAAGTAATTTTAACGGAGATCCAAATGTTAAGCGCAATGGCTCGGTGCTTAGTGCTTAGTCCTTGGTGCTTAGTCCTTAGTCCCTAGTCTTTAGTCATTTTGATTGTGGCATTACAAAGTTGCAAGTTGGAAAGTTTGCAAGTTAACACGTTTCAGTTACAAGTTTACAAGTTGCAAGTTAGAAAGTTATAAGTTGTTTTTCAAAGGCTTTTGGAACTGGGAATTGGGAATTTCTGTTTTCCGTTTTCTATTTTCTTAACTGTATTTTGTAGGTTTGACCCCAATTCCACTACATTTGACTATTTCATTCCCTCACTATTTCACTACTCACTGATTTAATGTTTTGCAGCTTGTTGAAAAAAGCAGATGTATATTATCTTTACCCAACCTGTTCCCTAGTTTAGCACGCCGCTTCGCTTGCTGTCAAAGCTGCTTCGTTTTCGCACCCTTTGGGCTTACGGCTTTGACAGCGCTGCACGGCGTGCTCCTGAAAAATCGAAGGTTGGTGAGAAAGAAAAATATTTTATTTCCTTCAACCACTCTACTTTTTAAAAAGCTATAAACAGGTTGGTGAAGTTAATCTTGAAGTATCACTGCCACCTAAAAGCTGAAACAACCAATACAAAGGTTATATTTGGTGAAGCTAAGAAGTAGATGGGACTTCGTGTAGCTAAATTCGGGCGATTATGGAATGTAGAGGAGCAATATAAGGGAAAGCCTTATCAAGGGTTATTTTTCCTTTTTAAATTACAAAGGCCTTTAACCTGTGTCTCTGTCCAAGCTGTACATACATCAGTGACATCAAGTGTTTGGGCATAATCTCCCTCCCCCATCATGGCTTACCAGATCTATTTCTACAAAACCTGGCCTCCATTTATTCCAATCCGCAAAGGTCCTTACGAATGTGTTTTCGCCTTTTAGGTGAAAGGCAATCTTTCAAAATCGCTTTATATAGCATACTTACGGGATTTCTTTCAGGACAATCGCGGATTTTGGGTGAAAATTCCTACTTGACAAAAAGTTTTTTGGGGATAATCTTTCTGAGGTTTTAGGTGGGGAGTTTTATATAGAAGAAGGAGAGGTATATGAAAAGAGTAATTTTGTTTATTTTGGTTTTTATGGCAGTTGTTTTAACAGGTTTAAGGAGTGCACCTGCTCAGCAAGTGCTTTATGGCGCCAACGGAGCAGGAGGTAATCTGGCTAGCTTAATGATTATTAATCCCGACACAGCTCAAGTTCAAAGAGTCATAGGACCAATTGGTTATTCAGTTACCGGACTGGCCTTTGCCCCTGATGGCACACTGTATGGGGTTACCACATGCAAGGATCCCAATTGTCCCCGGTGCTTGATCAGGATTGATACAGAAACAGGGGCAGGCACAGTGATTGGAGATATGGGGAATGATGCTGATAATAATGTAGCTGACATCTCATTTAGTCCTGCTGGGGTGCTTTATGGCTGGGCCGAGCCAAGTTACGATGATTTAGTGACTATTGATACCACTACTGGAACTGCTACACTTGTTGGAGATTCTAATTTAAGCACATTTGGGAGCGGGCTTGCCTTTGCCCCTGATGGAACGCTTTATTTGGCTGGTGATGGTGATAATGGTAATTTCTACACTATTGACCCTACAACAGGATTGCCTACGGGCAGCGTTACCCTTGATGGGATGCAAGATTATTCAATTGGTGGCTTAGCTGTAAATGAGAGTGGGACTATTTATGGTGCTCGCAAACTAAGCTGGGAAGGAGGTCCTGCTAATGATCTTATTACAATTGACCCTATAACAGGACACATCACTTCTATTGGAATAATTACATATAATGGAAAACCGGTTGAGCATTTTGACTCTATTGCCTTTAGCCCACCACCTCCAGCTGCTCCAACTGCTGTTCCTACCCTTTCCCAATGGGGCATGATTATTCTTTCATTGCTTTTGGCAGGGACAGCTATTTTTGTATTACGCCGCAGATTACATGTTTCCTGAGAAACAATAACATCAGGGGCTCAGTGCCCCTTGAACCTTAAAAACAGATAAAAACCAATCAAAAACGGCTCAAACCTTATGATCATATTATCAGTAAAACTCCACAGAAATTGATAAATAGCCAATCGTGGCATACTTACAGGGTCAAAGCCCTTTCCCATAAAGACTTCTGTTAAGGATTTTGTCTCAAGAGAAAAGACATAAAGGATATGAACTGTAATGAGTATCAAAATCACCTCTACATAGGCTCTTTTTTTCCTTTTAATAAAGGAGTAAAAGGCAGCCATTATAGCAAATGTCAACGGTGCATTAAAGGTATAAGCAGATGTCTTTACTGGTATGCCGATGAGCATTTCTCTTCGATATGTATAGCGTCTAAATGTTGCCTCCAATATGTCTTCATTTTTAGTAGTTTTAATCTCCTTAAACTCACTATCTTTGACCGCCATAGTTAAATTCGATGCTATATATGTTATTGCATAACCATAATAATCCTTTACCTGTATCCAGAGAATTAAAAATATAATATACGCACTGAGGAAAATTAAAGCTGTTTTAAGAATTAGCCCTTTAGTCTTGGTCTGTGTTATTTTTGGCATACTCAATCCAGAGCAAAAACATTGCTATGGCAACTGCTATCATTATGCCTTGTGCCACATAGATGTGGATGTATTTAAAGAGGCTTTTAAGATATATCCCTGAATATCCCAACGCTGCTATCCTTATGATATTTATTACCTGTATTACCAAAAAACCACCCACAATGCCAATCAGCCTCTTTTTCCAGGTAGCAGGAAATGCAATAATAGCCACTGCATAAATCATCACTGCCTCAAGGCCATTGCAGCCAAATCTAACATCCAGGCTAATTCCAGAAACCTTAATTATTGAGCCTTGATATGTGCAAGGTATACCCATTATCTCCAAAACCATAGCTGTAAGAGACACCACTGCCTGGGTATAAAGACCATTTATGTCAATAACCTTCTGTATAGGTGTAAATCCTATCAGAAGAAAAAAGAGCCCCATAAGGATTAAATATGTGATAATAAACCTCTTTATGCTCATTATTTGAGTAAGATTTGCTTTTTTACTCTGATGTTGCTCCTTTTTCATAGGTCTGCCTAGTTAATCCTAATTTTCTATAAAGCTATTATACTAATTCTAGCTAGATCAACAACCGATGAGTGAGAAAGGAGTCTGAGAAAGGTGAGAAAGAGTGAGAAAGGGGTCTGGTCTCCACATTTGACATTAAACTGGTCTCTCTGATTCATATGCGTGAAAGCGTCAGGCTGTGTAAAAAGTCAAAAATTCTGGGGAAAGTCCTAAAATTTTATTTCCAAGATTCAGCTTAAGATTTTTTTCTTGCACCCCTGAAGAATGAATTTTTTTCGCACCTTGAAGTCCAAAATGTGCTGAAAATTCATGCTAAAATCCTGTGCCTTAATATTTTTAAACCGAAACTTCCCTAATTTTTAGGGAATATATGAAAGATTGGGTTAAACAAATTTTTAAAGACGAGAGGCAAAAGAGGGGTGAGCCCTGCTCCCCGAGGGGAGCAAGACACGGCCCGAAGGTAGAGGTATAATTAGATTGCTCTACTAGGGGAGGGAAAAGATGGTAAAGACCAATCAGATTAATGGGTGACCCCACTTCTTGATGAAACAAAACAATTTATGTAGAAGAAACAATGGCTTCCACCAAGGCCTTTATAGTATAGGTCCTGGGCATAATGGCTACTTTTAAACCCAGTTCCTTAGCGGTCTGGGCGGTAATAGGTCCAATGCAAGCAATAGTTACACCCTGAAGCAATGTCACTAATGGTTCAGGACTAACTATATCTGCTAAATGTTTAACGGTAGAAGAGCTGGTAAATACAACGATATCTAATCCTTTGTCCAAAATTTCTTTCAATTTGCCTTTGTTTACCTCAGGTAAAACAGTGCGATAAACTGGTATTACATCTACTTCTGCTCCAGCCGATTTAAGTGTCTCAGGCAAAACATCTCTGGCCTTCTCTGCCCGTGCTAATAAAACTTTCTTTTCCTTTATATCTTTGTTTTTTAGAGCTTCAGCCAAGGCCTCAGCCCGAAACTCTTGAGGCATAAGGTCAGGTTTTATTCCCCAATCTTGTAAGGCTAACGCAGTTTTTTCACCAATTACCCCAATCTTTACTGACCCCAATGCCCGCACATCTTTATCCAGTTGTTCTAAACGTTTACGAAAATGCTTAACTCCATTCACACTGGTAAACAGACACCAATCATATTCATCTAACTGAGCAATGGCCTTATCTAAAGGTGCATAATCTGTAGGAGGGACAATTTCAATAGTAGGAAAAATATGACATCTGGCTCCCAATGCTTGCAACTGCCTTGCCATTTCACCTGCTTGTCCTAAAGTCCTGGTAATTAAAATTTTTTTCCCAAATAAAGGTTTTTTCTCCCACCAATTAAGAGTCTCTCTCAGTTTTACTACTTCACCAATAACTATGATGGCAGGTGGTCTTATCCCCTCTTTTTCTGCCAGTTGTGTAATATTGTCTAATCTGCCTACTAAAGTTTGTTGCTCAGGTAGTGTCCCCCATCTAACAATAGCCACTGGCTTTTCAGGTGAACAGCCATATCGCAAAAGCTGCTCCACAATCTGGGGTAAACGACCTACCCCCATTAAAAAAACTAATGTATCTACCCCTGTAGCCAATTTCTCCCAATTGATAGCAGAATCAACCTTGGTAGGGTCTTCGTGACCAGTAATAAAAGCCACAGAAGAGGCATAGGCCCTATGGGTAAGAGGAATACCGGCATAAGCAGGCACAGCAATAGCTGAACTCACACCTGGCACTATTTCAAAGGAAATATTTTCTTTTATCAAAACTTGGGCTTCTTCGCCTCCGCGTCCAAAGATAAAAGGGTCACCCCCTTTCAGTCGGACCACCATTTTACCTTCTTTGGCTTTCTTAATAAGCAATTGATTGATTTCTTCTTGGGAAAGGGTGTGACAACCAGCAGTCTTTCCTACATAAATCTTTTCTGCCACTGGGGCATGATCCAAAAGCTCAGGATAAGCAAGATAATCATAGACAACCACATCCGCTGTTTCTAAAAGGTTTTTGGCCTTTAAGGTAAGCAATCCTGGGTCTCCTGGCCCTGCCCCTACCAAGTAAACCTTAGCTTTTTGCATAAATTTCGTCCAAAACCTCCTTTGCACCTTGACTTAAAAGAATCTCCGCTAACTGCTTACCTAATTGAGCGGCCAGTTCCTTCGAACCTCTCAGAGCATGTTTAAAAAAACGCTTTCCTGTTGTATCCGCTACCAGACCTTTAATCTCTATTTCTCCTCCATTAACTACTGCATGAGCAGCAATGGGTACCTGACAACCTCCTTCTAATCTAGCTAAGAATGCCCTCTCTGCCTGGGTTGCTATAGCCGTAGGTAAATGGTTTAAAGGGACAACAAAATCTTGCCATATCCTTTCTTTCCTAATTTCTACACCTAAAGCCCCTTGTCCAATGGCAGGAAGCATAACTTCTGGAGAAAGATATTCTGTAATCTGCTCTATCATACCCATCCGTTTTAATCCTGCACTGGCTAAAATTATAGCATCCAAACCTTGTTGTCTTAATTTTCTAACTCTAGTGTCTATATTTCCTCGTAAAGGCACTATTTTAAAATCAGGATTTAAATGAAGCAATTGGGCCTGCCTTCTTAGACTACTTGTCCCAATAATAGCATTTGAAGGAAGCTGTGAAAATGAAGTATTATCTTGAGTGATTACTGCATCTCTAGGGTCTTCTCTTTGAGGAATTGCTCCCAGACATAATCCTTCAGGTAAAAAAGTGGGCATATCTTTTAAGCTATGTATAGCTAGGTCTATTTCTCCTTTTTGAAGGGCTTCTTCAATCTCTTTAACAAACAGACCCTTCCCCCCTATCTTGGCCAAAGGGGCATCTAGTATTTTATCTCCTTTGGTTTTAATAATTTTGACCTCAAACTCTATTTCAGGATAAAAAACCTTTAATTGATTAATAATTTCTTGAGTTTGTTTTAGGGCTAAACCACTGCCGCGTGTGCCTATACGCACCTTTTTGAGGCCCATCCAGAGCCTCCTAACGGCAAGTGGCTCAGGAAAAAGCCGAGCAACTAGTGCAACTACTTGTTGATTTTGTGGAGGTATTACTCTTTGTACTACCTTTCCCAAAACTAAAACCACAAGCTGAAACCAGGCGTTTCAAATGTTTCCCCTGGCACTTTGGACAAACTATCTCTTCCCCTTTTCGCACCAGACATTCAAATTGATTACCACAATCCTGACATATATATTCATAGATAGGCATCATTTACCTCCCTTTTAGTGTGGATATATTTTTAAACATTTTAATGTAAATAGGCAAGGGGTATCTTAAAAAAATCCAAATTTCAAATGAAATCCAAAAGATTAACTTTCACCAACCTGTTTATAGCTTAGCAGATTGCTCCGTTAAGCCATCGAGACCAAGCCCTTTCAGGGTGGCTTTCGTCAGTCTTGATGGCACTCCGCAATCTGCTTTTTAAAAAGTAGATTTGGTTGAAGCAAAAAAGTTTTTTCTTTAAGGGACTATTTATCTGTCAAGGAGGGCCGCTGCGGAA
>Ga0209410_1001629_pt1 | contig 10921 bp, 20 predicted proteins | sample Mar14436cmmetaG_FD_184135 | JGI IMG/M metagenome (GOLD analysis project Ga0209410, IMG submission 184135) | Marine hydrothermal vent microbial communities from Guaymas Basin, Gulf of California to study Microbial Dark Matter (Phase II) - Marker... ... | reverse complement strand
GCATACTCCCCCGCAAATTCGTAACACTCCTATATAGTCTATAGAGATTCCGCAAAAGGTATATAGAGAGGGTAAAAACGGGTTTTTAAGAGGGGTTTAAAAGGGCGAGAAAGGGGCGAAAATAGGGCGTTTTTGGAATGTTTTAAAGAAGGGACGAGTGGGGAAGGGTATATATCACAAAATATTTATATAGAGAAAGTGTATATCTATATAGTTTGTAAAAGGTGATGTGGAAATGGCGGATATTGTGGAAAAAGCGGTTAAGAAGCGGAAGGAGCGTATTGCGGTTTCGGAAGCGTATTATCGTGAGGGAGTGGAAGCACCTTCTAAAGATTGGCTTGAGCAGTTTAAGAAGGCAAAAGACCGTAGGAATGCTGGATTGAGGAGAGCAATTGAGGAAGGTTTGTTTGAGAAGGGTGCGGAAAGGGTCGGCACAGATGGTTGGAAGCGAGCAACACTCGCAAAGGCGGACAGGTGGCTTACTGGTGCGACTTCTACGGAAGCGGAAGAGAATTATGCGAGTGCGATGCGTGATGTTGCGGAATGTATTGAGAGGGCGAGGAAGGCGGTGGAAGGAATGCCGACAACGACAATTGAGCAAAGAGCGGAGAAGTCAAAGAGATTCCAAATTGAGATGGCGAAGTGTATGGAAGCAAAGAAGCGAGGGCGTTAAGCGAGTGATTAAAACGGGGGTGATGCGAAAATGGCACTTGTAGAGCCTTTTATGATTAAGTCGTCTATAAATCTCGGAGCGGATGATGTTTTAGAATTGACAGCAAAGAGCGGAGAGAGTTTTATGATTAAAGATGTTATTGTAGATGGTTCTAACGATGATTATGTTTTATTGGAAATTGATAAGACAACAGTCGGTTTCTTTAGGGTGAGCGGTCATGTTTTAGGCTCGCATCTTCCCTCTACAATTGCGTATGTTCCTGGGGGACAGACATATCGGGGATTTTTTACGGGAGGTAGTATATCACTCATTTCTTATCTTGTAAGAAAAGGTTATATGGAAGGTTATCCCGTAGCGGAGGGACAGACATTTAGGGTTAAACCTTATACTACGGGCAAGAAGCTAAGTCGTGTAATGATTATTTATGAGAAGTATGATGCGGGAGATATAAAGGCGGACATGGTTAATGGAAGCGAAGCGAGTGAGTATATTTTTGTTAATTACGGAAGACCTTCGGAAAATTTAACGACTGGGGGAGATTATGAGGTAAGTCAGTGTGTAACAACCAAAGAATTTCCAGATTTTCCATATGGAGCGAATGTCCCGTCCAAGACACAAATTGAGATTTTAGGTATTTTGGGGTCGGAATGTATAAACTATTCTGCGTCGGATACTTACACTTATACAAAATACTTAAAGATGTTTAAGGGTCGCACATGTTTATTTGATAACGACAAAAATGGGTTGCCGTTCTATATGTGGGCGTTTTCTGGTATATCAGCAGGAACGCACTTCGGTAGAGGATTTAGTGTTATAGGTAATTATACAGAGAAAGATAGACGAGAACCATTTACTCCACCCACACCGCTTGTATTTAAGGAAGGCGATGAGGTAAAAGTTTATATTACAGCGGGAAAAGCAACGAATGCGGGTAGTATAGATACCGAGTATGCGGAAATTGCGTTTATTGAGCGTGTAAAGGTTGCGGAGTAAAGGGGGTGTGAGGAAAAATGGTGATATATAATAAAGGATTGAGTCGGGACAATAGCACGGATGAGGGTAAGACAATTTTTACTCTCACATCAAAGGAGGAAGAGAAGTATAAGGTGCGACGCATAGTGATTACCGATGTTAATAGTAATCCGTTAATAATGGAGGTTTGGGTGGAGCGTGATAGAATAGGCGAGAATATTCCGCTAGAGGTCGCAAGTGACCTCGCTCCAGAAAGGGTTATTGATATAGATATGGAAATTCCAGTAGGTTACACATTTAGTATAAAGATTAAACCACAGTCGTCGGGAAATCAAGGAAGCGTGAGAGGATGGGTGGAATACGAAATAGTCGGTTAAGGTGTAAAAGGTGAGAGAGAGATGGTGAGAAAGCGAGGAAGGCGTGAGTTCGTCGGTGGAACGGGAAGAGCGATAAAGGAAGCGAGAGTGGATGTTATATTACAAAGGGTAAATGAGAAAATCGGGTCGGAATTAGATGTCTCACCTTCTCATATTTATCGCTATGGTGTAAATAATATCTTCCAGAGGACTTTTGCTTATTTGCTTGGGTGGAAGACGAATGGAGAACCTCAAAAAGTAGCGGTAACGGAAGGCGGAGTTCTTAAGGTCGGTATAAGCGGAGCGGGTTTTGAGGATATTGATGTTTTAAAGGGAACGGCGACGATAGAGTGGTCGGATGTATTGGAATTTGATTTTGTTCCTAATAGAATAAGGTTTGAGAGTTTGGATTATCCTTATGTAGCGAAGTTTAGTAAGGATAATGTTACATGGTCGGAAGAGATTTATGTTGATGAGGGAATGCCTCGTGATTACGATATTTGTGCGAGGTATATTAAAGTGCGAAGATATGGTGGAACTGATGCGAAGTATTGGATAGTAGGTATGAGGTAAAAGGGTGAGGAGAAGTGGTGCGAAAAGGAAATCTTTTGTATAATGGAGATTTTGAGACAGGAACAACGGAAGGTTGGGTGTGTGGAGCGTTTGGAAAACCGTGTCAGTGTTCTTTTAGTGCGAGTGAGGATGCGGCGTATAGAGGAAATTATGGAGGATTATTAGAAGCGGAGCAAGATAACGCAAATGCTCATCTTATTTATGATAAGGTTTGTTCCTTTGAGGAATACGAAGGTTATTTGTATATTTTTTACACAAAGATAATTAATTATTATTATTGTGTTGGTGAGTTATGGGGTTTTGATGATAAGGGAAATCTAATACAAAATTTTAATATGGGTATGAGTGCCGAAGAAAATGTTTGGCGAAAGCATATTTGCTTAATAAGGGGGTATAAGGATATAACGCATTTTAAAGTCGGTATGGCGTATTGGGGGATTTATACGGGAGATAAATGTTATATTGATGAGGCGAAATTAATACCGCTCAAAAGTATTAAAGGACATGAGATAAAAGAGTATAGGTTTTTTAATAATCTTAATCTAAATAGGGCATGGTTTTCTGTTATATCATGTCTTGGAAGAGCAAAATTAAGGTCTGTTTTACAAATACAAAATGTAAGTGGAACATCGCCGACTTTGGATACTACTCTGGAATGCTTTATGTTTGAGGGGGCTGATATACCTTTAGTATTACAACATTCTCAATTTACGTCGGAAGGAATTGAGCAATTAACAATTGATTTACCCGAATTGGCATTTATTAGAGTATGGTATTTATTGGGAGGAACATCACCTTCGTTTGATATACATCATCATCTAATATTAGAACCGTATTAGCGAGGGTGAGCGAAAAATATGGAAATAACGAGGAGGATTGAGAAAATGGAGAAAGAAATAGCGGAAATAAAAGGAGAATTGGAAGAGATAAAGGAAAGTTTGGCAAGAGTAGAGGAAAATATAAAGTGGATTGAGAAGATGATAAAATGGGCGTTTGGAATAGCAGGATTTATAGGCGGGTTAATTGTTACAATATTGTAAGGGGAGGTGATGTTTAAGAATGGTGGAGTTTAAAGTGGAATTACCCGAAGAGCGAAAGAAAGAGTTGCGAGAGAGCAGAGCGTTATTGGAGGAGATTAAGCGAGAAATTGAGAGGGCGGAAAGAGCAGGTGTAGATGTAAGCGAGTTAAAAGCGACGGAAGTGGAGGTAGAAGAGCGTTTGGAAAAACTTATAAGAGAGTATGCGAGTGAGTAAGAGAGAGTGATGTAAAATGGAATTTGACCTAATGGAAATCTTAAGGAAATTAAAGCATATTGCGAATACTGTTATAACAATTTATGATTATCTTAAATATACTATAAAAAATACAATTTCCTCTATTCTTAACAAAACAATTAGTATTTATAATTGGGTTACTACCTCAATATTTGGAAAAGTGCGAGACATTTATGACTATGTTAAATCAATTTACACGAAGATAAAAGACAGCATAGGTGGAACGCTCTTACAAATTTTTGAGAAAGCGAAAGATATATACAATATGATAGCGAACACTATAAAGCAGAAAGTTGTGGATGTTTATAATAAGGCGAAGAGTGTTTATGATTATCTTAAGACGACGATATGGACGCTTATAACATCGGTAAAGCAAAAAGCGAGTGATATATGGACTTTGATTAAGGAGAAGATTAAAGCAACAGTGGAAACAATAAAGGAGAAGGCGAGTGCGGTTTATGATTTTCTACATTCTGTTATAAAGGCGGTTTTAGATGCGATAAAAACGGTTGTAGATACAATTGAGAAGATGATGCGTGATGTATGGTCGCTTTTGACCGACCCAGAAAAGTTCGGTAAATTTTTAATGGACGCAATAGAGAAGATATGGTGAGGGTGTAAAGGAGGGGAAGAAGGGTGGGTCTTGGAGATATTTTTAAGGAAGTTGTGGATTGGGTGGGAGAAAAGATAAAGGGAGGTTGCGAAATAATAGGAAATGCGTTAAAAGAAAGCGTAGAGAATATTTTTAGAAAGGGATATGAGTTTTTCTTTCCCGATTTTCTTAAGCGATTAAAAGAAGAAATAGCAATTAAGTCAATTGACGAAAATATATTCCAAACGGAAGAAGTTAAGGAAGCGGTTAGGAAGTTAAAAGAAAAGTGGAAGAAATCTCCAGAGCGTCCTTATGATTTGGTGAGAGATATATTAGATGTTATAATTGGAAAAGCATCTAAAGTCCAATTACAATATATAGCAGGCACTCACTTTGGGGAAGAGTGCCCTGTTACGCAACGATTATTTAATCAGGTTGCGATAATTACAGATATATGTCTTCTCTCAAATATACTCCAAACAATAGGTGAGATATTAAGCATAGGACAAATAGACACATTAGGCGAGGAAATAAGGAAGTATTTAGATTATTCGGGTTTAAGTCAAATTGTGGGGTATGGCTATGGAATGCTTTTATCATCTGTTCTTTCTCCATATATAGCGAAGGAAATTAATGCGAAACTCACTCCAGAATTACCTACCGTAACGGAAGCGTTAAGAATGTATTATAAGGGTATTTTAACAGAAGAAGATTTTAAAGCAGTTATGCGGAAATTGGGTTATTCGGAAAGTTATATAAACGCACTTAAACAAGATTATTTATATTATCCATCACCTACAGATTTTATTAGATTTAGCGTAAGAGAAGTTTTTAGCGAAGATAAAGAAACGAAGGAAGCATTAGAAGCAGAATTTCCAGAAGGAATAGTAGAATATGCTAAAAAGGCTGGGATGGATAGAGAAGTCTTAATGTGGTATTGGAAGGCACACTGGGAATTACCGTCGCCTACGCAAGTATATGAGATGCTCCACCGCTTAAATCCAGATGTTCTTGCGGTGCGTGGTGATGCTTACAAAGAAATGGGTTTAGAATTGGACAAATTAAAAACAACAAAAGAAACCGTAGAATTCTACTTAAAACAAGCGGATTATGATAAACGGTGGAGACAGCGTTTGCTCGCAATATCGTATAATCCTTTAACGAGGGTGGATTTGAGGCGTATATACGAATTAGGTTTAATTGACGATAACGAATTATTAGCGAGATTAATGGAAGTCGGTTATACAAAGAAAGATGCGGAATTAATGGTGGAATTTTACAAAACTTTTAGGCAGGAAGAAGCAAGGACATTCGCAAAAACCGAAATTAAGTATCTTTTATATTACGGCATAATCAACGAAACCGAAGCGAAAGTCATGCTTGAGCGTTTAGGTTATACCGAAAGCGATGCGAAAACTATGATTGAGTTATGGAAGGTTAAATTAGCAGAGAAAGACATGCGTGAGACACAGAAGTTTGTGAGAGATGCTTACGCATTAGGCGAAATCACAAGGGAGGAAGCGAAAAGGATATTAAAGGAGGCGGGGTTATCGGAAGAGGTTATAGCGGTTGTTTTAGATAAAGAAGATAAACGACGCCTTAAAAGTGTAAAGTTACCTTCCGCATCAACAGTAGTTAAATGGCTTAAATTAGGCGTTATCACAAAAGAGAAGGCGAGGGAAATATTACGCTCAATTAATGTAAAAGAGGAATATATAGAATATTACATAAAGGAGGCGGAGGTTGAGGGTGGTGAGTGAGGAGGCGGAAGAAAAGGAAGGTAGAAGGGAAAAGAAGAGATATGAGAGCGAGCATCAGTTAAAAGTCCGCACTTATCATTTGCTCTCAATACTCACAGCGAAAACTAAATAACAAAAGTTCGTTATTATATATCTAAATATTTCTCCATTGGAAATATATCCGAAAACCTTTTTAAGTGAGGGGTTTTACATTATAATGGTGATACCCGTGAGAGAGGAGATACGGGTGTTGCTGGAAAAGGTGCGAGGAGCGAGGTTGGAGGAAGAAAAGCGGGAAGCGGAGCGGAAAATCGTGGAGGAGAGTATAAAGAGAACACGCAAGGTCGGAGAGGTCGCAAGGCGTATAGCGGAAATGTATGGACTTGCGGAGGAAGCGTGGAAAATGCGAGATTACAAACTCGCATATAAAGCATTACATACCGCAAACGAATTGCGAGAGGAGTTTGAGCGGGTGTGCGAAGAGGAAAAGGAATGGTCGGAAGCGTTTTGGAAGGTTATGAGGGAGGAGATATAAAATGAGCGAGGAGAGTGAGAGAATAAAAAGGTTGATGGAACTATTGGCGGAAGAAGCGACATGGCAAGGGCGTCTTAATGGACATAGAGGGCAGGCGGAAGTAGCGGAGCGAGAAGTCAAATATTGGGAGGAGCGATTAAAGCAAACGGAAGATAATGTGGAGGAATTTATAAGGCGAAAATGGAAGCGAAACTTGGAAAAGGCGAAAGCGAGGGCGGAATATCATAGAAAACAAGCAATAGAGGCAAAGAAGAGGTTGAGAGAAATAAGAAAGGAAATAGATAAAATCATAAGTGGTGAGAAAGAATGAGCGAAGAAAGGAGACATGTATATATGCGAAGGACACGAAGCGGAAACGGAGTGCGAATGAGGGACGGAGAAATCGTTTATATCGCATCAATTCGCTCATTAAAAGCGTTTCTACAAGGCGAGCAAGAATATGTTGCGTTTGCGAAATTTCCCTACCGACAAATACCCGACGAAGACAACGAAAGAAATATGATTTATACCTACTGCTCGGACTGCGAAGGTATGTGTATGTTTAAGCAAATCGGAGAAAATAGGTGGAAATGTGCGGGATGTGGAAGAGAGAAGACGACAACAGAATTAATACAAAAGATGCGAAGCATATTAGAAACGAATTAGGTGATAGAAATGGAGCAGAGAAATTTAATACTACAAAATCTAACAGACAAAAAACTGCTCTTCGTTGTGCGAGGATGCGGTGTTAAGAAATTTATCTTTGTAGAGAAGGGACAAAAATACATAGTCAAAGCAGAGCAAGCGAAAGGTTCTAACGAAGACATAGTAATAAAGGTAATGAGAGCGGAAGATTAAGGTGAGCGGAAATGGAGCGAGAAATCATACATAAGAAAATTCGCTCAATAAAGGAATTGCGAGAATTTATCACCGACTACCTAATAGAACATAGCGAAATGCGAACAAAAGCGATGCTCTCACAGAACACATTTGTTATAGCGTATGAGCAGGGATTTCTTGATGCTCTCAAGACCATACGGGACTTATTGAGCAAAGAAGGATTATTAATGTATAGATATGTCTTTGAGGAGAAGAAAGAGCGAGAGGAAGACGAAAACAGAGATACTTTTTAAGGAGGTGGTGGAAATGATAGATAAAGTAACAATATGGAACAAAACGGGTGAGAAATTGGAAATAGCGGTAAAAGTGATAACAGATTATTACAGTATGTTCGTAGAAAACGAAGAAGCGAAGATAGTGTCAAAAGAGACAATGTTTTCGCCGAGTAAGGAATTGGTATTAGAAATATACAAACCGAAGGAGGATGAGGAAGAAGACGGATATTACGACGAATAAGGTGAGGTCCAATGGTAAATGCGGTAGAATGTCGGTGGTCAGAGGAGCAAGCAAAAGGATTGCTTACATTCTTAATAGCAGAGAAAAAGCGACATGAGCGAGACATACATAATATTGAGCGGTCAATACAGCGTATAAAGCGAGAATTTTCGCTTACAGACGCAGACATAGCGAAATGCGAAGAATTAGCGTGGCTTTATGTAGAGTTTTGAGGAGGAGAGGACGAAATGGATAAAAACAAAATCTCCTCTTCTCCTCCTTTATTTTCCCACAAACAATGGTCGCATAGACGAGGTTATCAAAAATGCGTTAAATATATAGGAATAGATAAAAACAACGAGAGATTTGGAAAAGGATTTCCGCTATGTGCTGTGATAAAGTTTAGATTACCGATAACTCGTTACACTCCTCGCACACACGAAATAGCGAAGTTATTAGCGACACTTCGCTTACTATACGGCGAAGAATATATGGAAGAATTAAGTGCTTTAGCAGAAATAGAATATCTAAAAATAAGGAGGAGATTAAAATGGCTTACGCATTTTGGGGACGGCTTGGATTAACGAGAGGCGAGGAATATCGCAAACTATTAGAAAGAGCATGGAATTTAGGCTGGTCGCAAAGGCGATTTTTCCGAGAAGCGAGAGAGCGTGGGCTTGGATACGCCGAGAAATTAATGCGAGAGGACTGGCATCGTTTCGGATATGTAGAGAGTGCGAGAACATATAGCGGAAAACTCACGCAACATGTGTTCTTTGACGAAGTAGTGCGAAAATTACATTACGAAGAAGGGTGGTCATGGAAAGAAATCAAAGAATTCTTAAATGAGCGTAAAGAACCCGAGAGATGGACACCAGAAACAAAAGTAAAAGAAAGAATTTATAAATCTTATTTGAGCGAAGCATTGCCCGAAAAAGCGGACACTTAAAAAGTGTGAGGAGAAATGGTCATACCCGAAAACGAAGCACATGTAGATTTAGATAAAATAGTTTGGCGTAAGCATCCTTTACGCACCTTAACGGGAAAGGTAAAAAATCATGACATTATTGGGTGGGACACAGAAACATACAAAGGTTATGCTCGCCTTATAGCGAATTCCACAGGACAATATCTTATAATTGAGGAACAAAAGGTAAGCGAAGAGACATTTACCGAAATCTTACGCTTCCTTACGAAGAAGACTTGGCGAGGAACACACGGGTTTTTTTGGAACATAGATTACGACTTTTTCGCTATACTCAAATACGCTGGCGAGGACTTCGCCAAAGAATTATACGAAAACGGAGAAGCGGTTTGGGGAGAATACAAAATATCATATATACCGAAGAAAGCATTCTCAATACAAAGAGGACATAAAACGCATGATTTCTTTGACTTATATCAATTTTATAATACCGCTTTAGATGTCGCAGCAAAACGACATTTAAACGAAAGTAAATTGACAGAGTTAATAGATAGAACTAAACTTAACGATGATTTCGGTTTATGGAAAGAGAAAGAGCGAGAGATTATTGAGTATTGTATTAAAGATTGCGAATTAACCGCAAAACTCGCAATTTTACTAAAAGACACTCTAAAACATAATATTGGATTTATACCGTCCAAATACATATCAAAAGCATATATAAGCAAAGAATACTTCCGAAGACAGACAAAAATACCGACAGCACCAGATTTTCCGCCAATAGTCAATAAACTCGCTTTGCTCGCATATTTCGGAGGAAGATTTGAGGTAACGCAACGGGGTAATATAGGCGAGTGTGTGTTATTAGACATAAATAGTAGTTACCCTTATGCGATGACGTTTCTTAAAGCATATCCTAAAGATGCGTGGATAAGAAGCGACCAAATCAAGTATGAGAACACACACGGTTTTTACAAAATAAAGGTTGATGTTAAGGACAACCTATACATCACACCATTCCCGTTTAGATTTAAAGGACGGGTGATTTTCCCGAGAGGCGAATTTATCACATACGCAACAAAAGAGGAAATATTAGCGTATGAGCATGATGCGAACATAGAAATCATAAACGGTGTAGAAGCAAAGGGCGAAGGTGAGTATTTCCTAAAAGATATTATAAAACACTTATACGAATGGAAAAAGAAGGCGAAAAATAACGAAATGGAATATATGCTTGTCAAAATCTTACTCAATAGCATATATGGAGCGTTTTATGAGAAACAAAAGAAAGGTGATATTTACTTAACAGGTAAATTATTCTCACCACCATACGCAACACTTATAACCGCAATAGGACGTATAAATCTATACAAAGAAGCAAAACGATATAAGCATCGTGTTATAGGAATGGCAACAGATAGTTTATTAATTTACGGCACACACGACACACCATTATCATCAAAATTAGGCGGTTGGTCGGAGGAGTTAAGCGGTCAAACCTATGTGCTAATGAGCGGTATATACAAAATAGCGGATAAAATAAGAATGCGAGGTATTGCTGTTCGAAGGGTTGGTAAGATATTAACACCACACGGAGAATACGAAGACATATTTGAGTATATAAAAGCGAAACCTCAATTAACCCAATATGTTATCACTCACGAAAGACCCGTAAAATTAGGCGAAGTCCTCACACACACGAAAACTCGCACTTGGGAAGACCTAAATATTTGGGCAAAGGTAGAACGCACCATAGACATAAATGGAGACATTAAACGAGAGTGGGAAGACATGTTTATCAACGGTGAGGATTTCTTATCAAGGTCAATTTCCTCAAAACCCATAGACATAAACGAACTATATGAGTATGTCCAAAGGAATAAATAGAATTATGAGAGGGCTATATACCTTTTGCGGAATCTCTATAGACTATATAGGAGTGTTACGAATTTGCGGGGGAGTATGCG
>Ga0209410_1001628_pt1 | contig 10937 bp, 9 predicted proteins | sample Mar14436cmmetaG_FD_184135 | JGI IMG/M metagenome (GOLD analysis project Ga0209410, IMG submission 184135) | Marine hydrothermal vent microbial communities from Guaymas Basin, Gulf of California to study Microbial Dark Matter (Phase II) - Marker... ... | reverse complement strand
AAACATCCCTGAACAGAGATGAATATTTACCAAATAACATTTGAGGAAAAATGCAATGAAGATCGATGCTATTTCTGAATAACGAAAAATAGTGCAAGCCACACTCCAGTTTTCGAAAGATCCTTCCATTCACTTTATCATGAAGTCTCAGTGAAACGCCTAATGGCAGTCGATGCCTTCAGCACAAACAGCCCTATATCGGCTCTTTCTCTTCTCATCGACATGAAGAAATCTATACGTTGAAGGGAATGGTGAGGCCTATCGAATTTTACGTAGCCTACCATTCGGCTAATCAATGACTTCTTTGATTAATCTATAGAAATTTGAACTTTCTTTTGCGACAACAATCCACGCTTCACAGTTATTTACAAGTCTCCATATTATCTTCTCTCTCTTTTCAATATATGTTCTTATGTCAATATTTTTTACAAAATAATAGCTGAGCATGACTCCCTGAGGAAATGGAAAAAGTGGACATGAAGACTCCATTATAATATTTAATTTTTTCACAAGATCTTCCTTATTCGCTTCTCTGATTTCATCTTTTTCCCCTATTCTCAGCAGAAATATTTTTTGGGGCGTTGCTTTCTCTTCTATAGGCGGATTAATCATTTTAAACCATTTTAATTTTCTCAGAAGAGGAACTGTCTCAAAAGGCATTATAACCTTTTGTGCTACAGAAAGAGGATATGAAAGAACATTTCTTCCATCAGTTATTACCATATCATCACCTAACAAACTATAGCCTGACTCTAGAAACCGAAGAGCTGTGGTGGTTTTTCCCGTGTCACTAAAAGCGGGAAATAAAAGGCATATGCCGTCCTTCGCTACGCAAGCCGCATGAATAAATGAAAAACCCTTATCTAAAAGTTTCATTTGAAGAAAAGCAAAAAAATAATCTATAGGCTTTCTAAATATCTTGTATAATGGATTAAATCTTATTATCATTCGTCCTGCTTCTTCTCTCACTTCTAAATGAACATCAAGAAAGAATTTACATTTATGAATGAATGTGTTTTCGTCATAGAAAATTCTTAAACCGATAGGGATTAATCCAGAAGTATTTACTTTTGACTTATCAACATATAATTCAATATCCACATTATCTACATTATCAACCAGAAAGACTGAAGGCAAACGAATATCTTTAGATAAATTAGTTCTTATCTTCACTAAGTCATGAATATTGTAGTAAAATATTTTTTCATATGGTCTCATACAGCAATTTAATGAAACTTTCGAAATATAACATTTGTGTATATCAAAGTCTTCGAGAGAATAACCAAAAAAGAGGCAGATAAAACGTAAACCATTTATTTTCATGCTTAAGGAGATATGTGAACAGCCTGAATGCCTCAGGAACACTCTTAGATTGCAGGACGAATACCTCGACTTAATGGCTACATTCCCAGATAGAGCATAGGAGATCCTTTCTGGTTGCGGCTGGAACCTCTCCTCAAGCTATAATACTCCTCCAAGATCGAATATGAAAAAGGAGAAGTGGTTCATAAAGGGTTATCATCCCTCGGACATGCCCTTTTCGTGACCGTCCTCCATACCAAGGGATACCATCGCCAAGATTTTCCTCCTCAAACTAAAAGTCCCGGCAAAGATGTCCATGAGGACATGTTCAGCCTAAAATTATGAGGACAGTATCTCCTTTGCGCTTGAGATCCATCTTGAAGCAGTCTTCTCTGAGACTCTCAGTTTCTCAGATAGAACCTTCGGGCTTGACTTTGCTAGTTTCTCAACGGAGTCTATACCAATATCCTTTAGCTGCTGAGCTCTCTTCTCACCTATCCCCGGAACCTTTCTTAGGTCAAATGTCTTCTTGCCCTTCATGGTCTCTGCGAGGAATGACTTAAGCGCCTCCACATTCTCTTCATGCATCGTTGACCTTCGAACATCAACTGGAATCCCCATCTTTAATGCTTGCTTTACGCTTAAACCAACGGCCTTCAGCTCATCCCTGCTGAAGCCTTTGCCAAACCTAATCCTCCGCTTCCTCTTCACTATCGCCTTCAACTTCAAGGATGAAACCCCCTGGATCTTAGAGATTTAAAATGTAAACCATGAAATTTAAAGGTTAATTTGCCATTATAGATGGATTTGCAGATCAACTATCCCCTCAAATACTTTCTCAGCGGCTCCGGACATGAGGATCCTATTGCCATCAAATTCCACCTTAAGATCTCCGCCTCTTAGATGAACTATGCATTTGCCGCTGGCCCTTCCTGTTAATCTTGCTGCAACAACGGAGGCGCATGCTCCCGTCCCGCATGCCAGAGTCTCCCCAACACCTCTCTCCCAAACCCGAACCTTCAATTCCTCCTCATTCAAAACTTCAGCGAACTCGACATTCGTCCTCTTAGGAAATGCCGGGTGATTCTCGATCTTAGGCCCGTATCTCTCAACTGGGAATCTCTCGACATCATCGATGAAGATCACGCAGTGGGGATTTCCGACGGATAGGCATGTAACCCTGAAGGTTTCACCGTTGAGATCCAGCTCCTCATCTATGCACCTTCCACTCCCAATCATGGGGATCATCTTTCTCTCGAGGATGGGGGAGCCCATATCCACTGTTACCGATTTAACGGAGCCACTCTCAGTTCTGAGCCGGACGATCTTTATTCCAGCGAGGGTCTCGATCTTCATCTCAGCCTTACTGACTATCCGATTCTCGAAGCAGTATTTAGCCAGGCATCTAATCCCATTACCGCACATCTCAGCCTCGCTTCCATCCGCATTGAAGATCCTCATCTTAACATCCGCAATTGAGGATCTGCAGACGAGAAGCATTCCATCCGCTCCAACTGAGAAACGTCGTCTACATAGAATCTCAGCTGCTCTGTTGGGATTGATTCCATCGAATACCCCATCCATGTTGTCGATCACTATGTAATCGTTTCCTAGACCATGCATCTTCCAGAATCTTAGCCTAATCATCCGAGCATCTACGCCTCCACGATCCGCCATTACGTCCCCTTATGACCAAGATTTGAATCCTTATTAGTCTTTGGATTCTGATAGTTAGGATCAGATGATGATAGGTGAGTCGTTCAATCGCGATTATGGGATGGACATTATGGGATGGAAGGGGCAGAGTTCCAAATGGAGCCGCGATCGTAACGTATGAATTGACAAGGAGACTCTCGAGATACTTCGATTGCGAGATGATCTTCGAGACAAGCGATCACGAGAAGGCTTGGAAGATCAAAGATCTACCTGAAGGCTTCAGGGTGAGGTTCATTCCGAGAATGAGGATTCCATGGCATCTAAGCGAGGATCTACTACGCGAATACGATATGATACACATCTGGGATACATCCATCCCCTTCACATATAGATTATCCTCGAACCTGATATTGCCGCACTGCTACACGCTCCATTCGGCAATCTCAATTATGGATTGGGCTGCATTGGCATCTGCATTATACATTCAGGAGTATGATATGATAAGCTTAGGCAGCAAGTGCTTGGCTGAAGCCCTAAAGAGGGTTTGGGACACCCAAGTGAATGTGATCCCGTATGGTGTTGACACGGAATTCTTTAAGCCCATGAATAGGGAAGAATGTAGAGAGCATCTTGGAATTCCGCATGATAGGGTGATCCTTGGATATTTAGGGAGAATCTCAAAGCTGGACATAATTTTAGCCTATGAAACACTTAGGGAGATTAAGAGGAGATTAGGTAGAGAGGATATAATGCTCATCTTAGCTGGTGGAAAAAGGAGGGTAGAGCGCATCACCGTCAGGGATGACCTTCTATACTTTGGATATCTTAAACATGAGGAGCTACCATACTTTCTTAATTCATGCGATATCTTCTTCAATCCGACGGCTGGGGCACGTGAGGGGTTTGGGCTTACAGTTGTCGAGGCAATGTCATGCGGTCTGCCAATAGTCACCTCAGACTGGATTGGATATTCAGAGACGGTCTCGTCGGATGTTGGATTCCTAGCACGCACATGCTGGGAGGATGGGGATGTATGGATAAATCAGGAGGATCTGATATCCGCATGCATGAGGCTGATATGCAATGATGAATTAAGAGCCGAGATGGGTAGGAAAGCCCGCCTCAGAGCCGAGAGATATTATAGATGGGAGAGATGCGTAGAGGAATATCGCACTCGATTTCTCGATTTAATGCAGAGAGCCCCGCCCGAGGGGCCTTATAAGAAAGGCGGGATTGAATTAAGGACTTACAGGGGGATACTCGCCTGCTCGATCTCAGATGTGCTCAAGAATCCCGGAATGCTGAGGGCCTATTTTGAATCCCTCTATGCGGGATTCGTTTCAGATCGGAGGATAAGAAATGGCGGATGGAGGAGGGTTCTCTGCGTCGATAACATATTAAACCTCCCGAAGTATAGGGCGAACATGAAGGGAGCTCTGAAGCATCTTGAGAGATTCATATCCACATGTCTTCCAGCCCTTACCGAGATACTTAGGGCTCCATGAATCATGAGATTTTTAAGCATTGCATGAGTAATCTTATGGGATGAAAATGAGAGAGTATCTGTCAAAGGATGATTTTAGGAGAAAGGCAGAAGATATAATTTGTCAGGTTCTCAGAAAGACTTTAGCTCTGGAATTCGGAACCTTTAAGCTTCCAAATGGAAAGATAACTCCATACTATATAGATTTGAGAGTTATTCCAAGTTTTCCAGACGCGTTTGAGAGGATATCAGAGATATACGTTGATGCGATAAGGAGGGATCTTGGGGAGGATAAGTTCGATAGGGTCTCTGGAATACCGCTTGCTGGAATGGCATTCGCCGTTGTAGTAGCCTATCGCTTCCATAAGCCCTTCATCTACGTTAGACAGGCGAGGAGATTGAGGGGCAGGGAGAGGAGGGTTGAGGGGGTTCTAATGCCCGGAGACAGAGTTCTACTAATAGACGACTTGGTCACGACGGGTTTAAGTCTGGAGAGAGCTGCCAAGGCCATAAGGGCTGAGGGAGGAGTAGTCACGGATGCATTTGTCCTGCTCGACAGGGAGGAGGGGGGAGAGGAGAGGCTGGCACGAAATGAGGTGAAGCTTCATCCAATTCTGAAGATCAGTGATGTCGCAAGGAAATTGTATGACATGAATGCTATTGGAGATGAGGAGTTACGGGTCATCTTAAGCCAGACGGTGAAGAGATGATCCTAAGATTTATTGGATGCTTCGCATAATCTTTTCAGATGATCCCTTTAATTTCCATTAAGGTTCTAAGAGGCAGCAGGAGCAGATGCTGATAAAGGAGATTATACTGGAGAACTTCATGTCCTACGAGTATGCTAGGATACCGCTTAAACCCGGAATCAACATAATATGCGGTCCAAACGGAGCTGGGAAGAGCTCGATCCTCGTTGGAATATCCGTTGCACTCGGCCAATCCTACACTGAGAGATCCAAGAGACTAAGCGATCTTATCCGCCGAGGAAAGGATATTGGAAGGGTAACCCTAGTCCTGGATAACTCTAGGAGAAAGGGGAGAAGACCCGTAAGGAGGATAAATAAGGATGAGATTTACCTGACCCGAGTTCTCAGGAGAGACGGCAAATACTGGTTTGAGATAGATAATGCGCATGCTACAAAGGCTGAGGTTACACGCTTACTCTCACACTTTAAGGTTGACCCGGATAATATGCTCATAATAATGCATCAGGACATGGCTGAGCAATTCATAATCTTATCGCCGCAGGAGAAGCTCAGACTCATCGAGGCGGCCACTGGACTTGAATCGTATCGCAGAAACGTCCTTGAGGCGAGGAGGAAGCTCAGCCGAATACTAAGCCAAGAGGATTCGCTTAAGAGGATGATTGAGTCGGCCGAGCAGACATTGGCTTACTGGCGTGAACAGTATGAGCGGTTCCAGGAGAGGAGACAGCTCGAGATGAAGAGGAGATTTCTTGAGCGTGAGCTCGGATGGGCCGAGGTCTCCAGGATAGAGGCTGAGATATCGAGGGTTCAGGGGGAGATAGAGAGGAGAAGAAGCGGACTGGAGGGGATCTCGGAGGAGATAAGACTCTCGAGGAGCAAGTTAGAGAGCCTCCAGAATGACCTTAAAGATGCTAAGGGATCATGGCGGAGGCTCTTAGATGAGAGGATACGTCTAGAGAGGGAATGCGCGAAGCATGAGTTTAACGTTGAAAATGCTAGGAGAATCATAGATGGAATTCAAGGTATAATTGGGAATGCAGATTTGAATGCCCTTGGAGATGAAGGGGAAACTGGCATTCGCACAGCGGAGTTCAATAGTTGGGTGGAGACCCTAAAATCGAATCTAGGCTGGATATGGAGATCAATGGATGATTCGCGGAAGAGGATCGAAGCCTTAAGGGTGGAACTCTCAGATATCACCGGGAAACTGGAGGAGGCATCTGAGAGAATAGAGGAGATCTACAATGAGACTCTAAATGAGAGGGTGAAGCTGGCAATATTGATGCATCGAAGAGAGGAGGCTGAAGCTGAAATCCGTAGGATGGAGGCTGAGCTGAGAGGCTTAAAGAGGAAGCTATCCGAGGCTATCGATAGAGCTGAGAGAAAAGGTTCACGCATTGCAACTCATAGAAGCCCAGAAGAGATCCTAGACGAGATCAGGATGATAGATGGGAGGATCTCAGCCATGGCTGATATACCAGGCGATGTGGAGAGGATGTATGAGTCCTACTCGAGGCTTTACTTGGAGCTCCAAGAGAAGATGAGGGTTACCGCCGAGAACAAGGAGAAGGCTCTTGGTGAAGTTGAGCGGAGAATGATCGCTTGGAGGAGGATGATTAGGGATTTACTATTAAGCGTTAGCTCCCAATACGAGAGGATCCTCAGCCAAGCATCTGGAACAGGCTATGTGAGGCTGATTAATGATCATGACATTGAGGAGGCTGGGGTTGAGATATGCGTTGGATTTAAGGGTTCAAAGCCGATACCGTTGAATATTTACTCGCAGAGCGGAGGGGAGAGAAGCACTGCTGTAATGGCCTTTCTGCTCTCCTTGCAGAGGCATATTAGGTCTCCGTTCCGAGCAGTTGATGAATATGATGTCCACATGGATCCGAGGAATAGGGAGGTTATAGCTAAACTTTTGATCTCTGCCGCCGAAGATGAGGATGTACAATACCTAGCGATAACGCCGAACCAGATGTATTTTGAGGGCAGAAACGTCCACATGATAACCGTCCAGAACGTCGGGGGAAGATCGATGGTCATGGAGGTTAAATGATGGCTAAGGCCTCAGACCGAAGAGCTGCAAGGGAGGATCTAAAGCGTATAATAGAGTTCTGCAGATCCATTGAGGAGAAGGGATTAAATCCATTCCTTGTCAACGTTGATGATCTAATAGCGGTTATAAGGAGATACTTCCCGAATCTGAGGGATCCGGATGATCTATCATTAGATGCTGAGGCACTAAATAGGATAGCATCGGTAATTAAGTTGCAGAGCGAATGGGTTAAGAGACGTGCATCCTCCCTCTATAGGGATCCATTCCTCATAGAGGAGAAGCTGCGCAACCTACCATTAGAGAGATTAACGGAGGCCTTCCTGAAAGCTTGGCATCCAATAATAGAGCTTGAGCAGATAACCACTGGCAGCTTAGAGAGGGCTGTGAAGTATTGGAGGGATCTCGCTCCTCTGGATGAAAGATGGAAAAGAGAAGGTCTATTTGAGACGAGGATGGAGACGACTACTCGAGAGGAGATGATCAGGCAGGGTCTCCTGAGGGATGAGGCTTTCATCTCTGAGATCGAGAGTCTATGGAGGGAGCTTAGGAAGTCGGTTGGGGCTGATGGAAGGATCGAGTATTGGGATTTCATTGGGGCTGATAGTTACCGTGAGACCGTCAGGAGAGCTTATCTCACGAGTTTCCTGATAACCTACGGATATGCATCTCTTGAGTATAATCCCCTAGAGGAGAGGATCCTTCTTAGGCCCAATGATAAGCCAATCTCAAGGATGGAAGTTCAGCCCTACTCATTTCCAATCTCGATCAGCTATGAGAGGTGGAGGGAATGGAAAGAGCGGCGAGGAGGATAGGGCGTAAGAGAAAATACTCGATGATGCTGAGGAGAGCGGCTCAACTAATATTCTTTAAGAGGCACATGGAGCCTGGAGTTAAGGGTTGGGAGCTCAGGAGGAGACTCGGCTCGGATTATCCGAAGGTCATCCAGCTCTTAGATGAGAGGCTTAGGGAGCTCGGGTTAACTGTGAAGATAGTATTTGAGGATGGATCCGGATCTGAGAATCCGACGATAGAGCAGCTAGATAAGGCAAGATTCTATGTAACACTTAGGGAGGAGCTTACGCTTGAGGATGCTAAGATGATCGGGTGGAGGATAGATGATCTCGCAGCACTGGCAGTTACGCTTGCCTACATAATCTCTAAGGGTGGAAAGGCTCCTAGAAGGGAGGTTGAGGATCTCCTAAAGGTGAAGATTCCAGGGTGGAGAGTAGAGATGAATCTAAACAGATACTTGAAGTCCGGGTATATAATCGAGGATGAGAAGGAGATGCTCTACCTCGGATGGAGGACTCGGGCGGAGGTCGACGAGAAGAAGCTGATAGACCTCCTTTTAGGAGAGGAATTATAGATCATCCTTAGCAGATCCATTCTTATCGCACTAAATTTCAAAGAATATCGAATTGCATCTCTATAGGCTTACCGATCACCTCTATCTTCTTCCTCAATTCTGGATTCCCCCATAACAACCTTAAGTAGAGACACAGAGACACGTATCCTCTCCAATTTAAGGGTATTCTTTATCCTCACGAGCCTCGCTTCCCTCAGATCTGCTGGGCCGCAGATGTGCAGGGCGATCGCTATTGCATACCTTAAGACTGCAAGTTGTCGTTCAGGAGTTGTTCCTCCATGACTTCCCATGACTGGGATGAGATAGAGATTCCCCCAGCCCTCTTAACCTTATCTATGACCGTCAGGAGGATCTCGCGGCAGAGCGCTATGCATCGCTTCCAGCCGTGACTGCAATTTCATCTCCACGACTAACCTTCCACAATAGGTTTATCCTCCTCAGCTCCCTCCTAATCCCCCAATGAAACCCTCGATCCTCAGAAATGACAACGCAGCGTCCCCTCATCGTATAGGCTTAGAGAAGATGCCCCCCAATGAGTTTTCCGGCGTAACTTATAAATTGATGGCGGATGCAAACGATGAGTGAGTGAGAGTCTTGACTGACATATCAGAGAATCCATTCGGAGAATTCAGAATGGAATGTGAGGGCCTACTCTCTTGTGCGCTGGAGGAGGCCTATCCAGACGTTACATGTCAACCCATAACCCTTGAGATCCCTCCATTTTCAAAATTCGGAGAATTAAGCTCATCCATCAGCTTTGAATTGGCCAAGGCCGTGCATAAAAGCCCATTTGAGATCGCTAAGCGCCTAGAGGAGATTATAGCCGAGAAAGTATGTTCTTCTCCTCTCGTCAGCAAGGTCAGCGCTGAGAAGCCTGGATACATCAATTTCTTCGTTGATCTACCCAAATTGGCCTCCCTCACAATAAATTCGGCTAGGTCCTTAAATTCGAGGTATGGACATGTCAAGACAGAAAGGCCTGAAAGGATAATAGTTGAGCATACGAGTGCAAATCCTATACATCCAATCCATATTGGACATGCAAGAAACTCGATTCTCGGAGACTCCTTGGCGCGGATACTTGAGGCCAGAGGCCATAAAGTATCGAGGCACTATTACATAGATGATGTTGGCCGTCAATCGGCGATAATAGCATACGGATACAAGCTGCTGGGAAAGCCTAAGCCAGAAGGTAAACCGGACCATTATATTGGCGCGATATACTCGATAACGAGCTGCATGCTTGAGATATACAGGCTGAAAAGGGAGATTGAAGAGGCGCGTAAAAGATCTGAGGATATAGATGAACTTCAGATCCTCCAAAGAAGATTGGACGATTGGATAGCAGTTGCAGCCGAACTCAAGGAGAGATTTCCCAGAATATTCGATGGTATCCTAAATGAGTTCAGCAGGGCAGAGGATCCAGAACTCGAAGTTAATCGTATACTCCGAGAGTATGAACTCGGCGAGGAAGAGACTAGGAGGCTGATTAGGGAACTATCCAAATTATGCCTTAAAGGATTCAAACAGACCCTCTCCAGATGTGGAATATCGATAGATTCATGGGATTGGGAGAGCGAATTCGTATGGAACGGTGATGTTAATAGATGCTTAGAAGCCCTAAAGAGGACGCCCTACGTATTCGAGAAGAATGGAGTTTTGGAGTTAGATGCTGATGCGGTTGCTGAGAGTCTAAATCTGAAGGAGACATTCGGGATTGGAAGGGATCAGGAGATACCATCATTAACGCTGATAAGGGCTGATGGAACAACCCTATACACCACGCGGGACATAGCATACAGCCTATGGAAGTTTAAGAGGGCTGATCGAGTGATTAATGTGATCGGGATGGAGCAGAGATTGGCTCAGATCCAATTGAAGATGGCGTTATGCGCCCTCGGATATGTCGAGGAGGCTAAGAGGCTAATACACTTCGCATATAACCTCGTTAGGCTTCCAGGTCAGAGAATGTCGGGTAGAAGGGGGAGATACGTGACTTTCGATGAGCTCTTGGATGAGGCATTCGCGAGGGCCTACAGTGAGGTTTCAAAGCGCTCCTCAAATCTCGATGAGGAAACGAAGAGGAGGATCTCTGAGATCGTTGGGGTTGGAGCCGTAAAATACGCGCTTATAGAGACTGATCCATTAAAGCCCGTGGTCTTCACATGGGATAAGGTTATAAACTTCGAGAAGAACAGTGCGCCTTATATCCAATATTCGCATGCAAGAGCATGCAGCATTCTAAGGAGAGTAGATGAGATTGGAAATGCGGATTTCAGCTCCCTTAAGGAGCAGATAGAACGAGACCTCATCCTGACGATCTCACGTTTTCCAGAGATCTTCTTGGATGCATCAGATAAC
>Ga0209410_1001626_pt1 | contig 10938 bp, 22 predicted proteins | sample Mar14436cmmetaG_FD_184135 | JGI IMG/M metagenome (GOLD analysis project Ga0209410, IMG submission 184135) | Marine hydrothermal vent microbial communities from Guaymas Basin, Gulf of California to study Microbial Dark Matter (Phase II) - Marker... ... | reverse complement strand
CCTTACGGAGGGGATGGATGGGTTCTGTTCAGTGATGATTCGGCTAAAGAATACCACGAGCTCCGCAAGAAGCTCCGCAGCGGAGAGCTCACAGAAGAAGAGATGGATGTGTACGACAGACGGCTGTGGGAAATAGAGCGAGGGGGTAAGTGGATTGATGATGTTCTCTGCGATTTAGAGGGAAAGAAGGTGAGAATAACTGTTGAAGTGGTGGAGGAAGAGGGGAGATGAAGAGGCATCTAACAGAAGAAGACATCCGGAAAATCTTCACCGACCTGAACTCGCTGAGAAAGACACTCGTCTTATGGAAAACGGTGGAAAGACGAGGTCTCAATCTTGTGAGAAAGATGATAAACAAGAGGAAAAAGCTATGGAAACGATGATGGAAATATTTTCGATAGGGGTTAGAAAGGCAAGAGTAGGTGTGGGTTACGGCACTTCCGATGCCAAAACTCTCTGGAGCAATGTGTGGATGTGTTCTGATGGGTGGAACACTTGGCTTGAGGGGGTGATGGAGTGAGATGGAGGAGGAAGTGGAGTTTAAAGGCGACCCGCTCAAAGAAATAGAGGAAAAGATAGAAAAAGGCAAAGAAAGACGCTCACGCATCGTTCAAGAGCTGTTCAAACTTTATGAGAGGGTGCGAGAACTTGAGAAAGAGTTGGAGAATGAAATCGTCGAAATGCTTAGATGTGTGGGTGAGGGCGATTACAACATCAGATTCGTAGGCACAACGCTGGAGGACGATGGCTTAGAATACTGGACGGATAGGGGAAAAGAGGTCTGTGTGCGAGTGGACGGCTCTATTGAGGTGCGAGATCGGAGGGGAAAACCTATTCTGAGGGTGTGAGGGGATGACTTCTTGCGAAGAGGTCATAGAGGAACTGCGAGCAAAACTGCTCAAAGGCGAGCCTTTCAGCAAAACAGATGAGCATAACTTCAAGGAACTATGCGAGCTCACAGGCTGGACCGAAGAAGATGTCAGAAACGCTCTCGTAAGCAACAAAACCCCATCCTTTCACAAATACTTTACAGAAGCTCAAAGGTTAGAGTTATGGCTCAAGAAAGAGGAGGCTGCGAGAAAACTCTGGGGTGCTGTCACGGCACTCCTCTGCAACAACATAAAGGAGGTTTGCGTTTTAGAGGCTGTGAGCGTTGAGCCTTTAGTAACACATGCTAAAACCCTCTATTGTTACGCTGATGCACTCCCAGTGGAAGGCTTCAGGCGTCGCTGGGAGAAATGTATAAAACTTTTCAACGAGCTCGTTGAGAGGAAAGGAGGTTTGGTTGAGGAGAAAAAAGCAGAAAGAAGACGGAAATTAAGGGAGATATACAAGCACTATTGGAAGGCAAGAGATTTGCTTGAAGAGATTGAGATAGAGATTGAAGAGCTTGTAAAAGAGAACGAGGAGAGAGATTTCATACGCTACTCTGAAGACGACTTCGCACCGCTCCGCTTTCACCGACAAGAGCTTGAGCTTGAATGCAAAACGGACAAGGGCTACTATGTGATTGTGGATAAGAATGGAAGCATTTATCTGTGCGAAAAAGATGGAAAGATTATTGCCGAGAGGTGAGCATAATGAAAACAATATTCATCTTCGCCGAGCAAACTACAACAGACGGGAAGAGATTTCTGCTCGGTTATGAGTTGGGTGAGTCAAGCCCGAGCACAGGAGATGTTGTGGTTTTAGATGAGCGGAAAGATGGCATTGTGATGCCTTTGAGGAGATGATGGAAGGTGCGAGTGGATAAGGTAAAAATAATAAACGAGATGGAAGGGGATATCGTAGTGCAAGTAGGCGCAACAGCGTTCGCTGAAGAGAAGCATGTGAGTCTTTCAAAAGAGATAGACCTGATGAAGGAAATACCTGTGGATAAAGCAGATGAGTTGATTATAAGGATACGCAAGAAGGAAGACTGAGGAGGTTGATAGGATGGTTCGTGCCTGCGAGTGCCGTTGGACAAGAGAGCAGGCGAAGGTTCTGCTCGCATTTCTCCTTGCGGAGAAAGCGAGACACGAGAGAGACATCCACAAAATTGAGCGCTGCATTGAGCGAATACGCATCCACTACAACCTTTCTCAAAGCGACATAGAGGATGCCAAAGGTTGTGCATTTTGAGCCTTTCGGCCCAAAATGCTTCGTGCGATGGCATCATTAGTCCATCGCACAGGGTGCAACCCCACACCCTCTATCCCGTCCGCAAACGCTTCCGGGATTGCTTTCCTTATAATGTTGTATGCGTCGTTCACATCCGCATTTATTATTGTTCCTCTTTCGGTCTTGAACAATCCTCTTATACTCCATACCAGACTACGCACCACTCACAAGTTTTGCGCCGCTTCCGTTCATCTAACCAAACATCACATCCTTCGGCTCCTGCGATTCTGCGAGCAGCTGGCATAAAGCATCTCTGAGCCTTCGCAGCGCTTCTTCGTCGCTCAAAGCGCTTTGAGTGATTATGCGTTCTTCTGGCGACGCCAGGGAAATGAAGAAGACTTTCGTCCCATCTTCTTTTTCAAAAATGTCCCAACGGACGAACTTACAGTAAATCCTTCTGAAGCTGCCCACTTCCTCCTCCCACTCCTCCCTGCTGATGAACTCCCAATCTTTCCCTTCGCTCACGATTATAACTACCCCTGCAATATTAAAAATAATGCTTGGCGAAGGGTGTTCGGGGCAGAGTTGTGTGAATTGTGGGATGTTGTTGAAGAGAGCTTGTCCTTTAATTGAGTTTATTTTGTTACAATATAAGATGTTTTTGCAGCTAAGTTATGATGGTTCGCTTTCTGACTTAGGGCGAAAGATTGCTCGTGAGAGCGCTGAAGTGCTTAAAGGGCTTCTGATGCGTCGTGGTATATTTCTGACTTGCTGACTTACCTCTGCCCACACCCCTGTCTTTTCTTCCTTATAAACCTTACGAAAGCTTTATAAGCCAAACCCGCCGTGCTGACCGTGCCGTGTGCCGTTATATAATGGCCCGTAAAAATATTGATTCAGCGTTCAAGAGCCGAACCCTAATATCTGTCCAGTGTCCAATTTTGACAATGTCAAATTGGACAGATCAAATCAGGTGGAAATCGCTTTTTTCGCCGAAAGAAGGCAGGAGAACCCCACTGTCCAGTGTCCTGTCCAACTTTCAGAAAAACAAAATGTGCATTGCATTTTTTCCCCCATTATATAGGGACAGGACGCCTACTACCGCAAAGTATTTAAATAGTTATCATAAAGAGAAGAGCAAAGTATCAGGTGATGAGGGATGGAGGCGGAGATTTTAGAGGCGGGTCGTGTGAAGTGGAAGGGGCGGAAGCTTGCGAAGCGGAAGCAAGGAGGGCCCATGCTTGTGCTCCCATCAGAGCTGAAGTCGTGGGGCGGCATGATGGTAGAAATTGAGCTTCTGTCGGAGCGTGAGCTGATTGTGAGGCTGATGGGAGAGAAGGAAGGCTGAAGGTGCTGCATAAGTGCATAGGTGCATGAAAATGCGCCTCAATCACAGACTCGTGGAAGATATATACAGAAGGCGAATTGAAGAACTGAGGAAGTGTTTGGATGAAGAAGGCATTTACATACCTCCGTGCCTCCAACCGCTTGAAGAGAAAGCATCATCTTCATCCCTCTATTCATATCTTCGCACAGTCTATCCGAGATTCTTCGAGAGCAATAAGGAGCCTCTAATGGAGCTTTACACTCTTTCACGAGCAATTGAAGGCAATGAAGCGGCAATGGAACTTAGCGACTTTGAGCGGTGGAAGTGTCCTGGCACATGCAACTCAGAAGAAAAAAGGGAGTGTTCAAATCATCTCTCATGGGATCAGCGCATCATTTTCTCTATTGACAAAATACGGAAGATTAAGAAGGCTGATGGAAGCTCTTACTGCGAAATCATTCTAACAGATGGAAACTCCTTCACAATAGATCCTCAAAGCGAATCTCTCTCTCGTGATTTGCGCAGCGTCCTTTTCTCAATCTTCGGCAGGCTTTACTACATTGACTTGCGTCGGAAGGCTGACAGAGAAGCAGCGCAGCACCTTTTCGATTTCATCTCTCAGAATGTAACAGAAGAAATCGACGAAGAGAGCGAAATCATAGATAGTGATGTTCAGAGATTGAAAGAAGCAGCGTTTACAATTTTGTATTCTGTTGAGCTTAACGATGATGAGAAGATCGTGAAAGAAGGCACAATCATGAGAGAATATAGAATGGCGTTTTTCAAGGATGGTCTGGCACAATATCCTCGCAATTCTCTGCTCGCTCAACTTGAGTTAATGAACATTAGAATCTCTCCGACAAAACTTTCTCACATTCTTACAGCAAACGGTGTGCACATAACTCGGAAGCGGATTGGAGGGGTTCGTCACACATTCTATGTGTTCAAGCCAACAGAGGAGCAGATTGAAGAGTTCGAGAAAGTGAAGAGGCAGAGGTTAGAGGAGCAATCAGAAGGTGAAGGTGAGTGAAGGTTTTTTGGGGCGCTCCTGGAACGGGCAAGACTTCTAAAGCAATATCAATTCTCGCTGATGCAGTGGAAGAAGGCAAGACAATCAGTTACGACACATTCAGAAGAGGCATGGCTCGTGACGCTCTCTTTCGTCTTTTAGATGTTGTTTACTTGGATAAGGAGGAAAGACGCTACATATCAACGACGCACAGCATTTGTTTCCACCTTCTCGGCTTAAAGAAGAAAGATGTCTTAACATACGAGGGTTTCAAGAAGTTCTGCGAGAACGAAGGTCTTACAATTACACTAAAAGAGTATGAACTTACGCAACCTGTCCCTGAGATAGACACATACGACACATCAGGCGGCGCCTTTCTCACGCTTTACAACAACTGTGTAAACTGCATGATACCTTTTGATGAGTATGAGAAGCTTCCTCCCTATATGTTGCCAGCTCCATCAAGATTCTTCGATGCCCTTTGGCTTCTGAAAAACTTCCCGAAGTTAGCGGAGAGATATGAGCAGTTCAAGCAAGAGCATCGTAAAGTAGATTTCTCCGACATGCTCCGCCTCGTTTACGAGGATGAGATAAGTCTCAGCAGTGATGTTCACATCAGTGACGAAACACACGATAAAACACCACTCCAATACGCACTCTTTAAGATGTGGGCACAGAATTCCAATGAAGTGTATTGTTGTTTGGACTTCAATCAACGCATTTATTCATTCTGGGGAACAAACTTAACGCCTTTGCACGAGTTAGAGAACGAGGAAATAGAAATTCTGCACACATCTTTCCGCTTAGGTCGTGAGCAGTATGCATACGCTCGTCGAATTCTGCATTCTCAAAAGACGCCCGAGATAGAATGCAAGAATTCAGTCATCATAGAAGAACAAAGGAACTTTCTTCCCGCTCTACGCAATTTAGCGTCCTCGACTTCTTCAATTATGCTCCTCGCTCGCACTAAGTATCAACTTGAACACATCGCTTGTCTCTTAGACGCTGAAGGAATTCCTATTGTGGGTGATCCTCGCTTCTCATGGTCGTCGAAAGAACTGAAACTGCTCTCCTCGCTGCGCAACCTCAAGGAACCTTCGAACCCTTTTCGCTTATTAGATGAGGAAGAATCAGAACTGCTACTTAAAGCGCTTTCAGCGGACGCTTTCAGCATGGAGAAGACCAGAATAAGAAGGGAAAAAATACAACCGCTCCCACTCACAGCTCGCTTCCTACAACTTCTCCGCAGGGATCCTCTGAAGTTAGAATCTTTCATCCTAAAATCATACTTGAAAGACCCTATAAGAGTCCTGAAAGCTCTCGCAACTTCTTACAACCCTATTAAATTACTCACGATTCACGGCTCGAAGGGATTAGAGGCAGATTATGTTTTTCTATTTGATGGCATTACAAGGCGCATACAACGGTCAATTATGTTCAAGGAAGAGTTTGAGAACGAGCAGAGGGTGTGGTATGTCGGCGTGACGAGGGCGAGAAAGAAACTCACCATCATCCGTTCTTTCTTTCCTCCAGCACTTTCCATTCCCTTCCTTCCTTCCCTGCAGGAGGTGACCACTCATGCGAGCAGATGATGCTGCAATTGTGTTCGCTGCGCACTTCAAGGATAGATTTCCTCGTGAGTTCGGCGCCATGTTTGATACTCTCTATGGAAAAGGCTTCATCCGCAACATCAAGATAGAATCTGCTTCTGCCATTCTCTCATACATTGAAAGATACCACAGGACAGATTGCTATGCAAGCGTTTATTCTTTCAATCCATTTGAGGGGCGGAAAGCTCTCGTAGACACAATTTTCATAGACATTGATGCGCCTTCTTTGAAGGTGGCATTGAAAGAGGCTCAAGCCCTCACCAAGTATCTGTTTGAGCTTTCAATCACCCCTCGAGTGTATTTTTCAGGAGCGAAAGGTTTCCACATATACATAGATTTCAAGCCTGCCGATGTCCAGCCACGAGCAATAAGAAAGTTTGTGTCCATGCTTGCTTGCAGACTTTCCTTAGAGTGCATAGACATGAAAGTGGTTGGCGATTCTTCTCGCCTTTCTCGCCTTCCTTTCACAATAAACTCAAAGACCTCTTACCCTTGTGTCTTCTTCGCTCCACAGGTTTTCCTCCATAAGATAGATTCAACAAACCTCCTCGCAGCTGTAAAAGAAATTTATAAGAAAACGCCTTTAATTTTCTATGAAGAGGATAAAGAACTCCCACTCATCCTCAAAAAATTGGAATTGGAATTTCAATCTCACAGACACTTCAACTTTAACATTAACACTCAAATCAACTCAGAGATCTCACCAGATGAAGCCTTAGAAATATACAGAAAGCACTTGGATGTGGTAAAAGAGACAGAGAAATATATATATGCGCACTGTCCGTTTCACCCTCCAGATGAGCGTCCTTCCTTTGTTGTAATTAAATATGGCAAATACAAGGGACTTTTCGTGGATTATCACAACGAAGAGAAAGGCTATATCTATAAATTTCTGCGAATGCTGAATGGAATTAGGAGGGAAAATCAATGAGAGTGATTTCGTCTCCATATCTCCATGAGTTGTTCAAAGCATGCCTGCTATATGATGCAGAAGATGCAATGAGAAAACTTCGCCACCATTATCCCTCTTGGAAACTGGTGAGCGATTGGAAGTTGGTAACATCACACCAGGAGATCCCCTTGCAAAAAATAAGAAAATGGAAAGAAGGCAAGCTTCTACCGAGCATTCCTAAGCAACACAAGGTGGGAGATGTTGTCTGGGAGCTTTCCCTCGAGGATCGTAAAGGCGTTACAGTAAGAAAGTCCATAGTTCATGAAATCAAAACAGGTAGATTTTCCATCAATGAAATTTTTGAAGAGTATGATTGGTTCCGCACTCGTCTTGGCCACATTGGAGGCTTTTCACCTCTTTGGGTCTGGGGGTGGAAATCTATTCTAAATGCACAGCAACCGAATGAGGGGGTGGAGAGAAAGATACGGTATGGCTTCATCAGGTTAATTCCTTTGGAAATCATTTTCCCCATCGTGAAGAAGAGGATGGAAGAGATAGGCTTCCACTTCACGGAAGGGTGATGCCTATGCGTTGCGTTTGGTGTGGTGCGGAAGATGTAAAAACACGGAAGGATGGTAAAGGAACGAGCATTATCGCATAGGCGAGCGGGCTGATTTCGTCTACGAGCCTTCCGAAGTGTGCGTAGTCGTCTATTCCGACGATGCCTTTCTTAATCATATCAGACGATTCTCTCCACGCTTATTTTTCCCTCTTTTTCAGTAATCAGCACTCTCTCTTCCTTTATGCCTTCTGTCGCTTGCGTGTAAGTGAAGGCGATTGCGGTCTTCGCATCTCCCTCAATACACCCCTCTCTCCTCACACCTCACTTCAATAATCTTTAACCCTGTAATCTTTTCTATTTTCGCCTTTTCCTCATCAGTTAGTTCTCTTTCTGTCTCATAGGTTTCTGTCTCAACGATTTCTGGCAAGTCATCTGCTATTTTCACTCGTTTCGCCAAAACATACACCCATACTCTCTTCACTGGAGGTAAAAAGCCGTGCTTTCGTAGCTCCTCCTCGTGCCTCCGCCATAACTCCGCATGAAGCCTGTCGAACTCCTCTTTGCTAAGCTCCTTCCGCTTGTAGTAGCGTTCTTCGAGCCTCTTGTGCTCTTCCAGATACTTCCTGTCTATGTCCTCCCGCTTCATTTCAGATAGCCAACGATGTAAACTTTTATATACGTTCTATTGACGTTCACCTCAAAGATTCTGTTCTCATCCAGCTCCACTATATCAAACCTTGAGCTGTAGCGATCCTCATGACGCGCGCTCATATTAACGTAAGTTCCATCATCAGCACTCCCGTTCTTGCGTGCTCCATAGTATATAGTTTCCTCCTCATACGTCCAGCCACCATCAACATGAAACAAGACGCCAACTGCCTTCGCTCCTTCTGGCACGACATCACTCACATCAACATCCACCCACGAACCCGTAACGGAAGGTGTCTTGTCCACTCGTGGAATCGTGTACCACTCCGCTGCTGCTTTTGGAGACCCTTGCGGTGGCATGTATCCCATATTATCACCATTTTATCATTATGACATCCTCACGAAGAAAACCCTCACAGTTACTTTCGCCGCAGCGCTGAATTGAACATTAATCAAATCGCCAGCGTGAGCGGTCATCCAGAACTCATACCAAGCGTTCGCTGTTAAACTGGAAGCTTCGTTCAACGCACCCACCTCATAAACAGCGAGACCTTCTTTAGTCTCTTTCACTTTAGGATAGCCCGCAGTATCACTTTTAATTCTGATAATCCAATAACCGTCATCTGGCGCTCTCAAATACTCATCAAATATGTCAGTGTCAGCGCTTACGCTCTTGCCACGAACTTCTGCGATGAGCTGCGGTCTGTATAGCAGCACGGGCATCCGAGAGCCTAAAGCCATTTCACATGCACCTCGCTCATACGGTCAAATCCCATCTCTCGTGAGGGCGAAGAGCGGTTGCACCCTCACGGTGCTGAGATGTAGAGTCAAATCTTTCAGCCGTCTTTCCAGTCTCTACAAAGACTGTTTCTGCAACTGAACATCTGTTTGAGAGCGTCCACACCATCCCTACCATCCCTCCCCGCTCACCAATATCCTAACGCCTCTAACCTCCTCTTTATCTCTTCGTCCTCGTTTATGATAAACTTTCCTGCGAATCTTCTCAAGCGCTCATCCTCCTCGCAAGGAATGCCATGCACCACATACAAATGGCAGTCACGGCACTTGAACGCTACATCCAAAGCCCACCCCTTGTATGCACGGTGCAACGATGCGACATGATGCGGAAAGAGCTCGCCACCGCAGAGGCATTTGTAAGCACCTTCTTTGCGAGCATAGAGCACATTACCCTTCCACTCTATCTCGTATTTCACCTGCGGAAGTAAGAGTATGAGTTTAGTGTCTTCAACTATGAGCATTTTCGCAGTTAGTCGTATTCAATGCCTGCAATTGCTCCTGTGGATGTTGAGGAAGGCGAGGTTTCGGAAGATTCCGCCGTAAGTTCAAGCTTGACAATTCTTCTGCCGTCTGCAATGCCTGTGAAATCACAATCTGCGATAGTTCCCGAAACTGCAGTGCTTACCCCGCCAGAGTTGTATAAATCAACAGTGCTACCGTCGTCAAGCGTCGCCGTTATTCTGTATGTGACTGTCTCGCCAGTCGCAAGCGATGCAGGAGTAGCGTTGAAATTCAGCGGCAGAAGTGTTTGGAAATCAGAGGCGGTGACTGAAATAGAGCAAACGGTTGCTGGCGAGCCTGAAGCGCCATTCGTAACACCAGATGTCTCGGATGCATAGCGATGCTTTGAGAATACGCCGAAATTCCGATTCTGGTTGCGTGCAAAGGTGTAAACAGTTCCATTCGTTTTGTCTCTTATCTCTAAGACATTATCTGTTGCGTCAAATGCAATTGCGTAATCCTTGTCCGCTCCGAAGGGAAGCTCTAAGTCATCGTTGAGGTTTCCTATATGAAGTAAATTTTGTGCCTGTGCTGTCTGCTGACATGCTTTGATTTATGCAGTCTTGAGGTGCAACAGGAACTGTGTAGCCTACGACAGTGTTCTTCTTTAGTCTGAACAAATCAACAGCATTAACGGCATCTTTGATTCTGAAATCATCATTTGTAGCGTCATACCTTGCGGTGAAGTCTTTGTCCGCTCCGAAGGGAAGCTCTAAGTCATCGTTGAGATTTCCTATAACTGTTATCAGTCCGTTTCGGCGAATTTCTAAGATGTCCGCCGCATTGACCTCATCGCTCAGCACCCATGAATCGTTTGTGCTGTTGTAGCGTAGCGCATACCTGTTAGTCTTACCAAAGTTAAACTTCAGGTCATCAGTCAGCGCAGGTAGAACCTCTTGCAGCGCATTAGCAGCATCTATCTGAGCTCTTGTCTGCCATGTTGATGCAGAAGAGTCCCACCACTTTATGTAGAACTTCTGCGTATCTCTGTTGAAAACTATTGCGAAATCATCAGTCTCTACGAGAACCGCTTCATTCGTGCCAGCCACATCAGAATACCTTGCCACCTCTCACACCTCCTTACCACACTTCCAAACTTCCACCCGGAGCAACATAAATGCACGCCCCCGCCTCGACATAAGGAGCGCCATGCACTCTTATGATGCCATGATTGAAAACTCTGCGAGGCGCATGCACTTCAAGTTTGCTCACCTCTACCACCTGACCTTCGCTGACAGCCACATCAGGATCCGCACTCTGAATCACGAGCTCTTCAAGACTCAGCCTCCGCTTTAATGATGCTATCTCTCCTCTTGTTGTAGTGGGAAACGCAATGAAATCTATCGTCGCCGCAGCTGTGAACTTCAGATGCAAGAACGGAAAGTGTAAAGGCCAGTCTTCAGTCAAAACCTCGCTCAGTTTTATTTTTTGTTCTCCTGCTGCACTGAAGGACATAATTGTTTTGCTCACACTTATCTTCGCATAAGAGCC
>Ga0209410_1001624_pt1 | contig 10943 bp, 11 predicted proteins | sample Mar14436cmmetaG_FD_184135 | JGI IMG/M metagenome (GOLD analysis project Ga0209410, IMG submission 184135) | Marine hydrothermal vent microbial communities from Guaymas Basin, Gulf of California to study Microbial Dark Matter (Phase II) - Marker... ... | reverse complement strand
CCCAAGCTCATCATCATAGAAAAGGTCCTTTTTTTGGTTCATATTGGAGAGCATATTTTTTATTTCCGGGATAAGTTCTTCTTTAATTTTGTTTATTAATGATTTAGTATCCTGTATATTTTCGTTTGTTGTATTGATATTGAGGTTAATAGAGAAATAGAAGTTTTGAGTATGTTTTTTTGGTATTGGCTGTGGAGTAATGGCTTTAGCGGGGTCATATTGTGTATATTTTTTAGTTTTTTCAACGGATGATTTATATGATTTTTTAGTGATGATAGATTCTTTTTTTGAGTATTTTTTAGTTTTTTCAACGGATGATTTGTATGATTTTTGTGTTATAGATTTTTGTGTTATAGTTTTAGAGGAAATAGTATTGATAGAGGGCTTATTTTGTGGTTTAGTGTTAGTTTGTTTGGCATCTTTATTTGAGGAGAATAAACCTTTGATAGTGGAGAATACGCTTTTAACCGGGTTAAGTAATTTTGAAATAAAGGAGAATGTTTTTTTTGCGATGGATTTGAAGAATGAGAATACGGAAGAGATTTTGTTTTGGAGTGATTTAAAGGAGATGCTATTAATCATGTTTGATGAGAAGTTTTTTATTTTGGAGAAAGCGTTTTGGAACGGTGTGATAAGTTTACCTGGATTTAGCTTTGAGGTAAGGGCTGAGAAAGAGTTTTTTATACTGCTGAAGGAATTGGAGATGATATTTTTGACATAAGAGAATGATTTAGAGAATACGGAAGAGATTTTATTTTGGAGTGATTTGAAAGGATTTGCGATTGATACCAGAGATGTTATTTTGGAGATGATATTTTTGAAGAGATTGACAATTGGGGAGAAGGCGTTTTTAAAGATTTTAGAGATGAAATTTATTATGGGCTGGATTTTTTTAATAAGAGAGGAGAAGAAATCTTTTATTTTATCCCATTTTTTTATGGTGAAGTAGATGGCGGTACCGAGAGCGATAATACCGGCGATAATGAGTCCGATAGGGTTGGCCAAAAAAGCGGCGGTATTTGCGATTATAGCGGATGTAAAGGATGCGGTAGCTGATATAGCGGCAGGAATAGCAGTAGCGACATAGGTAAAAATAGAGGAGATATAAGCTGACATAGATGTAGCGGCTGAGATAACGGCTTTTTTAGCGGATTGCCATAGAGATATAGCGAATGTTTTAGTTGCGGTGATAGCGGAGACGACGGCGGATTTTGCATAGCTATATAGGGATAATATGAAAGATTTAACAGCAGTGGTTGCGGAGGAGAAAGCGGAGGCTATTGAAGTTTTCACGGATGTGGCGAAGTTTAAGAAAGAAGTTTTCAAGGCATTGAGTTTTGCAGAAAGATTGAGATTACTGAAAGAGGTGGCAATAGATGATATTTTAGATTTGATAGCATTAGAGATAGAACCGATATTTTGCGAGAAAGAGGAGAAGAATCCTCTCATTTTAGAAAGAACGCTTCCGAAGGAATCTTTAAGGATTTTGAGGTCAGTCCAGAGAGATCGAATTGATGTTCCGAGTAATTTTGTAGCTACGAAAAGGATTTTTACGACGGAGAAGAGTCCGACGAAACCTGCGATAATTGATACCAGATGAGTTTTTTCATTTAATTTTGCTACCAGAGACAGCCCTTTAGCTAATATTGTTACGAATTTTGTAACAATAGGCAGGAAAGAAGAGCCGGCGGAGATCATGACGGCTTCGAGAGCGGATTGCAGGGCAGTGAGTTGTCCTTCTAATGGTTTTTGCATATCTTTAGCAGCGGATTTAGCGAAACCTGAGGATTGGCGCAATGTTTTGGTATATTTTTTGATTTTGTCAGCGCCCTGGTCGAGAAGAACGGACATACCGGACATAGCACTGACACCGAATATAGCGGAGATATAAGCGGATTTTTGAGCATTTCCCATATTTTTAGTAGCGGAGGCGATATCAGCGAGGATATTTGGGAGTGGGCGCATATTTCCGGCCTGGTCGGTGACAGAGACATTGAGGTTTTGTAGAGCTTTTTGAGCTTCTTTTGTAGGATCTGCGAGTCTGTTTAATGCAAAGCGGAGGGTAGTGCCGGCCATAGAGCCTTTAATACCGGCATTGGCAAGAAGTCCGGTAAGAGCGGCAAGGTCTTCTATTTCGATGCCGAATTGTTTAGCAACAGGAGCGGAGAATTTCATAGATTCGTATAGAGTTTCCACAGTGCTGTTGGATGTGGTGATAGTTTTAGCGAGTACATCGACCATTCTGCCGGTATCTTCGGCTTGCATACCGAAGGAGCCGAGCAGGTCACTTGCCACGTCTGATGCTCTTGCAAGGTCGATATTAGCAACAGCTGCGAGGTTTAGCATAGGTTCGATTGTTTTGATTTGTTGAGATGCTGAGAACCCTGCCATAGTGAGGTATTTCATACCGGCTGCAACTTCTGATGCTGAGAATTTGGTAGTAGCGCCAAGCTCTTTTGCTTTGGTTTTCATCATTTCGAATTCTTTTTTAGTTGCGCCGGAGAGGACTTTTACCTCATTCATTGCATTTTCGAAGTTTGCCGCTACTTTGATAGAATAGGTAAGAACGCTTAATCCTACGGCACTGGAAACAGTGCCCATTAATTCGTCTTTTAGTTTTTGTTGGTCTGCCTGAAGTTTGATTTTTATTTGTTTATGTTTTTCCAGTCGGGAGATTTGTTTATTGAGTTTTTGAATTTCCGAATCAAGGTTTCTGGTATTAATACCGGCTTTTTTAAGTTCACGGGAAAGGGATGCAATATCCTTTGATGCTTTTTGTCCTGATCTCTGGAGCTCACGTAAATTTTCCGCTTTAATTTTGATTTCATTCAGTCTCTTGACTTTTTGAGATAATTTATTTATGCTTGTAGTAGAGGAATGTACGGCTGATACGAAGGAGCCTGCGACGGCTCCTCCGATGGTCATTACAAGTCCTAATGTATCCATTTTTATACAAGGGGGTTAAAAATGGCCAATATTGATTTTAAAGAAGATGATAAAGCAATTGGAGATAATGAAAAAATTGATTTTGAAAGCATAAGAGAAACCAAATGGTATAAAGAATTAGATGAACAATTCAAGTTTGAAGATAGAGTTGGTTTTGTCATAATGTATGTGAGCAATTTTATTGTAATGTACATGTACAAAGATATATGGGTTGATAATACGGGATTTGAAAGGTTTGCATATTCTCTTGTAGGCACGCTTATGTTTCCTGTTATAGGTTTTATCATCTGGATGCTACTGGCATTATTTGGCATAATTCCTTTACTTAGTGTTTTGATTAAAAAACTTATGAAGAAGCTATTTGAGATGCAATTTCAAGAAAATCGGTAAAGTCGTCAATATCGAGGTTGACAATATCGGAATAAGAGAAATTGAGGTGAACGGCAATCATAGCAATAGCATGGTTTAAGTTTTCGGGGAATTTTTGTGCAAAAAATTGAGGTATTCCTCCTGCAGGTTTTGGAAATCGACAATATCGAGTTCTTCGATTTCTTCGGGTGATAGGTTTTCTTCAATGATTCTGGAATAGAGGAATAAATCCTGTTCTACATCTATATTTGAGTATTTTCGAGCGGCAATAATATCTTTTGTTTTGGGACGTCTTAGGGTGAGAGTATCAATTTTTTTGTTATTTATAGTGATAGGGTATTGAAGTTTGATTTTAAGCACCGATACCTCCTTTGAAAGCAGCGGAAAGGTCCTGACCGCCGATTACGTATTTGAGATTAATTAGGTCGATTTCGTGAATTAAAGATCCTTCGACTTCTTTTTTGTAGTATGTGCAGGTTATGGTAAAAGTGTTATCATTGCCTTTTTCATTATCGATTTCGCCTTGTTCGAGCTGATCGATTTGGCCGGATAGAGTATGAACCACAGTAGGTGCGCCGCCTTTGCCGTCTGATCTTGCTTGTTTGAAGATTAGAGTAACGGGATCGTTATGCAATTTTGCCAGAGATTTTTCAGCATTGACATTATCTTCGTAGAGGACAAATTTTGCTTCGAGAGGTTCGACGCCTTTAAAGACTTTTATTTTTCCGCCGGGTACAGGTAATTCTTCATATACTTTTTTTATAGCAGGAGGCTGAATAGATTTGACTTTCCCGACGAATCCTTCCCCTTCTATGAAGAGGTTAAACATCACGGTTCTTTTAGCGATATTCATTATAGCGTCTCCTTATAATGTGATGATTATTTTATCGGAGAGATTCATTTTTTCGATGACTTTTTGAGTTATTTGCAGAGCTTCGCCGACAGTAATAGCATTATCTTGCATAGCATTTTGAATTTCTGCGATAATGACAAGAGCAAGGCCTAAAGCTTCGTTAAAAGAAACGGATTTTTTAGTTTCATTATTTTTTTCGGACATATTTTCCTCCTATTTTGAAATTGATTAGTCCCAGATCGTTTACTACGGCAAAAATCATATCAAGCAGTTCATCAAGTGTTATTTTTTTATCTTTTTTTGCTTTAAAGTATTTGAACCCCAGATGAATTATGATTTTTGCGGCAAGGAACAGATTAAGATTCATCATGTTTTTTAATCCTGATAAAAGTTCGTTCGCCAAACCAGAATAGGTCCATTAACATAACGATTTTAAAAAGCTCATCAGTGTTGATATTTAACAATATACAGACAAAGAAAAGGATATTGGCAATGTATGTAAGAACCGGTCGCACGGAAGCTCGCAAAAGATTCATCATTCCTCGATTTCTTTAAAAGATTGAGCTATAGTATCGACCATAGTTTTAAGGTACAAATCAGTAATATCGCCGCGGAAGATAATATCTTCAGCAGGATAAACAGGTGTAATTTTGAAATCGAAATATATGCGCCCTTGCTGGAGTTCGTTCGGATTATTCAGTTCGGGATCGAGGTAAGCATATCCGCCGAGTATAGCGCCTTGAGCTTGCAGATTGCGCAGGAATTCATTGATGCGAATTAGAATCCATTCTGCGAAATTGACATTAATGCCTTTGTCAACAGCCCACTGCATAGAATACAGAAGAGCATCGGAGACAACGTCAAATGTTCTTCTAACGCATAGGAATTTCCATTTAGGATCGCTTGCAAGGGAATGATTACCCCAGATACGGAAACCATCGGATTTTCTTATAGCTGTAATATCATTTTCATTTAAGTAATTGCAATCAGAAGAAGGATTTCCTACAAGGTAATCGTGTTTATACCATACTTCGGAGATGCCAAGAATGTCATGATTGGAAGGAGAAACCCAGAATCCTTCTTGTATATCTGTTTTTGAGAGAACGCCTGCAACATACGGAGATATAGCAACAGGGATTTTGCCTCTTTCGTCGCCGGTATCTTTTACAGCATGATTTGCAACAAAATAGGCGCGTTCGGAGCCGAAATTATCACGATATGAAACAAAATCCTGCAAAGAATATTCTTGATATACTGAATTTGCATCATATTGGAACAAAGGTTCGATAATAGCAACAGCTTTAAGGTATTCAGCCAGAGAAACGAGTTCGGTATTAATGTCTTCTGTTGCGTTTTTGCGATGGTCAACAATAGCCAGAATTTTTGGAACTACATCATAAGTTGGTTGGGCATTCAGGAATGCCCAGAGTCCAGTTTTTGAGGAAGGAGAGCCCAAAACTGTTCCAGTTTCCGGTGCAGGATTTATTATATTTAAAATTACAGTGGTTTCAGTTTGTTTATAAATAGCATTCAGAGGTTCTAATATTTGTTCCGATAGTACTTGTTTTGCGTCATTTGAAATTTCGGCATTTTCGATATCGAATTGTTCATTTACAGCAGAACTATTTGTGAATAGATATATTCCGGGTTTTATAACGGAAGAACATTCCGGTGCAGTTTCTCCAAAATCGGGGATAATAGCAAGTCCGACTATAGAAGAACGTGGCACACTTATAGGTCTTCCGCCGCCGTCAACTTCAGCGAAACGTACGCCATGATAAAATTCCATATTATTCTCCTTTTTTAATATGTTCGATGACTACTTTTACATTTTTGTCTGTACTTGTTATGTTTTTTATTTTTGTGTTTCGCTCATCAATTAAATATATTTCAAAATCAGCATTATTAGCTAATTTATAAGTATTCGAGAGATGATATTGTATATCGATTTTATCTACATAAGCATCTTCTGTAAGCAGGCATACATTAATTACTAATTTACTAAATGTTATATTTTCAAAAATAACAGAATTATTGAGTTCATCTATTGTATGTCCATTTTCCGGTGTACATTCGACAAATGCGCCTGTGTTAATATCAAATTTCTTAGTAACACCATCTATATCAAATGAAATAGCGGCATTTGAACCTGTAACGTTAAAGGACAAAATAGCGTCCCAAAAGGTGGTATCAATTTCTTTTGTTTTCAGTACTGTTTGAGTATTGTTACGCACAGCAGGGAAAGAATGTACTTTATAGAAACGCAAAAGCATTTCTCTATCCACACCCATTCTATTTTGCTGGTTTATATCCCAGGTGATATTATCTATAGATTCTGATGGCAATGGAAACTCATCTTGATTACAATTTCTAAGCCAATCAATACCCAGTTCATTATTTTCGGAACCAATAAGGTAGATTTCGGAGCCGTTTTTTGTATAATGAAGTTTATGCCAGAAGTAATACCACGCATTAAGATCATCTAAATACTCTTTTGCATAAGGTCCGAAAAATTGGAAATAGCTTGCGCCTGCTGCAATTGCATCATTGATAAAAGAAAGCAAAAGGTTTTTCCCTTCATCAGATAACACATCGAGTCCCGAATCAATTGTATAACACTGCTTACCATCAATAGACCACACTTTTATAGACCGCCTAAACAAGCTCGAATTTCGTTCTTCATAAGTACCAAATGTTTCACTTCCTGTACTGATTAGAATATCTTTTTCATCAGGGATAGTTTTGCTATACATATATTCTCTAAAAGAGAAAGCAGGACATAGAATATGTTTATATGAGCTATTTTTCAATTGAGCGGGATATAATGTAATTTCGCCGGAAAAATCACGTGCAGAGGAGATATAGACATTATGTTCATCAATAATTTCAGCGATATGACCTAAATATTGTCCGTTTCCTGCATACACAGAACATCCAATGTGATCTTCTGTAAAAGAAATATCATTGCTTGACATTTTATATCTGGTATTGTAATTATTAGACATAGATGCTGTTCCGGTTATTGTTGACATAAAAGAAGTATCATCTATAGTATCGAGGTCATTAGAATATTCTACAGTCTCGTCAGAAGAAAGTTTTTCTAATATTTTGACATTTCTGGCGAATTTTGGGTCATCGATATGATGCAAAGAGACGAAATTATTTGCAGGAATTGAGGTGTCGAAATTCTGGATATATTCGGTATCGATATTTATAAAATAGAGTAATTTTTCGAGATATTTTTGTACGGTAGGATAGGCTGGGTCATCGAATTGTCCGAGGAGGCTTTTTATAGTTTGAGCAAGGCTTATGATTAATTCTTGCCCTGCAAAGAGTGTAGTATCTTGGTTTGGGTCATCAATAGGAGAACCGATTAAGTTTTTAATATCATCCATAATTCCTCCCTGTAAAAGATTGGGATGAGCTTCCGGGTCTATATTATGCGCAGCAATTGCGGCTTCTATGTCAAGTTGTGTAGCAAGAATAACAGTGCCGTCAATGACAACCGTAACATTGTCGGCCTGTCCCACTGCAATATAAATTGTATCAAGATATTCAACTTTATTCACGCCGTCATCGGCTGGCATATAATCCGGATTTGACGCAAAAGTTACAGCATATAAAATATCTCCATTGACGGGGTCTTCGCAGATAAGTCCCACCTCACGAATCATAAAACCTGTTTGCAATCCATCGTTTGATACTATTGCTGTAACTTTTGCTACATCACCGGCAACAACGGCAGAAGATACAGGAAATCGCATTTTTTCCGATACAAGAGAAGTAAGACTTCTTGCGAAATTATCACGTTTTTCTTCTTCTGTGTCCCCGTCCGCAGATGAATAATCCCATAGCCCGTCACCGAAAACAACATATTTTATCCGGATTTGCTCGCCGGTTTGAGCCCTATTAAAAAGGTTTTTGCCCGAATTCGTTAATATCATTCCGAAATAATCAGCCATAATATACTCCTATTTCTCTTTTTCTTGCTTCTTTTAAATAAAATTGCGTTTGTAATCCCAGATTGTAGTGTCTATTGAATCCAAATCTTGCTTTGACAGTATGTAAAATGCCTCTTTGCAAAACGAATCCCACAGACAAAGTAAAGGAGAGTTCACGTAAAAATCGTATATAATCAAGATGCGAACGGATATTCTTATAAGCGTATATCAGCTTGATTAATCTTTCGTATTTTTCTTTGGTATTTATAGTATCCTTGCCGAGATTAACAATTATTCTGAAGAGTCCCGGCAATGCGTCGTAAGAGAACCATTCATCAAGAGTGAATACATCGAAGAGAAAGGAAATGACTTTTTTTACAGCCCATTTTGTGCCTTTTTTCCGTTTTAGCACAAACCAATCTTTTACAGCCTCTCGTTTTTCTTCTATTGTATTGCAAAATTCATAGGCTTCTATATTGTATTGTAAAGCGAACATATCAAGAAATTTTTCACTGCAAGTATTGAAATTGAATTCTTCATAAAAGTTATAAAATCCCATATTATCTATTTGATTTACAATTTGATTAATAAGGATTTCTTGCTCTTTTGTTCTGTAAGAACCTAACAGATTCTCATACATTGTAGCCTCCGAATTCACAAGAGATTTCAGTACAATATGCGGCCTGATTTTCAGATATTATTAAATCTTCTTCTTTTCCGTTTATGAAAATATCTGCTTTTTGTATATATGGAGAATCGATAATTCCATATATTTTAGTTTTGGTAATATCGAAACCTATACGGTGATATTGATATGTGAAGACTTCCAATTTTGCATAAATTTCTGTTAATTTTTCATCAATGTTTTTAGTTGAGGGATAGAAAAATATAACAATATGCAAAGAATATTGCACGACAGATATAGGTAAAACAGAGACGATATCAGTTAGAGGCCTTATTTGTTCATTCATAAGGTACTGTTCGATTTCCGAACATAATTCCGGTGCAGGTGTGCCGTCGCCTTCATCGGAGAGGATATAAATATGCACTTTTGTAGGTTCAGGAGAGAAGACAGCCACATCTTTAACATGTTCATTAGCGGATAAAGCGAAATATTTATATGCGGATTCAGGACCGGCAACGGACAGAGCATCCGGGAGTAGCATAATTCTTTGTCTGAATTCGTCATCAGTTTCCGGGGCCCCGGCGCCTGTGATTGCTTCGGTTTGCTCCATTCCGATTACGAAAGAGAAAGAAGTTTGCAATACCCAATCTGTTATTGTTCCGTTTATGCTACTATCAATAGGGCTATCAACAATAAATTTAGCAATAAACCAATCACGATCTACGATTTGTAAGTCTTCTGCAAGATGCGCTTGCATTTTATCGTCAGTTGATTTACAGATGAGGCCGGCCGGGATTTTTATTGTTATAGGAGAAGAAAGAATTACTTTTGCATAGAAATATCCTTTTGAACCGGACAATCTTTGCTCTCCCCATTGCGCGGCAATATTGTCCAATGCCGCACCTTCAGCGTATAATATGCTAAAATCTCGTATAAGTTTATTTTTCTCTGCTTTTAACAAAATTATGCGATATGCTATTGCGCGCAAAAGCAGGCTTATAGGGTCGGACTCCATTGCATCCCACGTGTAGCCTGCTTGTTGAAGTTCGGAACGGAACATATCTTTTAATTGACTGAATTCTTTTTCAAAGTCTATTTCTTCTATGGATGGAGGGGGTGGAATCATTTCTTTTGTTATTATCATACTTCTACCTCATAATTTGCATTATTGTAAGAGAATTCGATTTTTATATATATTTTGGTTTTATCAATAACAGGTTGTATTCTTTTTACGGATATTCGCGGTTCATATTTCATTATAGCCGGTATTATATCGGTCATAATATCCAGAATATTCTCCTCGTTGACCGGTTTATCAAGATACTTGCTTATATTTGTTCCGAAATCCGGCTCGCCTATGACACTTGTTTTTTGTGTTAATACTATAGTTTTTATGCTCTGCTTTATATGTTCGAGCTCATCGGAAAGGGCAAAGGAACCGGAAAGCAAAGATAAAGAAGGGAACAAAATCTTATCCACTTGCTTTTACTCCTTTCGAGCCTTCTATATGCATGGCTCCGGTGAATGCGCATTTGCAGTATTGAGTTACAACTCCGCTTTTTAAACCTCCGGTATCAAGTTCAATAGAATCGCCCTTGATTGTAGTTTTCCCTTCGGATTGTATTTGCACATCGCCGTTTTTAAGGTCGATTGTGATAGTAGTTTTATCACTTTCGATTTTGAGTTCTTCGCCGTATTTGTGCTTTATATGCACATTATCACGGCTGATATATCCTTCTGCTTCTTTTACATCTGGCATCATATATTTTGAATATTGCACGCCTGGCAATATTACACCAATATCCGGATTACCGCCTATGCCCAAAAAAAGTGCCTGTTCGCCTATGGACGGAGCATAATATCGCATATTTTCCCCTGCCTGAAGAACTACCCAATAGCAGTACGGAGATGTTTCAGAATTGCTATATCGCAATCTGCACATTTTTTTTTCGTAATCTATGGCATCGATTATGCCTACACGTACGACATTATTAATACGTCGCACAAGTTCATTTATAATATATTCTTTATCCATTGCCTATCTCCCTGTAATCTTCTTTATGCGGAATACCTATGTAAGGTTCAAAAGAATACAAAATATGTTCGGCTGTTATTTGCTGGGATTTTGAGACAAGGTATCGAATTGCAAAATTGATGCGTTCTATATTTTGTATATTTGATATTTCTCTTTCAAAGCGGATAGTTCTAT
>Ga0209410_1001621_pt1 | contig 10960 bp, 11 predicted proteins | sample Mar14436cmmetaG_FD_184135 | JGI IMG/M metagenome (GOLD analysis project Ga0209410, IMG submission 184135) | Marine hydrothermal vent microbial communities from Guaymas Basin, Gulf of California to study Microbial Dark Matter (Phase II) - Marker... ... | reverse complement strand
CCGATCATATGGATGGTTAGGATGGAGAAGAGGCTTCCATTAGATCCAATCAATGCCTATGCAAAGTCAGGCTATCAAGAGAAGATCGAGAGGGAGAGAATGGAGCGAAGATAATCTAGCCTAGAACGTATAGGAGCCGCTTATCGTTATTTCCCTCTTCCTAATGGGAGACTCATTCTTAATTCGATCGATAATCTCTGATAAAGCCTTAAATGCCTCTGCTCTACGCTTAGAAGCGACGAGAACATGCATGATATCCTCCCCCACCTTTACTATCCCGCTTTTATGCTGGACTATGACGTCAACTACACCATACTTCGCCTTTACATCCCCTACGACGCTGCTCATCCACCTCTCCATCTCCGCTTCTTCCGCTTCAAACTCGAGTTGAAGAACCCTCTCTTCTCCGCGGCTCCCCCTAACAACTCCAACGTAAATCAGTATCGTCCCGATCTCATCAGTCCTCCTCTTTATCCTGCTCATTAAAGACTCCAAATCATCAAGTCTTCTGGAGAACTTAACCTCCAACATTATTCACTCCATCCATTCAGGCCATATACAAAACATCATTAAGTTCTTCCTCAACTAATACGTTATGTGTGACCTTCAGCGTGGGATGTGAAGAGCATGAGGGGTGAGCTTTCTTCAAGGGATCGTCTTCTCTTAAGCATCAACTGCGACGAGCCGGATCATATTCCATTATGGATGGTATGACTCGATGGAGCTATGGCCTCCATGAGCCTACAGGAATTTTATTTTTCTCAGAATAAAGGATGAAGTCGACTTTGTCCACAAGAATAGGGTTAGATTCGGCTATAACATGGCGAGCGGAGCAATGCCTGTACTCTAAACCTTCAAGAAGATGAATATAGATCTGCTTTATGGAATGGAATCGATTCAGGGAGAATATGGCGTGGAACGCGCTAAACGTGAGATTGGCGATAGTATGTGTCTCCGGGGCGGAGTATATGCTAATGTAACACTTGAGCATGGAGGCAGAGATGAGGTGAGAGCTGCTGTTAGAGGGCCGTATCAACTCTTGCTCTTGGAGGATTTATACTCTCAAGCGTAGGACGCATTTACTCCGAGGCTCCAACCAGCAATGTACGTGCTATGATCGAGGCATGGAGAGAACTCTCAGATTACCCAAAGAGCGAGCCTAATATTTCTAATCCGGCCATTTAAAGGTTATATAGGTGTGATGCTGAGTTTCTTGCTGGTGATCATTAGTGGTGGAGGTCTGGTATCAACTTCCCGTATCTGCTGAAATCGATTATATCATGAGTTGCGCCTTAAAAGCTGAGGAGCTGGGTTTCGATGGGGTGAGCAATGAGGATCACTTCTGGGTTACCGGGATTGGAGGGGGATGCAGACCTGAATGCTGGACCATGCTTACGGCAATCGCCGCAAAGACGAACTTGAAGGTCTCCTCTCTGGTGACCTGCATGCCATATAGGAACCCGGTGATACTTGCCAAGGCGGTTGCAACGTTGGATCACCTATCAAAGGGGAGGGTAATGCTGATCTACGGGGCTGGATGGTGGAGGGAGGAGTTTGAGGCCTTCGGATATAAATGGGAGCCCGACGGGATTAGGGTTGAAAGGACATTTGAAGCCGTAAGTCTCATCAAAAAGCTGTGGACAGAAGATAAAGTGACATTCAACGGTAAATATTACAGTGTTAGGAATTGCTGGCTTGATCCCAAGCCATATCAGAAGCCTCATCCTCCACTTATATGCGGCGGGAATGGCAGGAGAATGAGGATATTCGCCGCGAAAAACGCTGACGGATGGGTCTCACCGCTCAAGATAGTGGATGGAAAGATAGAGGAGTATATCGCGAGGAGGAGGACTGTTGAAAGGTACGTGGGTGAAAAGCCGTTCCTATATGGCATATGCACGCGCTTCAAGCCCGATGAGGTAAAGATGGATGATATAATCGATTCATTCAGGGAATACGTGAAGCTAGGTGTAACGTGGATCAACATTAGGATAGATCCCGATAATGAGAATCTAAGGCTCCTCGATAAAATAAAGGTTCTAATCGATGAATTAAAGGAGAAGTAGCCAGCGGCTATTTCTTTCCTATGATCATCACATTTCCATCTTGACGTGGAAAGACAAGCTCGGCCATTCCATCCCCATCCACGTCTAGAGCTCTTGAATGCACCTCCCCATTATAGAAGAAGCCTTCACGTCTAGTATCAGTGTAAGGTATCTCGGCTAGGAGTTCACCCTCAACGCTGAACACGAATATCTTAAGCCTATGACTAGTGGTCTTCCTGCATAAGTGCCCATCAAACACAACCTGCTCGCCGAATACGATATTATATTCTCCGCTTCCATTCCAGTCGATGGCATGAACCCTTGTAGGAGCAACCTTATAGCCCGGAAAGACCTTTTGATCAATGACTGAATGCCTATGCTTCCCGAGCTCCCAGACGGTGTTGCCATTCGAATCCAGCATTCTACTCTTTCCATCATAGCCCCACAGCTCAGAGATGAATGCCCATCTGCCCGGGCCGTTTGGGTTTGGAACATGAGCGATCCACTGTCCATGATCAAAGTATCTTGAGGCATCCCAGATTACGTTGCCGTCGAAATCGAGGAGGAAGCCCTTTTCAGTTAGAATCTCAGATCTCCCTGAACCAGTAAAGTCCGCTATTGCAACCATATCAAAGTGAGTGTCATCAAGCAGATCCCTAACCCTCTTCTTGAATATGACCTTCCCAGAGGAATTCGCTATAATCAAGTCTCCCTCAACATCAGGCCTTTTATATCTAATGTGATCTACGGTTGTGAATGCTATTGCCTCGCCTTCTTCCCCCTCAACCCTCTCAAAATTAAATTCATGCCCAAAATCTTTTCTAAGCCCATCTAAGCGCCATAACTCCTCAAACTCCTCATTAAAGGCGATTAATGATCCGCCGGCGACGCCTGCCACAACCCCAATCTTATCATCGTCTCTCTTGAATGCTCCGAGAAGGGGAATTGCAATCCCATAATCATCTGCCATCTCACCTGGGATGCGGCGTTCACGGACTACATTATTGTCGGCGTCCAAGGCGATTATGCAAGCCTCTCCGGGAGGACCGTCTGGGACAAGGAGCTCCTCCTTTCCGTCATGATCGAGATCGGCGAATGCAGGTAACGGGGTTCCCCAGCATCCATTATTCTGCAATTTACGTTCGAAGAGCATCTTTCCGTCAATGTTGAATACTCTAAGGGTGTTTCCGTCCGTTGATAGGGCGGCGATCTCCTTCTTTCCGTCACCGTCTATGTCGCCAACCTCAAATGAATAGTTTGGATAGAATCCGAGATTGATCAGTCCTTTACATTCGTAGGTCATTCTCGCTTTCCCCTTCGTTTTCTCTCAACTCTCCTTATTGGATATATAATCTTTTTCATGAATGGCCATGTGTATATGCTTGATCGTTGAGGGTATAACATTCAAACCGTAAACGTCTGAGAATCTATAGACATAATTGATGATGCCCTCAAGTCTTTTACGCATCTCGCTCATACGATCCGAATAGTCAAAGACGTTATGAGTCAACGCCACAACATGCTTTATTGGAATGTCATTCTCGGCGAGATGCCGAAGCCACTTATCAACGGTCTCCTTATGATCATCCAATTCCGCCATTTCAACCCTCAGCTCCAACGCGTTCTTGCCATTCCAGACCCTCTTATCCCTATCCACAGTAGCGGGAATCTCAAAGAAGTCCAATTTGCCCTCGATCAAGCGGTTAGTTGGAGATACATGGTGCGGGTAGGGATTAGCCCCAATCCATACAGCCTTATATTCAGGTATATTCCGCTCTGGAGAACTCACACTCCCCTGCCTGAAGCCCAGGTCATACAAGACTTTAAATGTATGATCATTCGCGGAGAAATTTCCAGGTCTAAAGCTTTCAGGTCTCATTCCTAATGCTCCGCTCCAATCCTTAATCGCCTCGCTCAGCTGCATCTTCTGCTCCTCATAAGAATATCCTCCGAGATAATCCCTCCATTCTCCATTACGGAAGCTCTGAGGATGATAATGGAGTGCAAGCTCAAATCCCCTCTCCTTAAGCTCAAGCCAAAGATCCCTATGTCTCATAGCGGTCTCCGGAACTATAAAGAAGGTTCCCGACAAACCATTATCCTCCAAAACATGAACAAAACCCCTAATTGCCCTCTCACTAAGCTCCCAGCTCTCAGGGCCTCCCGGAGGAGAATACCTCCTAATCCTCTCACAGTCCATCGTAAAGGCAACAAAAACATTATCCCCCGAAACCACGATAATCACCAGCAAATGCTAGAGCATCAGGAAAATTTAAATTTAAGCATTAAGCATCGGAAATGATTGTAAAAGGCCACCGGCAATTCTAGAGTTAAATTTATATTTTAATGATATGGTTTTATTTTTGGATGGATTATCCATCCAAGTGATTAAAATGAAGAAACACTACAAGGAAATAGTCCTAATACTGATTCTAGTTGGAACGCTTTCGCCGCTACTTCCCAGCTCTGCAGGTTCATCGGTAACTATAACTGATGATGTAGGGAGAACTGTTAGGATAGCGAAGAAGCCGGTGAGAATAGTCTCTTTAGCACCATCGGTCACGGAGATCCTATTCGCTCTAGGCTTAGGAGATAGGGTCGTAGGTGTAACGTCATACTGCAATTATCCGCCTGAGGTCTTAGAGAGAGAGGCTAAGGGCAAGATAACAGTTGTTGGGGGATTTACAAATCCAAGCCTTGAGAAGATCGCGGATCTAAATCCAGATTTAGTCTTCGGCCACAATCTATTGCCTCCAGAATTTATTCATAACCTCGAAAGGATCAATATTACGGTAGTTGTGATCTCAACGGCCAATAGCATCGACGGAATATTCGATGATATTAGACTTATCGGCAAGGCATGCTGGGAAAAAGAGTCTGCCAGCAAGCTCATAGCGGATTTACAGGAAAAGATCAGTAGCTTAGAGGCTGCAGTCGAGGGAGCCGAGAAGGTAGAAGCTGCCCATATATGCTGGATGAAGCCTATATTCATTGCAGGAGCAAAAACTTACGTTAACGACCTAATAGAAAAAGCCGGTGGAATAAACGTATTCTCAAATAAAACTGGATGGGCAACAATAGGTAAGGAGGAACTCGTAAAGGCTGACCCAGCACACATAATCGTTCCCTACAAGCATGGAGTCGAAATGGTATATGAAGAGCTCATGAAGATGAAGGAGGAAGGTTTGATACATGGACAAATACACACAATGGATCCGGATATTATCAGCCGACCTGGACCTCGAGTAGTCTTGGCATTGGAAAAAATAATAAGCTTTCTTCATCCAGAGGTATGGAGCAAAATGCTTGCAGTAACTGACTTGACGGTTCAGTCAAGCGTGACCGTCGGCGAATCCGCGATCATATTTGTTGATGTTAAAAATACCGGTAAGCTTGGCGGAGTAAAAACCGTATCGATAACGATTGATGGTAAGAGCCTACATAAGAATGTCACTTTAAATGCTGGAGAAAGCAAACTTGTAGTCTTTACAGTGGAGATGAAGAAACCCGGAGTATACACGGTAAGCGCTGGCGGGAAGGAAGCGACGCTTAAGGTTAACCCGGTAGCATCTGCCCTGATCGTCAATGCCTCAATGGTGCTCTCAGTAATATCCATAATAGCAACTGTGATATTGGCGGTTGCGTTAATTAAGAGGACAAGCAGGACAAAATAATGTGAAGAGGAATGCCTAGTAAGAGGCTATTAAAGTGGAGAGCTACAATAACCTATCTCATCCTCCTCCTATTTTTGAGTTTAATTCTAACGTTAGCCATAGGACCAGTATATATCCCTCCGACCGAGATCCTAAAAGTGTTCTGTTGGAAGATTGGAATCATCAACTCCTCGCCAAGAAAGGTTTATGTCAATATTATCCTCCAGCTTAGGTTACCGCGCATACTCTTCGGAATCATCATTGGGGCCTCACTCTCAGTGTCCGGGATGGTCATGCAAGCGTTATTTAGAAATCCAATGGCGAGTCCCTACGTTATAGGAGTATCCTCTGGATCCGCACTTGGAGCGGCAATAGCCATAAATATGCTTCCTCCTATAATCGGCATATATACAACTCCGGCCGTAGCGTTTCTCACGGGGCTCTTCACTCTTATCCTCGTATATAACCTGGCGAGGGTTGAGGGAAGATTAAGAACTGACACGCTACTTCTAGCGGGCATAGCAGTCTCATACTTCTTTTCAGCGATGATCTCAATCTTGGTTTGGATCATGGTTCAGGAGAGACACCAGATAGTTCTTTGGCTTATGGGCGGTCTCTGGGGCGCAGACTGGATAAAAATCGATGTTATAACTCCCATAACATTCGTCGGCTTAGCGGTCACATATATGTTCGCTAAGGATCTGAACGCGATGCTTCTAGGAGAAGATACTGCTCAATCCCTCGGAACAAACGTTGAGCTAACAAAAAAGACGCTACTCGTAACTTCTGCATTGATGATTAGCGCTTCAGTATCATTCTCTGGAATGATAGGTTTCGTTGGATTGGTGGTTCCTCATGTGATGAGGCTCTTGGTAGGACCGGATCATAGAATATTAATTCCGTCATCTGCACTTGCAGGCGGAATCTTCTTGGCGTGGTCCGATACGCTTGCAAGGGTTTTAATGGAGATCCCCGTGGGGGTTGTAACGGCCATTTCGGGGGTTCCATTCTTTATTTATCTATTAAGAAGGAGGAGGAGCGTACGGTCGCTCTAAAAGTTGAGAATGTAAGCTTCTATTATGGCGCCAGAAGGATCCTCGAGAATATAAGATTCTCGGCTGAGAAGGGGGATTTCATAGGAATAATAGGCCCTAACGGTTCGGGGAAGACAACCCTACTTCGAATCATAAATAACCTTCTGAAGCCTACAGAGGGAGTTGTCTTCCTCGACGGAAGGGAGGTCTCGAAGATGAGGGAGAAGGAGATAGCGAAGAGAATCTCATCCGTCCCTCAAAACCCAACCGTAAACTTTGATTTTTCAGTCTGGGACATCGTAATGATGGGTAGGTATCCCCATCTTGGACGATTATCAATCGAAGATGAGAGAGATGAGGAGATAGTTAGTAGATGCATGAAACTAACGAATGTTCAGCACCTCGCCAACAGATCCATAACGGAGGTTAGCGGAGGAGAATTGCAGCGAATATTAATCGCCAGAGCCCTCGCACAGGAAGCGAAGATCCTCCTGTTAGATGAGCCTACATCAAACCTCGACATAAACTATCAGATAGAGATCATGGATCTCCTAAGGGACCTCGCATTAAAGAAGGGGATCACAGTCATATGCACGATGCACGATCTAAACTTGGCTGCGAGATACTGCGAAATACTGATACTTCTCGGTAATGGCAGGATAAGGGCTATTGGGAGGCCAGAGGAGGTTATAACAAGAGGTAATATAAAAGAGACGTTTGGAATCGACGTTCTCGTCGAAAAGAATCCTATAACAAACTCTATTTACGTAATTCCATTAGGTTCGATCTCCGCCATAAAAAGGAGAGAAGTCATCTCTAAAAGTTAAGACTTGCCCTTAAGGCTATCTAGACGATTTAGACATTACGAAAGGTCTCAAGAGAACTCTTCCAGTGGCACTGTTGATCTCCGTAATCTTTCCGAGAGCAATCTTTCAGCGATACTGAGATCCAGAGGTGTATTAACGTTTACGGCGGCACGATAATCTTTTAAAATGAGTACTTCCTCCTCCAGCTCTTCCTCATCTATTCTTCTTCCATCTATCAAGTTTATTCCAGCCGGAACTACAGGTATACAATCAACTTTAAAGACGTATTCTCCCTTTAGACCGAGTTTTTTCCTCATTTCCAGCGGAACAGCAACAGTCAAAGCGGGCTTATCACATTCATTATACTTTTCTACGATTCTATCGATGATTCTGCCAGTAACCAAGGGAAGATCAGCCGATATTATTAAAACCTCCTTAAGATCGAGTCTCTTAATGGCATATTTCATGTCAGATATGTACCCTCTCCCCGGCGTTTTCAAGACTTTGACGGGGAATCTTTCCACAAACTCGGCGGTCTGAGGTGTATATTTGCTTACGGCAACAACGATGTCGCTAACCCTCCTAGAATTCATTAGCGCCGTTATGACATGTTCGATCATCGGCTTCCCTCCGACCTTAAGGAGGGGCTTCTCCCCGCCCAGACCCATGCGTGTGCCTCTCCCGCCAGCCATGACTATAGCTGTTATGCTCATTTTACCACCGCCAATATTGTGAGAAGTGAGACCATACGTGCAAGTTCATTCATCGCCCCGAAAACGTCGCCCGTTAAACCCTTAAAGTGTCTATTTGAAATGCCTACTATAGCTAAGCTTGTAATAATGCTGGATGCCACGGCAAGTGTACCTTCAATCCACAGAAGGCAAAATGCTATGCTGAAGGAGATCATTAAGGCTAGTAATAGACGCTTATTTCTATGTCGATCATGCATGGCACTGATAAAGTAAGTGTTCATTCCCTTATGAGCTGATCTTCCAATCCATGCTCCCACGACCATCGAGAGCTTAGCTGAGGTTTCGGATACAACGAGACTCTGTATAATCAAGTTTACGCTCAGCTGGGCAATGCAGAGGATACTCGTCAGAAGCGTTATTAGTCCAAATGCTGAGCCTCCGGCTCCTACATACTGATCATGCATGGCCTCGATCTTCTTCTTGGGAGGGCCATGAGCCATTAAGCCATCTCCGAAGTCTAGGAGTCCATCAACGTGATGAAGCCCCGTTATCAATTGTATGAAGCCGAATGTTAGCGCTCCAACGATCATGGGTGGGAGAGCTTGATGTAGAAGCCAAGCGAATACTCCTGCTAAAAACCCAATAAAGGCGCCTACAAGCGGGAAAAGGGGCATGTACTTCGCTGAGTCTATTAAGTAATCTTCAGTCATGCCTACCGGAATTATAGTGAGGAAGGCTAAAAGATTCCTTAGTTCCTTAAGCATCACCGCATCACTTTAATCCGATCAGCCGCATGTAGTTTCTCTCAATCTCCTTAGTTAAAGTCTCTTTTGTTATTGTTCCATCAGACTTAATCATGGCGGCTATTGCCGCGCCTCCGGCTCCAACTCCTTCCTTTACAAAACCCCTCTCATACGCCTTTAAACCCTCAAATCTGGATCCGCTGAAATCTAGATTAGCGGCTAATATGGGTACATCGGCGATTTGGCTTATTATCCCCTTAAGGTCAGAGCTTTTATCATTTATGATCCACCTAGTTGTGCCTATGGCAATATTGCCTAAAATTGCTTGATTCAGCGATTTTACGACTGCTAGTACGGCGCCCATCTGGGTTCCACCAGCCATTAGAACTGGAACTCTCTCGGCGGCTCCAAGAACGAGCCCCGCGAAAGCGGGGATCACAGGATCCCCAACGCATGAAATAGCCTTGATCGGATCATTAGATAGAGAACCGAACTTCTCGCCTGAAGCCCTCAATGAGCCCTCAACAGTATTGAATTTCAGTTCACGTGGATTACTTGGCATGCTGCTGCTCATCTTTTCTTTGGCATCTATGCCCATAACCAACAGGACGCCTAGGGCTGTCGTTGTGCCCCCTGGAACGCTCTCGCCAATCACTAGATAATCCGCTGTTTTAGCTAGGTTTTCCCCGGCAATCCTGGCCCTTCGGATCACCTCTTCAACGTTCTCTACTGCTCTGCCCGTTCTAATATCGCTTCCCGGCTTACCCCCCAAATCCAGAATGGGGATGTGCGGCTTCACATTTAATCCTCCGCTTGCCACGAGGGCTGGTATATCCGCCAATTTAAGGGCTGACATTGTGATTAAGGCTGGCGTTGGTATTCCCTCGGGCGTTACTGGGACATCCGGAATACACCTGCATCTTCCCATAAGGATGAGTTCGGCATCCGCTGAAGGCGTGTAGTCCGTCAGCTCAGGATTTCTTCCCGCCGCTGATATTCCAGGGATCTTGGCAGTTTCCGTGGTGCCTATCGTGCAGATGAAAAGCGGATTCTTTCCACGCAATTCCTCAATTAATGCTTCTGCCTTAGACTCATTGTAAGCTAAGATCACATCGAAGATTCTCTTCATCTTCCCGATTCCTCCCTTTTATCATCAAGTTTGTATCTCTTTATGTTAAGGTACCAACATCCATTCTTCAGCATCTTTTCCCACTCAAGAATCCTTATTCTCCTCTTAAATATTGGGCCATCCGTTACGTATGTGTGATATTCGCCTAATTCGCCGCATGGATCAATTTTGCCCCTGAATCTCATTAGATTCAGCATGAATGTTTTGTTCACTCTGCGTCCCAACCATTCCTCAGTTAGCAAGCCAGCTTTAACCATAACTACGGTTGCCTCGAACCCCTCATTTATAAAGTCGAGTAGAACATGCATTGGATCATAGCCCCACAGGGGCTTTATTGGATCCATGCCTAATTTACTGCAGACGCGATCCACCCAACCCTCATGCCCAGGGATCTCATGGATATCCCCAAAGACTATTCCTTTCACACCCATCTCCCTCAATTTGAGTAATGCGCTCTTAAATTCCCGCTCATAAGCGCTCCATGAGGTTCTCCATTGAATTATCGGTATTCCAATTGCCCGTGACTGAGCAATCATAAGCGCGGAGTCCAAGCCATGAAACATGCATCTCCCATTGTAGGATATGAAGTTTAATAGGTAAGAAACTTCATATCCATTTAGGATCGCCTTATAACAAGCAAGGCTACTCTCCTTGCCTCCGCTCCAAGACACGGCAACCCTAATAGCGATCAACCCCCCTAACAAGCGCCTTTAACATTGAGTGACACGGAGAACTCAAGTCTTAATACATTGATCTACCTCTACTGGCCGGATTAATTCTTCTCTTCTTTTAGAAGACTCTTGGATAAAGTATTAATCACAGAATGTTTCGGCTCTTAAATAAAATTTTTTGTTGCTG
>Ga0209410_1001620_pt1 | contig 10960 bp, 11 predicted proteins | sample Mar14436cmmetaG_FD_184135 | JGI IMG/M metagenome (GOLD analysis project Ga0209410, IMG submission 184135) | Marine hydrothermal vent microbial communities from Guaymas Basin, Gulf of California to study Microbial Dark Matter (Phase II) - Marker... ... | reverse complement strand
ATAAAGGACATGTCAGTCACTGCTCCAAAACTTTAACTATCTCGGCCTTTATCTTGGCTTTCCCTCCAGTAGGCTCAGCCAGAACGGCGCCGCAAATGTTGCAGTGAACTATTGAAGCGGCATGGCTGAAGATTATCTGCTCATTTCCGCAGTCTGGACATCTGACTTGGATGAATCTGCTCTTGGGCTCGGGAATTATCTTCTCCCATATATCCATATCCGATCATCCTACTCGATCGTTAATCTCCTAAGTCTAATGCCCCTCCGATGAGATATATATCCGCACTCCTTACATCTGAGCTTCAACGTCTGCTTCTTCGTCGTCTTAGCCTTCCTCCGGAGCATCGGGTACTTCTGTCCGCCATAGCCCTTCTTTTCACGTTCATGATGCCGCTCGCCCTTCGCTAATGCCCTCCTCTTCCCCTCCTTATACAAAGAGACCGTATGCTCAGTATGCATCCTGCATCTCGGACAGTATGTTGTTATCACCCTTGGAACATTCATGCTCCAACCACTCTTACAACGTGATCATACAAGACATGACCTAACTGAGATCATATTTAAACCTTATGAGAATGAAGATGACTTTTTAGGCTATAAATAACTCCGCCCGGCCCTTCTGCCTCCTCAGATGCATATTGCTCCGAGGTTCCTTCATACTCGCCGGATTCCCCGATCATGCCCAATGCGATTTTATTTCCAATATAAGCCGCGATTAATGCCGATACTGGATTGAATGCATAAGCTGCTACATCAAGAAATGTCAGCATATATCCCCTATAAGCCTCTGAAAGCGAAATGCCCTCCATATATAGGCTACCAAATATCATGCCTCCTAAGATCGCATCTGAGAATAGATATACAATGAAGGATATCGTCATAGCATCTTCAAACCTTCTGGGTCTGAAGAGGAATATTACGAGAAGAGAAGACACAAATGAAGGTATAAAGTACAATTTAACTCCAGGCGGAGAGAGGGATGATATCATGACAGAGATGAACGCGCCGAGTATCCCCGCCTGGAGAATCCTGCCCGCAGACATTAAAGTAGCCCTAGAGGAACCATGCATTCTCCTAACGGGAGACCCACAGTTTGGACAGTACTCTGCATCTTCTGGAAGCGGAAATCCGCATTTCTCACAGCTCCTCATTTAGCATCACCAAACAAGAATTAGTAGTGCATGATTAAAAGAGGTGATGGTTTTATAAAAATCCTTTCATGCACTTCATGAACTCCTTTTGTTCAGATTTTAGAACGAATTGTTCTAAGGCATAGTAATATCCTTTCAATAATGCTTCTCTATAACTTGGAGTGATGATGGATGAGACTTGCAAGGCATATATGGCCATCTCCAAAGATTCTATTAGCAACTCTTTTATTTACATGTCTGAGCCTGATATGTATTGCTTCTATATTGGATTTGAAGGCTGAATTGAACGTTGATATGTCCGCACAGCCCCTTCGAAAGTTCTCGTCATATCAGGAGTTAAAGGAGTTCCTGAACAGGAGCAGATATAAAACTGTATGGGGCTTCGTGGACTTTAAAGTCCCATTCTCAACGGCTTTTCCAGCGTTAATGTCCCTCAAGAAGACGATGAATGAAGCCTCGGCAAGCTACTCCAGAACGAATATTCAGGTTGAGGGAGTTGATGAGGCTGATGTAGTTAAATGCGATGGAAAGTACATTTACATTGCATCCAGCGGGAGGATACTGATCATCAGGGCTTATCCTCCAGAAGATCTAGCTGTGCTGGCGGAGATGAAGTCTAATGGAACAGCGGCTGAGATATTCATAAACGGTGATAGGCTGGTAGTTATCGAATCTACATTTGGAAAGCCGATAATCCAGCTCCATCATCGAGGAAGAGAGACAATAATAAAGATCTTTGATGTCTCTGATAGGAATAGGCCTATTCTCATTCGAAAGATTTCCACGGATGGATGGTACTTTGGATCGAGGATGATCGGATCATACGTATATCTACTATCCATTAAGCCCGCATGCATCGTGAAGGGAGAGGTTCAATTGCCATTTATCATCGATGGGAAAAACATCGAAGAGATCCCCGCCTCTCAAATATATTATGTGAACAGTTCGGATTGGAGATACGGCTTCATAACGCTTCTTGCAGTGAATATCCAAGATGTCTCAGAGAGGCTTACGCATAAAACTTTCCTATTGGGATACAGCCGTGCGATATACATGTCCAAGAAGAACCTCTATTTGGCAATCTCAAAAATTGATAATAAGAGGGGAATGGTAACTGAGATATACCGCATTCGGGTGGATGGATGCAGAATAAGATGCGAGGCGAGCGGCTGCGTTCCCGGAAGGATCCTAAATCAGTTCTCGATGGACGAGTATAAAGGATACTTCCGCATCGCAACAACGATGATGCATCTTTCAAGGGCAGGAAGGATCAGAATGGCCAGCAACATCTACGTTTTAGATATGAATCTGAAGGTTGTCGGTAGAATAGAGAATATTGCTCCTGATGAGAGGATGCACTCAGCCAGATTCCTAGGAACAAGATGCTATCTAGTCACATTTAAGAAGGTTGACCCATTATTCGTCGTCAGCCTCGAAGATCCCAAGAGACCAAAGATACTTGGAAAGCTGAAGATCCCCGGATACTCGGATTATCTCCATCCATACGGCAGGAACTACCTTATCGGCATAGGAAAGGAGACCGTTGAGGCTGAGGAGGGAGACTTTGCATGGTATCAGGGAGTCAAGATATCACTCTTTGATGTAAGCGACGTCAAGTATCCTAGGGAGATCTCGAAGTATGTGATCGGTGATAGGGGAACGGATTCGCCTATCCTCAGGGATCACAAGGCATTCCTTTTCGATGAGGAACGAAACATGCTCGTTATTCCAATCCTGCTGGCGGAGATAGATGAAGATAAATACTCCGGAAGAGTTCCACCCAATGCTTATGGGGATTATGTCTGGCAGGGAATCTATGTCTTCACGGTAAATGAGACTGGAATATTCCTCAGGGGTAGAATTACGCACATAAAGGATCCAGAGGTCTTCGCAAAGAGCGGATTCTACTTCCACTCCAAATATGCGATTAAGAGAGCCCTTTACATCGGAGACTTCCTATACTCGATCTCGGATGGAATGATAAAAGTTAATGATTTAAGGGATCTGAGGGATGTCGCTGAGGTAAATCTGCCATAACGCCTAGAGATTTCTCTCTCTTTCAGCCTCCCTAATCACCTTCATTATCTTTTCAACCATAACTTCCGGAGGTGTCATGATGTCGTTGCAGGATACGTTTCTCAGCAATCCCTTCTTGGCATAATACTCTATCAATGGCTCGGTCTCCCTCCTATAAACTTTTAATCTCTCCTTGATCACCTCCGGTCTGTCATCCTCCCTCCTGTATAGCTTGCCTCCACACTTATCACATACCCCCTCCCTCTTCGGCTTCAAAGTTAATGCATTGTAGATCGCTCCGCACTTGCTGCAGATGAGACGGTTAGATAGCCGAGCAATTATCACATCGTCTGGAACGTTCAGATTAATGACCAAATCTACCCCTGAAATCCTATCTAAGGCCTCGGCCTGACCTATAGTTCTGGGAAATCCGTCAAGTATGAATCCGCGTTTACAATCTTCTCTCTTAAGCCTCTCAGCCAGCAGCTTAATTATTATCTCGTCTGGAACAAGCGCTCCCCTGTCGCTATACTCCTTAATCTTCATTCCAAGATCAGTCTGTCTCCTTATCTCATCACGGACCATATCGCCAGTTGATATGTGCGGAATTCCAAGGATCTTCGTTAATCTTGAAGCGTATGTGCCCTTCCCCGCCCCCGGAGGGCCGAGAACTACAATCTTCACTCTCAAGCACTCCTTCCCAATAATATTCATAAGTCTTTGATTATAATCCTCATAAGATTTTCGAATGCCACGTCAGCCCACAAAGAATAAAATTGACTCTCACAATGCTTTAAACTTCAAAATTGTTTCTCCTTCTCTTCTTCAGATACTTGTTGAGTATTAGGAAGACGCAATATGGCCCGCACATATTACATGATTCTATCTCAGCGCCAAACTGCTTGTAGGCTCTCTCAACGCCGTCGGGATCAAAGCTCATCTTGAACATATACTCCCAATTAAGATCCGCCCTTGCAATGCTCATCTCTCTATCCTTCCTATAGGCTCTCTCTCCCAGCTTAATTATGTCACCGGCATGAGCGGCTATCTTAGATGCTATAAGCCCTTCCTTCACCTGTTCAGGATTTGGAAGGCTGAGATGCTCGGCTGGCGTTAAATAGCATAGTAAATCGGCTCCTTCAGCCGCGGCTATGGCGGCTCCTATAGCAGCGGCTATATGATCATAGCCGACTGCAAGGTCGGTTACTAGGGGGCCGAGGACATAGTAGGGTGCACCTCCAGTCAGGGACTTCATGATCTTAACGTCAGTTGGGATCTTATTCATCGCCATGTGACCCGGCCCCTCAACCATGACCTGCACGCCTACGCTCCTAGCCCTCTTTAATAGTCTAGCCGAATTCATAAGCTCCGAGATTTGAAGGTCATCATGTGCATCGGCTATTGCTCCGGGCCTCAAGGCATCTCCGAGACTTATGGTTGCATCATGCTCGGCGAACATCTCTAGAAGGTAATCCCATCTTTCATAATATGGATTTTCCTTTTCATTCTCGAGCATCCAAGCTGCCAGCATCGCCCCTCCCCTACTCACGATAGGCGCTATACGGCCGCTCTTGATCACCCTCTTGGCCAATTGATATGTTATTCCAGCATGTATCGTCATAAAGTCGACGCCGTCCCTTAACTGCTTCTCTATAACACTGAAGAAGTCATCCTCCGATGGCAGGCTCTTATGCTTCTGTATGCTCTCTATCCACACCTGATAGGTCGGAACCGTTCCGAATGGAAGGGGCTCTGAGGCCTTCATGAGTTCGGATCGAATCTTATCTATGTCTCCTCCAGTGCTCAAATCCATTATTGTATCCGAGCCGTATCTAACCGCAATCCTTGCCTTCTCACGTTCCATCTCTAAATCGCATACGGTAGCGCTCGTCCCAATATTCACGTTGACCTTAGTCGATAAGCCCTCGCCAATGCCAAAGATCCTAACCCTTCCAGCCCTACGTAGATTCCGTATAATTATTATTCTTCCCTCTGCCAGTCTCGCTCTGAGCTTTTCTACACTCACACCTTCCTGTTTGGATATTACCTCGAGTTCTTTTGGGGATGCTCCTGACCTAGCCTCGAGCATTATTGTCTTAGCCACTTAAGATGCACCCTAAGGAAGCAGTTAACCTAACATTATATTTAAGGATACCTAAAGTCTTAGGTGAGGCTACTTTACTAAGAGAACTGCCCCGCTCGGCTTATACTTCCCCTTTATCTCATATCCAGTAAGGCTGGAAAGTTTATTGGCGAATTCTTCAATGTCACTCATGTATGGCATGGCCTCTCTTGGAAGTCTCCTCCGGCTTTCTCCAACCCATTCATAGGCCTTAACTTCAACGAAGTCAGGTTGAGCCTTCTCAACGATTTTAGCGTAACCATCATGGTCATTCATGTTGTATCCCTTGATCATGGTTAATCTAAGAACTCTCCGCGTATTTAAACTGGGAAGTAACTCGAGTGTCCTATTCAATCTTTCCCAAGCATCCGTTATGAGAGGCCTCGCAAGACGAATATAATCCTTCCTATTCGTTGATAGTATGCTTACATACAATTGGAATGGCAGCTTATCCATATTCTCAAGGGCATCAGGTACGGTTCCGTTCGTTACAAGAAAAGTTATCATACCCCTTTTCTCCGCCTCCTCGACCATCTCTGATAGTCTCGGATACAGCGTAGGCTCACCAGTCAGGCTCATGGTCATCATCGTAGGCTTCAAGGTCTCCTCAAACTTCTTCCTGTCAACCTTGGGGTTTCCCTTCCATCCGGAAAGTAGCTGTTTCCTCTGTTCTATTGCCTCATCGATTATCTCGGCGGGTTCATCTAGCTCCTCGATCTCTAATGGAAACTCCTTCCATACAAGTCCCGGCCTATCCCCAGAGTGAAGTCTCCAGCAGTGGAGGCAATGGAGATTGCATCCAAGATATGGGGTCATCATCATGCATCTGTGGCTCTCAACGGGCGGGTACCAGAGCTCCTTGTAGCAGACGCGATTATTTCTCAAGCTCTCCTTCGTCCACTGGCATATCTTGACGGCGCTGTGTAGATGCCTCCCAACGATCCTATATCCCTGCCTATATAGTATCCTCTGGTATTCCGGCAGAGAATCCTTGGAGCTCAGATTTTCATTCAAGGATTCTACCTCTTGCACATAACTGATCGAAAAGAAACATTAAAATTAATATAAATGGTGCGCCATTCTAACTGCTACTCTAAGAGGCTGATAATATATTATGCCGAGATGCACTCTTTCAAGCTGGAAAAATTGAAAAGGAAGAATGATGAAGATTAAATATAATAGTTGCTTAGGTCCTAATATTCTGAGGAGATGGTTTATTGTCGATCCTTGAGGAGCGCCGTATCCGCTGTCCAAGTTGCGGAAGAATGGTTCCCGCAATGAGATATTGTATATACTGCGGAGCTAAGCTTCCCCAAGCTACCCCGAAGATTGGCGGCCTACAGCAGCAGCCTCAGCAACCAGCACCTTCAATCACTAAACCAATGAAGCGATCCTTCTTTCCTGGAGCGAAAGACGAGATTGAACAATTAATGTCGAGGATCACCGTTATGCATGAAAGGAAGGCCGCCTTGCTTGATTTCTTCATTTCAGGCGAGGTCTCCGAGAGGGTCTTCATCAAACTGTATAAGGAGTATAGCGGAAAGCTCAATGAGTACCTGAAGGTTCGGATGGCGAAGCTTGAAGAGTTAAAGGGTAGCCTAGAGGAAAAGAAGAGTCTTTTAAGCGATATAGCGATGAAGCTTGAGGAGATAGAGATTCGAACTAAGGTAGGCGAGATAGATGCGGCGACATACAATCGTAAAGTTGAGGAGTTGAGAGATGAGGAAAGAAGATTAAGCGAGAGTATTAACTCGTTGAATGCTGATATAAAAGCCCTAGAGAATATATTCGGAGATAAGAAGCCTTCTGAGCTCCGCGACTTGGAGATTAAACTCGAAAAGTTCAAGTCTTCTCTTGGGAAGATGGGTGAAGAAGGGAAGGTGACGCAGGAGACATTGAATTTCGTCATGGAAGATCTTAAGAAGACACTCAAGCTTTTAGATTCGCTTCTCAAGGATAGAAAGGAAAGGGAGATGAGGATCAGAGAGCAACTTGAGACTCTTCAGACGAGATATAAGCTAAGCGAGCTCTCCATAGAGGAGTATGAGAGAAGAAAACGTGAGTTACAGGCTGAAATTGATAAGATCTGGGAGTAAAATCCCTCAGTTTTCTCAGACGGCTTTTAGCTGAATCTCCGAAGGCTAAGGGAACTTGGAGAGTATCCCCGATGGAATTCAAGGAGTTAGCTAATCTATGTGAAAGACTTGAGGTCACGACGAAAAGGAATCTAATGACGGACATGGTCGCCGATTTTCTCAGAAGATTAGACGAAAGGGAGGTGGAGCCTGCAGTATCGATGCTTCTAGGCAGGCCATTCCCAAAATGGGATCCTAGAACATTAGATATCAGCTGGGCTACACTAAGCATGATAATTCAGAGGCTGACCGGAGCGACCTGGAAAGACTTCTCAGAAGCCTTCAGAAATACCGGGGATATGGGGGCTTCAGCCAAGATCATATTTGAGCGTAGCAGGGTTGGCAGACAGGCAACCCTACTTGAAAGGCCTTTGACGATTCTTGAGGTAAGATCTATACTCGAGGCTATATCAGAGGCTTCTGGCCAAGGCTCGAGGGAGAAGAAGGAGAGGCTCATCCATTCCCTTCTCAGCAGAGCCTCTCCCGTCGAGGTCAAGTATCTAGTGAAGATAATGATAGGCGAGATGAGGATGGGATTACATGAGGGGCTGATGGAGGTAGCAGTCTCAAAAGCTTTTTCCGTTCCGCTGAAGAAGGTTCAGTTGGCATCCATGTTGAAGGGAGATATAGCCGAAGTCGCAGCCCTATGTAAGAGGGAGGGATTGAAAGGCATTTCAAACCTTAGTTTCACGCTCTTCAGGCCGATAAAGCCTATGCTCGCCCAGATGGCTGAAAGCCCGGAAGAAGCCCTAAAGGAGCATGGCGGCAGAACGGCTTTTGAATATAAGCTCGACGGGGCTAGAATACAGATCCATAAGCTAGGCGATAAGATCAGAATCTTCAGCCGTAGACTCACCGACGTAACAAAGAGCCTTCCAGATATAATAAATGTTATTCGATGGAAGGTCAAGCCCGAAAAGGCGATAATGGAGGGGGAAGTAATTGCGATCGGGAAGAATGGTAATCCCCTACCATTCCAGCACTTAATGAGACGCTTTCGAAGGGTGTATGAGATAGAGAAGGTCTCTGAGGAGATCCCAGTTAAACTGTATCTATTCGATATCTTATATGTTGATGGGAAGAGCCTCATAGAGACCCCATATGTTGAGAGGAGGAGAATACTAGAAGAAGCCGCCGGGGAGATACCGCTAACAAAACAGATAATCACGGATGATCCCGCTGAGGCTAAACGTTTCTTAGAGGATGCAGTTGATAGGGGCCATGAGGGATTAATGGCGAAGAGATTGAATAGCCCATATACTCCAGGTATCCGAGGGAAGCATTGGCTTAAGATAAAGAAGACTTTGGAGCCACTAGATCTAGTCATAGTCGCTGCTGAATATGGAACTGGAAGGAGGCATCGTTGGCTCTCCGATTACTATCTTGCAGCAAGGGATGAGAGGACAGGTGAATTCCTCACCTTGGGAAAGACCTTCAAAGGCTTAACTGATCAAGAGATCGAGGAGATGACTCGTAGACTCAAGGAGATAGCGGTTGAGGAGAGGGGCCACTTAGTCCTAGTTAAACCCAAGATAGTCGTCGAGGTAGCATACAATGAGATTCAGAAAAGTCCAAAGTATAAGAGTGGGATGGCCCTGAGATTTGCGAGGATAACGCAAATTAGGGACGATAAAAGTCCCGATGAAGCAGATACAATCCAGAGAGTTAGGCAGATCTATGAGAAACAGTTTGCCAGAAAGGCTAGGTTTCAGGAAACCTAGGTATAATCCATCATGCTTATACAAAAGTTTCTTTTAGTATAAAGGGCATACTCTCTTTTGTCCAGATCGATGAGGGTGGAGGCTTGTCTGAAAAGACATCTATAATCGCTGATGCTCTTGTTAACTCCGGAGCTTTAAAGTTTGGTAGGTTCAAATTAAAGTCCGGAATAATAAGCCCATACTATATAGACCTCTCATGGCTTCTTTCATCTCCGGAGTGCTTTAGCAGAATAGTTGAGCTTGCAGCCCAAGAAATTAAGCGGTTGCTGTCCGAAGTCAAAGTTGATAAGTTAGCCTCGATTGAGCTTAAGGGTGCCCTTCTCCTGCCTTCAATAGCATATAGGCTCGGTATGCCATGCATAATCATAAGGAAGAAGATGAAGAGTTATGGGGCTGGCGGGAGGATTGCGGGCGGAGAAGTCAAGTCTGGGGAGCGCTTTATCTTCTTCGATGATGTAGTCACAAGCGGGGAGTCGAAGATCGAGGGAATAAAGCCCATCGAGGAGAATGGAGGAAGAGTTGAGGCTATTCTCGTAGTTATCGATAGGGAGCAGGGTGGAAGGGAGAGGCTTGAGCGCTGTGGTTATCGACTATTATCCTTGACTACGATCTCTAATGTGATCTACAGTCTCCTACGAATGAGAAGAATCGAGAAGGATAGGGCAGAGGAGATCCTCCGATATATTAAAGAGCATTCAATCCAAAAATAAGTCTAGAATAAGATTAATGACTGAAAACTTCACTTCTTCTTCATCCATTCGCTGCATATGCGAACTCCTTCAACAGCATCTTTTGCAGCAGCGTCAGCTCCTATCCTCCTTGCGAACTCCGGAGTTACCGGAGCTCCTCCAATGATCACTCTAACCTTATCTCTCAGTCCGCTCTTCTTTAGACCTTCAATCACATTCTCCATCTCTATCATGGTCGTTGTGAGGAGCGCTGACATGGCGACGATGTCCGGATTGTGCTCCTTCACAGCTTCAACGAACTGCTCAGGTGAAACATCAACTCCAAGATCGATAACCTCGAAGTTTGCTGCCCTTAAAAGCATAACTACAATATTCTTTCCTATGTCATGTAGGTCTCCTCTAACAGTTCCTATGACCACTTTCCCAGCTGCCTTGATATCTCCAGTTTTAAGGTACGGCTCAAGGATGACCATTCCCTCCTTCATTGTCTCCCCAGCCATAATTAGCTCAGCCAAGAAATATTCGCCATCCTCATATTTCTGTCCAACTATCTCCATTCCCTTCGCCATTCCCTCTATTATGGCCTTATAGGCTGGTATGCCAGCCTTTATGGCGTCCCTCGCAGCCTTCTGAACGGCGTCTATATCAAGATTCACAATGGCATTCTTCAACCTCTCAAGGATCTCCTCCTCTGGCATCGTAGATGTCACTCTCCAAATATCCGTTCTTTCCTCTACTTTAAAAATGAACTTACTTAATTATTTTTTGTTGCTGATTGGAAGGGAATCCTAAAATAGAGGCTATAAAGTATATCTGGTTAAAAATGGCGTTTCCCTGCGGAGGGAAGGAGAGAGTGGAAGGATGTGACGATGATGATCAGCAATGCCAATTCCTCATCATCCAGCAGCTCATATCTAGAGCTCACCAGTCGGAAGAGTCGATTCATCAGCACTCTCAAGCAGTCATTTCTAGCACTCTCTCTTGATCTGGGAGGCCTACTAGCCGGTTCGATACTATTACAATTCTCGAATATGTTCTCCGTAGCCCCATGGCTCATAATGATCTATCCGAGCATAATCAGTATGCGGGGTGTGATAGGGGGTTTCTTTAGCGGAAGACTATCAAC
>Ga0209410_1001619_pt1 | contig 10962 bp, 5 predicted proteins | sample Mar14436cmmetaG_FD_184135 | JGI IMG/M metagenome (GOLD analysis project Ga0209410, IMG submission 184135) | Marine hydrothermal vent microbial communities from Guaymas Basin, Gulf of California to study Microbial Dark Matter (Phase II) - Marker... ... | reverse complement strand
GTCTATTCTATTGGGGGGCATTGAATAATCTAAGATTGCAAGCTTAGTTGGCCTAAATACTTCACCTGGAGCCGTCATATGAGCTACCCAAATATATATCGGGACTGCAATAGCGATCGTAATGATAATGGCTAATACAATGGCCACCCAAGTTTGGATAGATTTTCTTCTCCTGAGTCCAAGTAACATAAGCGGGATGACCATACAAAGGTAAGGTATGGGGCTTTCTTCTGTCCTTGTAACTTCAGTAGAAGTTATGATTACAAGGTCGTAATCAAGTGACACTTCAATATTTTCTCCAGCTTCTGAAACACTAATGGACTCCTCTTCTAGAACATGATCATGGTACTTGATTTTTATAGTGGAGCTTCCGAGTGTAGCTCCTAGGAGGGCGCAACCGGAAGAGTTACTTACTCCACTGGATAATAGTAATGCACCATCATAAACCTCAATGGTTAACCCTGGAAATATGTCACCAGATGCACTTTTCACTATGATGTAAACGTATGTTTCCTCTTCGCCAATAGTATAGTCTGGGAGAGGGGACACATACTTTCTAATAGCTATCCAGTCGATGCCATGGGCACGATTTGGATCATCTGTATCAGACATTATTGCTAGATGTCCTTCATCTAGGATGTTTGTGAAGCTGCGTCTTAAAACTTCTCTGCTACCAAGAGGGTATAGTGGATACACTGAGCATAGAGTATTTTCATAGCGTGAAACACAGTATGTCCTCCACTTGTCATAGATGTATCTATTGCCATATTCGTGAACAGCATTCCCGTCATAGCAATTGCGAAGACGATGCCGATAATAGTTGTAGTCACCAGGTGTTCCACCCCAGTGATAGTGACCATCTCTCCAGATGTAAAAGTAGAGGTCATGGTCGCTTGCACTACCGAATCTTTTAACTCGGGCGATTATACCTATGTTTCCTCTGAACGTCTCTTTTGACAGCAGTTGAAATCCATCTGTATCCGATAACTTCATGTAAGTTATCGTCACACCATAGATGGTTTCCGTCTCAAATTCTATATTGCCATCTCCCTCAGGGTCATTCCATTTCTCACCGTCTATAGTTGGCCCATTAAAGTCGTCAAAGAACAGGAACACTTCCTCGGGAGCAGCCATGCTTGCAGCAGAGGGGTTACCATAGTACATATATACAGTTACACTGCCCCCCGCTGGAATGCAGTCTATTTTAAACCAGATCTTAGTGTATTGATAATTTATCGAGTAAGGTTCAATCCAATATGGGAGCAATTTCCCATTATATACGATTCTAATGTCCCCGCAGTCATCTCTCATTCTACCTTCTGAAATCAAGGTTGCAGTGTCTATGGTGAAATTTAGCTGAAAATCTGTCAGGTCTTCACCAAGAGTATTTGTGAAGGTTATTGGAATCCTATATTTCCATCTCGTGTCCCACCAGTCCATGCTCTCAGGTGATGCTTTAACATCTACGGCCTGAAATGGTGTGACAATGAGTGGTAGTATGAGCAGTACTGTAAGAAGGAAAGAGAATTTCATATTCATCTCGATCCTAATATTACTATTAGCTTAGAACATTACTTAATTTTTCTCAGTTCATTTGGTGTGCAAATTATTATTAGGTGGTCTCCTTTCATGAGTTTTTGATCTAGTTTTGGGTTTATTATGATGTCGTTTTCTCTTCTTATGGCTATTGGAAGTATGTTGGCTTTTGTTTTTAGGTGTATGATTGCTTCCTTGAATGTTTTTCCTATTAGCTCTTTTGGAGTTTCTATTTCGTATAGGTCGTTTCCAGCTCCTGTTGAGCTTAGATCCTCCATTAGAAACGCTGATCCTGGACTTGTTATTGAAGACGCTAGTAGTCTTCCTCCGAAGCTTAGGCTTCCAATTACTTGGTTTGCTCCAGCTTGTTTGATGAGGTTATGTGATGAGGCTTCCCTTGCCTCGGCTGCAATGTGTATGTTCTTGTTAAGGGCTTTGAGCTGTAGTATTGTTAGAATTGTTTCAGAGTCTGTTCCAGTTGCAACTATTGCATGTGACGCTGTTTTGACACCGGCTTTCTCCAGTATCGCTGGCTCCCAGCAGTTTCCATGTATGAAGCTTACTCTTGGATGCTCTATTGGGCACTTGTCTATCTTGCCGTCGACTATCACTATCTTCTTTCTAGTTGTTGTGAGAAGTTCCTCTACAGCAGCTTTCGTTGTTTCATTCCATCCACATATTATGACATGGTTTTTCAGGTACATTTTCACCAGCCCAAACATCTGCTGTATGCTTTCCTCAAACATTGACTGGACAATAGACGTAGCTACAATTGCAAAGGAGGCTATTCCAACCGAGGCTATGATGACGACGAGAATCTTTCCCTCAATAGTGTGCGGGGTAATGTCTCCGAAGCCTATGGTGGCCACCGTTACAAAAGTGAAATAGAATGCGTCAAGCCAGTCAAGATTCTCAAGATGATGGAAACCAACTACACCTACTATAAACGTTGCAAGGAGGACTAGTAGAACGCTTGAAACAGCTTTTTTAACTCTTGAAATAATTCTTAGGATAACTCTGATAAACGCTAGCATTCTGAATATAAATAGAAAGCGAGCAAATAATAAGGTCACATTGAAATCTTGTCGATCAATGGCTTAAGTTCATCAACAGTGTAAAGTTTAACTCCCTTGTTGAGGGCATAATGCTTTAAGCTTTTACTGTAGCTTAACCCTATTAAAACTTGATTTAATGGGCCATGCCAGCTCTCAACTTCACGGAAGTACTCTGCTTTAGCCGCTAACTCATTTACATCGTGTATAGAGAGTTTACTCCATTTAAGCTCTGCCAACAGCACGTTGTTCTCACCTATCCCCACGAAATCAATTTCAATTTCTTTATGCCACCATGGCCCCCAGCTGTAAATTCCATATGTACCCAGTTGCGCACCTATCTCAGGCAATGTCTCTGAGAGAATTTTCTCAGCTGTATGAGACAGGTATCTTTGCTGGTCATCTAATATTTCCTTTGAAATGGATTTTCCAAGTTCGATCTTCCAGAGATTTGGGTAAATGTATCTGAACCAGAAGTTGAAAAACATGTCAGAGATCCTGTAAATGGCTCTCCTTGGTCTCACGAGATCTCTTTCAGTTGGAGGAGCGACTCTCTCGATTAAATCCATTCTCATGAGCGTTGCCAGATACTCTGTCGGGCTTCCCCTTCTCACCTTTATCTTTGAAAGAGGCAAGCCTCTATGCCTTGAAAGCTGAGACATTATTTCACAGTATGGGCCTGCACGTCTAGTTTCCTCGGAGAGAACTCTCATCGGCTCCTCTAAGAGAGGTGCTCCAATGCTTGAAACAAGTCTCTCAATGTTCTCCCTTAAAGTCAGGTTGCAGTTATACCTTGAAGCATATGCTGGAGTACCCCCAAAGTATGAGTAGCAGATAAATTTCACATGCTCATTTCCAGCATAGAAGCCTCTTGCATCGATGTAGGACATGGGTTTAACCTTGAGCATGCATGTAACTCTTCCAAAAAGTGGCGCTGACGCTCTCAACCCTATTCTCTCGATCAATCCAACAGTCGACCCTGCAAGGATAAGCTTTATCTCTGACCTTGATAGGTTTCGATCCCATGCATCTTGGAGAAGCGATATAGATGGCTTGTAAACTTCATATAGTCTCTGGAACTCATCTATGGCAACAACCCATTCATGCTCTCCAAGCCATGATAAAAGATATAAGAAGTCTCTATAGGAGGAAACCTCATCTAATCCAGCGTCCACAAGCTGACTAGAATATGTTTCAAGCAACTGCTCTATGGTAGATGCCTCAGGAGTATAAAGGTAAATTGCTTTTTCAACGTCGGAGAGTAGCTTCAGGATCAGCGAAGTTTTGCCAACTCTTCTCCTTCCATACAAGAGTATTAGCTGGGCTTTGTCGCTTCCTAATACATTCCTTAGGGTTTTAAGCTCCTTTACTCTGTTTATAAACATGTTTATCATAAACACATTTATGATAAACATGTTTATAAAAATTAGGTTAGAGGATTACTGCCCATACAAGATATCTCTGAGCTTCTGCAGTGTCCATGTGAGACCTTTTCCTGTGCTTGCTGAGAGTTTTTCTCCTGGTATGTAGAGGTATTCTATGCTCCACCCCCATTCTTTTAGCGTCTCTATTCTTGGTAGGCACATGCATTCTGCATGGTATCTGGCTGATTTAACTATCCCACTTTCCTCATTTTCATCTCCATCAATCACTACTAGTAGTGGTATTCCGGGGTTGAATGGTTGAACATTTTCCTCAAAGAATAGATCGCTTCTTGCAAAGTATTTTCTATAGAATGGATCTGATAGTATTTCCTCTAGATCGTTTTTGGAGAACATTTCAATCATTTGATCCGAGAATATGAATTCTAAGGCATCTTGTCCAGTTGGCTCTCTTCCAAGTACTTTCTTTAAGAGATTGTAGACTATTGGAGCTAGAGTTGAGTCTTCAAGTGGTTCAAGTCTAGATGCTCTCATGAGTGGGAGGAATCCCACGGGGGTTCCAATTGGAGCACTGAATATTGTAAGTGCCTCCGGTTTAAAGAAGAGTCTTAGATCCCATCCACGCTCCACTGCAAGGGTCCATACGGGGCCAGCCCATAATAGGGCAACGGCAACTGCATTGTAGCCTTCCATCTTAACCATCGCTGATGTTAGGCAATGGCATACATATGCCACGCTTGGAGTGAAGACGTCAGCTACCATGACCTTTAGGCCATTGACTTCAGGATGGCCGGATTTGTTCAGATAGTATTGGTGGGCGAACTCCATCAGCGTTGGAGAGGATATACAGACTGTGCTCATGATCTCTCTACTGTAGTCAAATGTTAGGTTTAGAGAGTATTTGCTTTCTAGGCCTTTGGCTCTCATGTATGCTGGAAGCTTGTGCAAGGCCTTGAATGCATCAAAGGCTACCTTTGCATTCTCCCATGTTGTTAGGGGGCTGTACATGGCGAAGGGCTCTGATGGACCTGCTCCAGCAACCCACGGATGAATGCACACTATTCCATAGCTTGCATATGCAAGCCCATACTGGATTCCACGTCCACCGAGGATGTTCGTGAAAGGCCATTCCCAATAGTCGCATCCAGGGCCTCCGAAGCCGTGAAGCCAAACTTTTAGAGGCCATCCATCCTTGTGAAATGGATTACCCTTTGGAATGTATATTATCGCGCCTATCTTTGACCCGTTGTGGGCTTCGCTCCAAAACTCTATGTAGAAGACTTCAATGCTATAGTTTCCACCTTCAATTGGAGGCTTCGAGTATCGGTGCTGTACTGAGATAATGTCTCCGGGAGAGTACATGCTTCTATTAGCTATAAATGTTGTCCCGGGAACCCATTTCTCATCACAGATACATTTTTTAGGTGGAAGCTCATTAACGATCTCAACCGGTGAGCAGTCGTAAAGCGTAAAATCATATCCTTGATACTCCACGCCCTTACAGGCTTCAACGTAGATCGCATATTCTAGGCTTGAGTTAAAGTTGTCGATGAGAAAAACGTATCTGCCATTTATGGTGGCCATTTCCACTTTCGTCCATTTTACGTTTTCCGCGTTCCATACTTTGTCTGGGGAGGTTGCCCATGCAACATATACCTTGTCAACTGGCCCTTGAATAGATGCAGTGACCATGATCTTTGAATTGTTCAGGATCTTGATTTCCACATTTGAAACCTTCGGCCATTCACTAAATGAACCGGTATTCAGCGTGTACAGTATTGAGAGGATTCTTTCATAGGTTTTCCTAGATGATTCTTTTATGTTCATTGTTCTGATGTATCTCCATTCTCTGTTGAATTTCTTGAGGAAATTGGTTTCAGCTCCAAGTGCATAATAGTGTCCATCATGTAGGTTATGGGATGCAACGTCTCCAAATATTATGTATAGGCTTGGATAAAGTTTATCCAGTCTACAGCATACATCCATAACCTCCCGCACAGGCCTACCATTTTCGCTGAGCAGGAAATTTTTTAGCTTGATCATTTCAATTGGTTGGAAGACTGCGTTTGGATTGTAGCATCCCCATTGTTTTTCCGCTAGTTCAATTGCCTCCGTGTGGTTTTCCATTTGAAATCCTCCGGGGGATGCCAGGAATATTCTGTCATCGAATGTGCATGCAAGCCATGTGGCGTAGCCTTCTTTTGAGCCTCCGGTGACTGCCACTGTGCTTATTTCAATGCCTTCTTTTTCACATATTTTTTGTGCAAGTGTTATTGCACAGCTCATGGCTTTGGCAAGGGTTAAAATAAAGTTTCCAGTGATCAAGTCTCTCCCATCGTTGAAGACAAGTGCATGACTCCCATAGTATACCATTATGTTTCTACCAGACATTCCAAGAGACTCCCAGTCAACAGACATCTCCCCATACAGCATGATTGCAACCCTGAATCTCTCGGCCATTTTGGCAATGAGCTCTTCGCTTAGCGTAGATACGCCATGTTCAGTATGTCTCGCATATACAAGCAGTGGGCAACGTGAGACGTCTATGGGGATGAATATTTTGGCGACGTAGCTTAGTTTTAGAAATGTTAAGCTTCCATTTGAGCAATAGGTTGGAAATATTCCTGGACTCCACCTTCCATAGATTACCAGAACATCTCTCACCTGCTTGCGCTCCAATTCACTCCAGCACAGCTCATTAAGCGACATGCTCTTGATTTTTGACATGTTGTAGTACCATTTCACTTGTTCGCTTGCATTAAGCCTCACATAACTCAACTCACTGAAAACAACATTAGCTTCAGTAGGAGCCTTTCCACCAATCATTGAAAACATGATCAAACACGACACACCTATAACAAGTACAACTAATATTATTGCAAGTATCTTCCGATTCATTTTAGAGACTCTTAAGCTAGGGATAAAATAAAAAGTTTATGGATGAATCATACTCATGTGACTAAATATGGAACAATATAGCAGACATATTTCCCTGATTGGAGAAAATGGTCAAAGAAAGCTTCCAGAGGGGAAAGTAGCTGTCATTGGATCAATTTGTGGAGTTATTGAAGCAATGAAGATTTTAACTTGGTTGGTGAACCTCTTGCGGGCAAGCGTTTGCTCATAGATTTAAAAGCGAATAGTTTTGAAACGATTAAGGTTGGAGGGAGGAAGGGGTGTATCTGTAAAGGCTAGCCTCCTTGACTTTGCATATATTCCATGACTAGCATAGCCATTTCATAGAGGTTGCAAAGCACTATTCCATCATACTCTTGCTTCAAAGCATTTATTGCAGTGGCAATCTCCTGAAGCTCTATAAAATCTGCTATTAGGACATATACTGGAACAAAGAGTGGCCTGTCCTTAACATGTTCTATAAGGGTTGATAGTTTCGTGTATAAGTCTGCTCCGTGTAGACATGTAAGCGACCTGTATATGGCTACGAACGGCTTTCCATTAACTATCCAGTAGTTGGGATAGGTGTCATTTGGAGCATAACCGTAAAAGAAACCTATTGCATATGAGAGATTCTTAGCAAACCATTGGAAGATACTCTGGTCAAACACGCAATCTGAGAAGGCTACTACCTTTAAGTCAAGCTGTTTAATCATCTTATCACCTTGCAAAAGATATTCCTCAAGTTTCGAGAACTTTGATGGTGCTATTCTCCCATAGGAGAAGGCTCCAAAGAAAATGTCGCCGGGTGCAAGTGTTTCATAGTAGTATTCAACTATGCCTGGGCAGAAGTACATTACCAATGGGTCAAGCCACCAGTTTAGTGGAATATGTCCCCTAAGTGGGTTGTTCCAGAGCTCATAATATAGACTCTGCATACTGTTTAAAGCAAGGTCGGACATTCCTAAAGCTATGAAAATACTGCCGTTCTCAAGACTTATAGTCCTAGTGTATGCTATGTCAAATGATTTCTTAGGGTCTCCTATCTTGCAGTGTACTGAGAAGTTTGGTGCATAAAATGATGCAAGAAGACACATCATGTTATGCGAGCTTACAAAGCTTACGGTTGGAACTTCTAAAGTCGCTGGATATGGATATCCGATAACTAGTCCAAACTCGTTCATACGTGACAGATATTCATGAAATAGCTCTCTATCAGTTTCATGCGACACCTTGAAGTTTATACATGCCATCCTGTAGGAAATAGCTAAATCAATGAGGCAACATCTACAGCCAACTATGTATTCCGTGTCTGTGGGATATAGGAATATTGAGCTTTTGTTGCATAAGTTAAGTAGGTTCTCAAGCTGCCATTGAAACGCTTCGATTCCGTCATGGAATTTCCCACGGAGATCGTACTTAACTTCAAAACCCTTCTCCTTGAGATAATCAACTATTCCTGGATGCACTATTACTAGGTCATATATTCCAGCTAATGTGACTGCAATGTTGATCGTATACAGCTTCTCCGGGTCATAAACTACCATTCCCTTGACAAAGAATCTGTATTTTTCAAGTGCTTCGTCAATTGTTATTGGCTTAAATCCATCAATCCAGCCTTTCTCAGTATAGTAATATAACCAGAACTCAGATATTGTCGGATTTGACCTTATGCTTTCCCATATAATGTAGAGGCGAGGCTCTCCCCTATTAACTATTCCCTGCAAACTGGTTATTAGAAGTCTAATTGGTACTCCCTGCCCCCTAAGATCAATTACGTCCAGTATCCTCTCTCCCTCGGGAACCTTGGATTTAGCACGTCTACATAAATCCTTTATCTTGTCAAATGTCTGAAACTCTGGTGCAAGCGCATCATATTTTTTATATTTTCCATAGGATAATCTCACAGCATCAGGCCCCATGTCGCCTCCATGAACTGGGTAAACGGGGATCATACCCCTTTCTCTAGCATAGCTGTCAAATGTTTCAAGGAACTCTCTTTGCTGCTCCGGCGACAACACCTGGGAGAAAACTGCAAGCATAGTGTCATTCCACGGACCCCAGTCTGGAGTCCAGAATATAATTGCATCGGGAACTTTTTCATGTATCCTGTCAAGAACTCTGCTCCAGAACTTGTCGTCGAAATTCATTTCAGCAACTTCCGAGCCTGTTGGCCTACATGTCACGAAGTCCACATCTGGAACTTTATCATATGGGAATACTATGAAGCCTGGCCATGTCCCGACATAAATGTATCTGCCATATTCTCTCCCAATTTCATGTATTTCATCGATTAGATCGCAGACGGCCATGTATGCCTCCTTTACAGCTGGGTGGTTAAAGTTTTTTGTAAGCTGATAGGCTACTCTAGCCTGTGCAAAGGGCATGTCAAGCCATATGGCATCAACTCCACATGAGATCATTTTCTCAATCCAGCTTAGAACGAGTCTACGGTAATCCTCATTTGTTACATCTGGGTAGTAGAAGTTGTATCCACTTAGTTTCTGCATCATTTCCTGTGTTTCATCTCTATCGTATGGGAGCCCCCACTTTGAGAAGTCGAGCACCATCTGTGAAACATTTTCAGATGGGATCACTTCAAGTGTTATCTCATTCCATACCTTAGGATATAGGAACTGCATGTGAATCGCAGCGCAGTAGATTACGTTTGGCATACGCTCTTTAAGCTTCTCTATCTGCTCCCTCAGGCTCTTATAATGGAAACCTCTCTGAGCAGCTCCTAACGCTAGTTTAGACGCTGTATCCTTGTCGAAGCCCGCTCTAACATATTGGCTGTAAGCTGATTCAGCTGACTCCGGTATTGGAAGCGCTGCATGTGCAAATGCATACCATATAAAGTCAGCGTTTGTCTCCATAACTATGGAGATTGCATCTTCGAGAGACCTGTTCTCGGGAATGCGATCGTTCAAGTTAGTATATAGGATCGCCACTTTAACCTCTTTTAAACGGCCAGTGTCAATTACATTGGGCAGAGGCTCCTCATGAAGTGGCCAGTAAAGGTAAAGTATAAATGATAGATAAATTGCCACTATAATCGTTGCAACAACTGCAATTTTAAGTTTATAGCCTACTCTCATTTCACTATATGTCTCCAGACATCATCATTTAAAAAGTTTATGTACGACACGTATAGATGAAAACATGCCAAAACATGTGGCGTTGCACGATACCGTCTCGTAGCTGGATATTCAATATTTCTCCCTCTTCGCATCTGGCATGGCTTTCACGCTCAGTTGGCTAACGGTTTCTATTAACTTCATTGGAGCAAGATTATGTCTTGAAACCAATAACCATTGCATAATTTCCGTTAACTATCTTCAAGTGTACATTTTCGAGATTGTTTACTGCAAACATGTACTTGACGAATGATGGAGTCCATATGTATATTGGAACTGTGATCTTAGATGCTTCTGGGAATTTTATAAATGTTCTCTTAAAGCATCCATTCTCGAAATCGAAGCTATGATGCAAACTTATCGTTAGGGGATCTTCTCTCTCCAGTATAGCGTATCTATAGGACGTCAGTATCTTGAATGCTACATCATAGAGGTCAACTAGAAATGCCCCGTTATCTGCTAGAATCCAGTATGTTTCCTTGATGACCTTGTCAAATGCTGTAACATTGAAATGTGGAATACTGTTTCCAAGAAGCGTAGCCAGCTTGAAGTCAGATGCATTTACAAGCTTGCTGAGTTCAAGCACATCTCCGGCGATAACATCTATCTCAATTCCTCTTTCACGTGCAAATTTCCTACCCTTTAAAAGAGCATCTCTCCTAGCGTCGATGCATGTTACACGGCAGCCGTAGAGCTCTGCCAGAGCTACTCCTTCAGTGCAACTTCCAGCACAGAGGCAGATGACATGATCTTTCTCAGACAGTTTAAAGTTTATCTCCTGGAAGAATTCTGAAAGCCTCTGCTTAAATAATTCAATTCTGTGACTTGAAACCTCAATATCATATCGTCTGGCAAGGCCAAAAATGTCGTAGAGCCTATGCAAGTCCCTGGAATCAAGTATCTTGCCACTCATTCTGAGAAAAGAGAAGCTTTACAATGATTATATAAGTTGCTTAAAAG
>Ga0209410_1001618_pt1 | contig 10966 bp, 7 predicted proteins | sample Mar14436cmmetaG_FD_184135 | JGI IMG/M metagenome (GOLD analysis project Ga0209410, IMG submission 184135) | Marine hydrothermal vent microbial communities from Guaymas Basin, Gulf of California to study Microbial Dark Matter (Phase II) - Marker... ... | reverse complement strand
CTCACGTTAATTATACATATACCGTTAATGATAGAACCCAGAGTAATTATTCTGTAACGGTGCCATGGATCACGGATACCACTTGGTACTGGAGGGTCACGGCATATGATAAGGCTGGAAATTTCAACAGATCCAGAATTTTCGTTTATATCACGGATACTACACCCCCTACGGATCCCGTTCTTTTGCAACCTGCCAATGGAACCATCTCTAATGATCTTACACCGGGGCTTGATTGGACTACTGTTATGGAGGAGAATTTTGCGAACTATACTATAGAGGTGAGTGATGTATCGGATTTCTCTCACGTTAATTATACATATACCGTTAATGATAGAACCCAGAGTAATTATTCTGTAACGGTGCCATGGATCACGGATACCACTTGGTACTGGAGGGTCACGGCATATGATAAGGCTGGAAATTTCAATGTTTCTGGCGTGTTTCATTATATCACCGATATAAGTGCCCCCATAATAAATTTTACTCCTCCCACCGAGGACAATGACACCTATTGGAGCAGGGATTGGATATACGTAAATGTATCTGTGATAGAATCGAATGAGGAGAATATAACCTTTTATCTGTACAACGCCACGGATCTATTGAATGTAACCACATACGATAATGGAATCCATCATATTAACTTCACTGGTTTGGTGGATGGGGAGTACTGGTTCAATGTTACTGTATATGACAAGGCGGGGAATTATAACTCTACCGAAACCAGAAAGCAGACCCTATGCACAACGGCGGCAATAATGTTTGTATCTCCAACCGAGGACAATGACACCTATTGGAGCAGGGATTGGATATATGTGAGGGTGGCAGTGCTGGTAGCAAATGAAGCGAATACCACATTCTATCTCTATAATTCCACCGATTTGGTGAATGTCACCACATACGACGATGGAACCCACCACATCAATTTTAGCGGTTTGGTGGATGGGGAGTACTGGTTCAATGTAACGGTTTATGATACGCTGGGAAATCACAACTCTACCGAAACCAGAAAGCAGACCCTGGATACAACACCCCCAACGAAGCCCATATTGCTAGAGCCTCCAGATGCCATCACCTCCACGGAGTTAACACCTCATTTGAACTGGACTACCGTAATAGAGGAGAATTTTGCCAATTATACCGTTGAAGTAGATGATTATTATGGATTTACCAGTGTGGATTACACTTATATCATTACCGACAGAATGGAGAGTAATTATTCGGTGATTCATGGGTGGATGCCCGGGATCTGGTACTGGAGGGTCACGGCATATGATAAGGCTGGAAATTTCAATGTTTCCGATTTCTTTAGTTATAGAACGATCTCAATAGCCCCAATAATAAATGAATCCGGTCCGGGAGGATACCAGAATGACCCCTCGATTAATTTAACGATTATTACGGATGATGATGCATTCTGCAAATACGCTTATGTAGACAAACTATTCTCAGATATGGAATATAATTTCACCAGCACAGGAGGGATGTATCACTCCACACCATCTAATGCGGTGGAGGGAACTAACACGTTCTTTGTGAGATGCGCTGACGATGCCAATGGGACAAATGCCATGACCTATTCGGTACTAATATCCTTTATTTTAGATACCATTGATCCAGCAATAACGATAAATTCTCCAGCCAATGCGATAATTGCAGATTCCACACCAGAATTAGATGTCATTGTGATCGATAACAACCCCGACAGCATATGGTATTCCTATGATAATCTGAGCACTCAGATAGGTTGTTCTAACGGATGTGGACGGCTATTGACTAATCTAAGTTCATTGGTTGATGGAATCCATAATGTAACGGTGTATGCAAATGACAGTGCGGGGAATACAGGAAAGGAAACAAGATACTTTACAGTAGATACGACACCACCGGTTATAGTTGATGCTGGACCAACAGCAAATCAGAACTCATCGACCGTTACAATATTTGTCATAACGGATGAGCAATCGGTTTGTAGGTATAATGAGAGCAATATCTCCTATAATTCGATGAGTTCTGTACTCACGGGAACTGGAACGATGCATGAGAAGACGATAACTGCAGTAAAGGGACTCAATGTATTCTATATCTCATGTACGGACACCCTTGGAAATACGATGACGAATCCAACTCGGATTTCATTCAATGTAACGGAGATGGGAAGAGCGCCATCCATAACCATTGGGGGTGTTGAGGAGGATTATGAGGCAGGCTCTACAGTAACAGTATTTGTCTCGATAGTTGATGCCAATGGCAATCCAATAGATGCATCCAGCTATTGCAATATCACAATAAGACATTGGAATGGAACGGAGCTCGTCTGTGATATCGAAGATGATAGCATGATCTGGGTTCACAGGGGGTTCTATTACTATAACTACCAGATTCCATTGAATGCCGATCTTGGAAGTTATGGCATCCTTGTCGAGGCAGATCCTTCCGGGATCGATACCCATGCTATTTCTGGATTTCATGTTATGGAGGGTATAATTTGTGGGAATGGTGTTTGCCAGACTGGAGAGACCTGCGAGAACTGTCCCGAGGACTGTGGAGAGTGTCCGATGGGTGCTGTATGTGGAAATGGAGACTGTGAAGCCACAGAGACCTGCGAGAACTGTCCCGAGGATTGTGGTGCATGTCCGATGGGTGCTGTATGTGGAAATGGAGATTGTGAAGCCACAGAGACCTGCGAGAACTGTCCTCAGGACTGTGGAGAGTGTCCGATGGGTGGGAGAGGGAGGATTATAGGACTAGAAGAACAGCAGAAGCAATTGGAGAATATAAGCAAAACCCTGGTCTCCATTGAAAATAAAACAAAGGATATAAGGGAAATGACAGAGAGGATATGGCAGATGTTCAAGAGAACTAACTCCTCTGTTATTCGAGACGAGAGGATCACCTCATATAAATTATCCAAGAAGGCGAGTATCATCATTCAATACAATATTACAGTGCCTATAAAGGAAGGTTACTCAGCTGGAGAATATCTGCCATTGAGGTGGAAATTCTGGTTCGTGAACGACAGGAATGTGTGTATAGATCAGGGTGGAGGAGGAGAAGTGGAGCCACAGTGCAGGCCATTGATAGCTGAGACTATCGGTCGCGCGAACGATACAATTCCCATAGAAATAAAGATCAGACCGTCCCTCAATAGGGGGAATTATTCCATGATCAGGGAATTTGAGGTAGATCCAGAGGAGGTGTGGGTAAGCTATGGAAGGGAGATAATTGCTCAAATAGAGGTTGTGGAGGATAACCTATATCGTGGGGTGGAAATGAAGAAGATTACGAAATCAATTTCAGGTATCAAAGATAAAGAGGCTAAAGAACTGGACATCATCGGTATGATGGTCAGGGGTATAAATGACAAAGACGTCCAGATCGGTCTGATATTGTTATTATCTTTAGTGTTGGTCACGCTAATATCTCTTGGGTATCACAATTATAGATGTGCAGTAAGAAAAAAAGAGAGGGAAAAGAAGTGGTATGAAAAATAGATATTTTACCCTGGTGTTAGCATTGGTGGTGTTATCATTAACTTCATTAGGGCTGGCAGCAGAGACATTAGGTCCAATAATTGTAACAGAGAATACAAACACCAAGACAGGGGAGGTTGGCAGTCCAACTGGAATGCAGATCATCTCGGTGGATCTATACCCTGGAGAGGAGGTGAAGACTTCCGTTCGGGTGAGAAATGTCCTCGGGGTTTCAGCCACATTGGAAACGAGTGTTATAGGGAGGATTGCAGAGTTTATAGATATTGAAAATCCCCACATAGATCTAGAGTCAGGTGAGGAGGTGTATCTCAATCTCTCGATACATGTCCCAATGGATGCGATGTCTGGGATATATTCTGGATCCATTTCCCTCCAATTAGATGATATTAAATCGGATATTCCAGCCAATATCAGGGTTCTGCTTCCCCAGAGGGGTCTGCTCCAGATCAAGATAGAACCACTTATGGAGAGCATCCATCCTGGGGAGGGGCTACCAGTTCAGATAACTATAAAAAATCCACAGAGGATCAAACAGAATGTAAATCTCAGTTTACAACTATTGAAGTCGGGCACGGGTGAAATTCTAAGCGAGGTAAAAAATACTTACTATATAACAGAGACCACCGGTGTGAGGAGGTATCTACAGATTTCACAGGATGTAGAAGATGGAAGATATGGAGTGAGAGGCGTTATTCAATACCTGGGGATCGATGGCAGGATAGAAGAAATAGAGGATATAAGATATGTAAATGTGAAAAAACCCCTCCTATCGACGACATTTTTTGGAATTCCCATCTGGTTCATCCTAGGGATTTTCTTCATTCTGATGGGAATGTGCCTGGCATTTATAATTCATAGAAGGAGAGAGGCTGAGAGAAAAAGATATCTTGGGATGGTAGATTATCGAAGACTGCCCCGCCACGGAAAGAGATCCGCCTTCATCGGCAGAATCGCAGAATCTGGGGTTAGGGCATTCTTGGAGTTAGATAGATTGACAGAGCATGTACTAATTGCGGGTTCCACCGGGGGAGGGAAGACCGTGGCTGCCCAGGACATAGCGGAGGAGGCATTGAAAAGAAATGTCTCGGTTCTGGTTTTCGATCCAACAGCTCAGTGGACGGGTTTTTTGAAACCTAATAAAGAGAAGGGTATGTTCCGGCTTTATCCCAAATTCGGGATGAAGAAGAAGGAGGCTCAGAGATTCAATGGAAGGATAAAGATATTGAAGCGTCCCTGGGAATTGAACATTACCAAGTGCATGAAACCCGGAGAGATAACCATATTCTGTATGAATCACTTGAATCCAGAGGATATAGAGGATGTGATAATTCAGGTCATATTAGATGTGTTCAAGAGCAGGATGGAAGAAGCAACCCAATTAAAAACACTGATAGTCTTCGATGAGGTTCACAGGTTATTGCCGAAGTTCGGGGGAACCGGTAGGGGCCTCATCCAGCTCGAGAGGGGGGTAAGGGAGTTCAGAAAATGGGGTATAGGCTTGGTATTGATCTCTCAGGTTTTAACTGACTATCCAAAAGACATCAAGGCGAATGTGGGTACCGAGATACAGATGAGAACCCGCTATGAGGGAGACCTATCACAGATCAAGATGAAATATGGGGAGGATATAATGAAATCCGTTGTGAAGGCTCGTGTTGGCACGGGAATGATACAGAATTCGCAATATAACAGGGGAAATCCATATTTTGTAACCTTTAGACCATTATTACACAACCCGAGGAGATTAAGTGATAAGGAGCTGGATCTTTATGAGAAGTACGACCTGAAGATCGAATCTTTCAGATCGAAAGTAGATAGGGCCAAAGCAAGAGGGATAGACGTCTTCGATCTGGAACTTGAACTGGACCTCGCTGCGGAAAACCTCAGGAAGGGCTCCTTCCAGGTAGTAGACATGTACATAGAGGGTCTGAAGGGAGAGATTGAGAAATTGAAGACTAAAGAGCCCATAAGAGGCGAGATTCAAAAACCAGGTAATTGGGAGGATGAGTGGGAGAGATTGAGAGAGGAAATTTCAAAATAAAACGTAACGATATATTTGATATATTAATCCAAAAAAAGATAAATGGTTAATTGTGAAAAAATGTATATATCAAATCATGAATTAAAAGAAATTAAAAAACTGTTCTATAAGAGGATAGGGCAAGCCAGTCATGGTTTGATGTATTCTATAGGACAGATCATAGGGGAGGATATAGCCTCGCAATTAGAAGAATATAACTTTTTTCAGAAGGCCAGAGAGAGATTAAAAGAGAGGGGTATATTGGAAGATATTGTTTTTAAAGAGGAAGAGGCAGAGGTAAGGGGTAGCATGGAAGTAGATGATAAAGCGAACGGTAAAACCTGTTCCATACTGGAAGGAATTTTGGTAGCATTATATGAGAATTATAAGGGGAAAAAATTGTACTGTGAAGAAACAGAGTGTGAGAGCAAAGGCGATAATAGGTGCATATTCCAGATAAAGGAAGAAATTATTTAAAATGGTTCCTATAGAGAGATTAGGGTCGGGAATTCCCGGTTTGGATGAGATGCTGGAGGGGGGATTTCCAATACCGTCAGCTATTTTACTGGGTGGAGAACCGGGAACTGGAAAAACCACCCTGGCCGTTCAGAGCCTTTTCTATGGTGCCAGACAAAAAGAAATTGGGTTGTACATTACTGCCGTTTCTGAGCCCTGGTGGGTTATCCAAAAGTTTCTCTCCCAGTACGATTTTTATTCTCAAAAACTGATAGAAGCTGGAGTAGTACAATTCCTGGACATTAGTGAGATAGAAAATGAGGAAGAAATACTGGTTAAATTGATGAATAATGTTAAAAGAATTCAGCCAAAGAGGATAATAATAGATTCTATCAACCCCATCAGGTCCAGGTTGGGGGATGGTGAGGAGTATCGAGAATTGATGTATGATCTTCTTTCTTTATTAAAGGGTTACGGTTGTGTGACAATGCTAATATGCGAGACCTCTTATTCCGATCTGTCAAAACTGAGTGAGGCATATCTATCGGATGGTATAATTATCCTTTCATACAGAGAAATAGAGAGTTCCCGTAAGAAGTATCTGGAGGTTTTAAAGATGAGAGGGACCGATCATACCACCGGGATGCGATCTGTGAATATCTCCAAAAAAGGACTACTGGTCTATCCGGAATTGAGATGAAGATGAAACTGCCAAGAATCCTGAGCAACAAACAGAATGAGCAAAAAGAGATCGATGAGCTCATCTTGAGGGGGGAAGAAGAAGCGGAGGAGGTAGAGGAAACTGCCCCTTTTATGGAACAGCCCAGCAGGATGGGAATGGAGATCCAAAAACTCTGGGCGCAGGTAAAAACATTGAGGGAGATGATGAGGATGAATGATGAGAGATTCCAGAGATTGAGCGAGGGAATAGGCGATGTGAGACAGAGAAGTCTTGCCCTGGAGAGAGGTCTCAGCTCCTTAGAAATGGAAACCAGAAAAGCCATAGATCTGGTGAATGCGGTTCAACCACAAAAATTGATGGGGGAGGTAAAGAAGGAGGATATCAAGGTAATGAAACTGGAGTCCAGACAGGAGGCCTTTAAGAAATTTCTGGACACCCTGAGGGGGGAACTAAAGGAGATTAAATCAAGTATATCCGCCTTCAGGGGTACCGAGGCTGTTATAAAGCTGAGTAACGAGGTCAGAAGGGATCTAAAAGATATGAAGAGGATTCAGGCAGTTGTTAGTAGAGATTCAGAAAAGGTTGAGGACATCTTCGTCCAAGTACAGAAAAGATATGATAGATTCTTAGAATTATCGGATGAATTCAAGTCCTTGGAGAAGAGATTCGATGAGGTTATGAAAAAAGCCAATCACTTCATGATAGAATCGCGGGATTTTGTAAAGAAAGAGGACATAGAGTCCAGATTGAGATCCATAGAGAGGATTAAGGAAGAGTTCAAGAAGAGAAGGGAAGAATTCGATAGGGAGATGAATGAGATCAAATCCGTTATACCCAGGGTGGAGAGATTGGAAAAGACCCTGGAGAACAGGGTAGTGGAGATAGATGATGCGATATCCCGACTCGTGAGGATGGAGCAAAAAAACTATGTTACTGAGGAGGTATTTGATCGCGAGCTGGACAGTCTTTTCCAGCGTGTTATGGAAAAACTAGAAAAACATGAGGGGAAAGAAAAATGAAATCCAGGGCTTTAATTCTGGCATGGTGTCTTTTTTTTATGGGCTTTATATTCTGCATGTCCTCACTCATTAATATTCTCACCTACAAAATCAGAATAGGCTATCCAATACAGCTAATATTAGCTTGTTTGTTGATGATATGCAGTGCATTGCTGGTAGCCAGAGTAGAGTTGACGCGGATTGAGAATAGAATAGGCAAGAGCGAGGGTGTATGGGATGAACTCGATGCGAGGGTTCGCGGATTGGAAAGGAAAAAGGGCAGGGTCAGCAGCTGGAGGTTTACCGACTTAGAATACCGGGTTGCGGAATTGGAGAAGAAGGTCGGTGATTGATGTTCTCAGTTTTTCTCTTCATCTTTCATTTTTCCTTTTCTCCTTTTCCTAGTAATTTTCCTTTTCTTCTTCTCTTCAAGAACACCCCTGCTAATCCCCCTAAGATCCTCCTCAATCCTTCTTCTATCCTCTTTTGCTAAGATAAAATTACTGTATATGGTATCAAATATAACAAATGACAAAGTAAAAAGTAGAAAACCAACAGAGAGGATTAATAAAAGGTTGAGGTAACCGACATTAGTTATGTCTATAACACTGATTGATGTAGTTGTAGAAGTTGTTGTAGTGATCGTTGTAGCGATGGTGACTGGAGTAATAGTTGTAGTAGGTATTGTAGAGGTTATCACGATAGTTGTGGTTGTAGAAGTTGTAGTTGTAGATTCAACAATATGGAGTGATTTATAACCAAATACATAAAGTTTATTCCCAGATGCAAGAAGGACCTCAAGGTTTCCATCTCTGTCTAAATCTGCAACTGCCGGTGGTTCTTTAATAACATCATCTGTTTCATAACTCCATTTTCTAAAGCCAGTGGAATTTAAAATATAGAAAATCCCATCCCCTGAGCCAAAGATTATTTCAGGTTTTTTGTCTCCATCCAGATCTGCAATTGCCGGCGAGGAAAGGACCCTACCATTTATGCTGTATCTTTTTCTAATCTTCCCGGTATTACTGATTATGTATAATGCTTTATCCCTCGACCCCACAATAATCTCTTTTCTTCCATCTCTGTCTAAATCTGCAACTGCCGGTGTAGAAACTATCCCATCAAATGTTTCGTAATCCCAATCCTTAGCGATAGTAGAGTATTTAATATGCTCTACAGTACAATTTCCAGTAAATTCATTACATCTTCTAACACTACCCCGTTCATATTCCCTATAGTACAGAGAATATAGGTGGCCATCCCCTGAGCCCATTAATATCTCTGGATCTCCAGATCCATCTATATTCGCTACAACTGGGGAGGGGACATCACCACTTGTTTGAAAGCTCCAAATCCTCAAATCTGGCAAATCTATGACATATAATCTGTTATTAATTGATCCGAGAAGGATATCCAATTTCCCATCGGAATTTATATCTCCTATAGCTGGCGTTGTCGCCCGAGTAAATAATGGATAATCCCATAACTTTTTCCCATGAGGGTTTAGAACATAGAGATTTTCATCATTAGATACGAATAGAATCTCCAAATTGGGGGAATTGTCAAGATTTACTGCCACGGGTGAAGTCGTTATAGACCCATTTGTTTCATATACCCAGATCTCCGTTCCATTTGCGTCTAAGGCATAGAGTTTATTATCCAAAGACCCAAAGAGAATCTCTAATTTAGTATTATTCCACAGATCAAAGACCGCGGGTGTTGAAACCGCTCCCCCAGCCTTATAAGTCCATAACTCTTCGCAATTTGAATTTAATACATACAAATTATTATCAGATGATCCAAATAGGATCTCAGCCGTATCGTCGTTATTAATATCAACCGCTATGGGGGCAGATATCTTTCCTTGGGCTTCAAAGGTCGATAATAGATCCATATTATCCATAGAAAAATTTGAGGTAGCGTTACTAAATCCCGTATGTGCTAAATCGTGATAAATCATTGGCCAATCACTATCCATGATGCCGGCAGAAACTATCACCCCTGAGAGTAACAGAAATGTTAATGCAATGAAAATTTTTCCATTCATCTTTTTCATCCCTTAACAGGTTCCTTTAATGCATTTAATGATTTATAGTAATAAGCAATATTATTCAATATATTCCTAAAATCCATAGGGATTCATAAGAGATACCATGGTTCTGGAGTCTATAATTAGGCCATCGAAGATGGAGAAAACACCAACAGAAATGTTCTTAGTTGGATTTTTCTACTCCACCGTTGGCTTATTTCTGGCGCTATTAATCTTTGGGGGATATGCAGGTTTAGCAGCAAGTTTGGCAGGTATATTTTTTACTACTATGCCATTGGTTGTGATAATGACCAAAACAATCAGGTTGGAGGAAGAGAAGGATCTTATGGTCCATAAGGAAACATTTCTGATAAAAGAGCATGGAAAAGCCCTCTCTATGTTCCTATTTCTTTTTATTGGGATGCTAATTTCATACTCATTTTGGTTCACCATCTTGCCTGGAGATCAAGAGTATCTATTTAGTATAGATGCAATAGGGATGGAGGAGAACTTGAATCAAGGCATTATCTCAGACGAATTGAGAGATATGTTCGAAACCAAAGAATTTCCACTTTCTAAAAATGCCACCATTAAGAAAGAAGAGGGAGGTAAATGGGAGATAACTGATAGGGGAGATGTCTATATTATCTCCAAAGAGGATGGAAAGCTAAACATTTATCATCACGTGATGAATCTCTTCAAGTTTCAAATTGATATAATAGAGTCCATACAGAAGAGTTCTACTGCTGTCGGCAAAGCTACACAAGAAATCAATGAATTAGAGAAGATATTATCAAACAACTTTATGGTTCTAATCTTCTGTATTCTATTCTCATTTCTCTATGGAGCGGGGGCTATCTTTATACTAACCCTGAATGCATCTGTTATTGGGGTAGCAGTGGGTAGTACACTAAGGAGATATATCGCTATGTATGCTTTCCAAAATCATTTGGAGTTCATTTATAATTATTTCAACTGGTCTGTCTCCATTACCTTATGTTACATGCTCCATGGGGTATTTGAGATATCTGCCTATTTTGTGGGCGCATTGGCCGGTGGTATTATCTCAGTAGCGGTAGTAAATCATGACTTTAGAACAAAGAAATTTTGGCGTATAGTAATAGATTCCTTAGATTTGATAATCCTCTCCATCCTGCTCTTGTTTTTGGCAGGTATAATAGAGGTATTTATCACACCCCTCCTGTGCTGATTAACGGCAATGACGATGTGAGTAGTTAATCTGCTGGTTTTACCAATTCAATCCCTAATTTAGTAATATTATTG
>Ga0209410_1001617_pt1 | contig 10977 bp, 10 predicted proteins | sample Mar14436cmmetaG_FD_184135 | JGI IMG/M metagenome (GOLD analysis project Ga0209410, IMG submission 184135) | Marine hydrothermal vent microbial communities from Guaymas Basin, Gulf of California to study Microbial Dark Matter (Phase II) - Marker... ... | reverse complement strand
CTTGGGCAGGTCTAGCCAGATCTATAAGGTCTCAAGTATTGTCAATAAAGCAGGAACCATTTATAGAGGTAGATAAATGTCTAGGTTTAAGCAAGTTTCATATAATTTTTAAAGAAATACTGCCTAATGCTATGCCATATATAGCTATAAACTTTATGTTAAGTTCTGTAAGCGCAGTTTATAGCTATACTGGACTTATGGCTTTAGGCCTCATACCATATACTCCTGGCAACTGGGGCGCAATGATACATATGGCTCAAGCTTATGTAGGTACAATAACCGGAGCTGGATGCTGGTACATACTTGCGCCTTCATTTGTCATAATTATATTGCAGGTAAGCTTAGTCTTTCTAAGCAATGGTATAGATAAGATGTTTAATCCAAGATTAAGGGAATGGTGAGATATATGCCAAATCCTTTATTAAAAACTGAAAGTATATCTAAGATTTTTGAAGTTGGAAGTATGTTTGGCGCTAAGAAGCATATAAAGGCTGTAGAAAATGTAAGTATAGAGATTGGTGAAAATGAAATTTTAGCCTTGGTTGGTGAGTCCGGATGTGGGAAAAGTACTTTAGGAAAACTAATGCTCGCATTACTGAGACAGGATAGTGGACGTATATTATATTACCTCAATAACGGCTATAAGGATATATGGTCGTTGAAAGGAGAGGAATTTAAAGAGTATAGGAGAAATGCTCAGTTAATACCGCAGGATCCATATACTACAATTAATCCTATGAGAAATGTTCTCTCAGCCCTAACACCTCCTCTACTCCATTATAAGATTGCTAAAGATAGAAAGGAGGCTAGAAAAATGGCTGCCGAACTTTTAACAATGGTCGGCCTAGTTCCTCCAGAAGACTTTTTCAAAAGATATTCTTGTAGACTTAGTGGAGGACAGCTTCAGAGAATAGCTATTGCGAGAGCTATAAGTGTTAAACCTAAATTTATAGTGGCTGATGAGGCTGTATCAATGTTAGATGCATCTTTAAGAATAGAGATTTTAGATCTACTTTTAAATCTTAAGAAAAAGATTAAGACTGCATATCTATTTATTACCCATGACTTAGCGATTGCCAGATATTTTGCAAGAGATCAGAGAATAGCTATAATGTATCTGGGAAATATTGTTGAAATCGGAAAGACCGAGGAAATTATACAGAATCCACTACACCCATATACTAAAGTCTTATTAATGTCTGTTCCCATACCTGACCCAAAAATTGCTAGAAGCAGAGGTTTACCTAAACTTAAAAGTCTAGAGATACCCAGTCTAGTTAATCCGCCTCCAGGATGCAAGTTCCATACAAGGTGTCCATATGCGGAGAAGATATGTGAGGAAAAGGTTCCAGAGCTTAGAGAGGTGAAAGGTAGATTAGTGGCATGCCATCTATTATAGGTGATATTAATGCAAAATTTTATTTTTATATTTAAAGTTATTAAATACTGTAGGTGGATATAATGTCAAAAGATAGTGTTAAGAAAAAGGATGTAATATTGAGTATTAGAGGTTTAACCGTAGAGTTTAGAGTGGAGCGTGGAATTCTTAGGGCTGTAGATAATGTATATTTAGATATATATAAGGGTGAGGTTTTAGGTCTAGCTGGAGAAAGCGGATGCGGTAAATCTGTTTTAGCACATTCTATTTTAAATATAGTTGATCCAAATGGATATATTAAGAGTGGAGAAATATTGTTTAACAGTAATGGAGAAAGTATAGATGTATTAAAGTTGTCTAAAAGCAAGCTTAGAAAATTTAGATGGAGTAAAATTTCTATAGTATTTCAGGGTGCTCAGAACTCTTTTAATCCAGTTATAAAGGTGAGAGATCATTTTATAGATACTGTTGAGGATCATAAAGGTAGGGTTTCAAGAAAAACTATATTTAAACTTGCTTCAAAACTGATGGAAAATGTTCATCTAGATGCTAAACGTGTTTTAGATATGTATCCACATGAGATGAGCGGAGGAATGAAGCAAAGAACTCTTATGTCTTTAAGCTTTATATTGAACCCTGAGTTTATAATATTAGATGAGCCTACATCAGCTCTAGACGTACTTACACAAAAATATATAGTAAAGCTTCTCAGAGATATACATGAAGAGACTGGTCTAACAATGTTATTTATAACACATGATCTTGCAACTCTAGCAGAGATAGCTGATAGAATAGCTATAATGTATCTAGGTAATATTGTTGAAGTAGCAGATGTATATACAATATTCTATGAACCTAAACACCCATATACTAAAGCATTATTGAAGTCGATACCATCTATAGTGGGGCCGCTTGAAGACCTTAAACCATTACCTGGACCAATGCCCGATCCCATTAATCCACCACCTGGATGTAAATTCCATCCAAGATGTCCTGAGAGAATGGAAATATGTAAAAAGGTTAGGCCAAAGTTAATAGATATAGGCGGCGGCCATCTAGTTGCATGCCATAAATATAAGCCAACTAAATAATATTAATTTTCTTTAAAGACGAATTACAATATTTTCTTACATTTATCAAATTATCCATCATTTTAGTCTCCATTAGAAGGAGACTATTCAATGAATGGAAACTCTACTAATATGTTTCACTCTTTGTTATATGGTTAAATACTCTCTAATGCGAACATAGCAAAATTCAGCTAAAGGAATTCCTTATTAGAAGAGAATATTTATTTATGAGTAATAGTATCTACTATAATATGGGTCGATTAAAGTTTGGCTTATTTGTGCCTCAGGGATGGAGACTAGATTTACCATCAGATATGGATCCAAGAAGCCAGTGGAAGACTATAGTTAAGGTGGCTCAGAGAGGAGAGGAATTAGGTTTTGACTCAATATGGATTTTCGATCATTTTCATACAGTTCCCAAGCCGCTTAAGGGAAGATCTGTATTTGAGGCTTGGACAACGTTAACGGCCCTAGCAGCTTTAACCGAGAAGATAAGGCTGGGGACACTGGTTACCTGCATATTATATCGTTATCCTACAGTTTTGGCAAAAATTTTATCCAACATTGATGTCATATCAAATGGTAGAATAGAATTCGGCGTAGGAGCATGCTGGTATGAAAACGAGTTTAAAGGATACGGTATACCGTTTCCACGACCCGGTAAAAGAATTAGAATATTAGATGAGGCATTGCAGATTATCAAGTTGATGTGGACGAAGGATGAAGTCAATTTTAATGGAAAATACTTTAAACTAGAGAGTGCCTTAAACGATCCCAAACCAATACAGAAACCTCATCCACCTATTTTGATAGGCGGTGCAGGAGAAAAATTGACGCTTAGAGTTGTAGCTAAACATGCAAATAAATATCATGTCTGGGGCGATGTTGAACATTACTCTAAGAAACTTGAAGTTCTTAAACGACATTGTGATGCAGTTAATAGAAACTTTAATGAAATAGTGAAGGTACACGATGGAATAGTATTAATGGGTAAAAACGATGAGGAGATCAAGAAAATGTTGAGGAAAAATGAATACTTTAAGCTATCTAATACTAGTTTCGAGTCTCTAAGGAAAACGCAATATGTTGGAACCTATGAGGAGATTATTGAAAAGATACGTAGATATTCAGAGATAGGTGTAACTGAATTCATCTTCTATTTTCCAGAGGCATATAAGATAAAGCCTATAGAAGAGTTTGCTGAAAACGTTCTTCCAGAACTTAAAAAAATCTAGTCTATTTTGCAACTATAACTAGATATTTTAATACTTTTTCTCCAGCATTCTCTATCCCATGTAGAAGATTTGATGGTATAAATATAGCTGTCATCGGACCTACTTTAAACTCTTCATCTTCAATTTTAACTTTACCTTCACCTTCAAGTATAAAGAAAATCTCCTCCCCCTCATGTCTATGTGGTTTATGAGGCCTTTTATATGGACCTAAGACCGATAAATGCATTCTAAGCTTCCTCGCCCCAATTTTCTCATCAACATATATTTTTATAAATCCTTCTTTCCTATGTCTTGTCTCAGCGTTTTCCCATGAAATTATAGACAAGTTATTTCACCAACTTAAAATTATAGATGAGAAATTTCAATTTTTCAATAGAACTGAGACTATTTAATAACGGTATTTACATCTATTTAAATTTAGCGAGCAGGATGTTTAGGCTATATCTTCTATCATTATATAGTATGTGTCTACAATCTCCACAATGATATGAGGGAGATGGATGGTAGGATGAGGGTAGAAATAGGTTTAGAATGAATAAGGATAACTGGGCAGACCCAACCCGTAATTTCATAATTTAAACTATAAGGATTGCAAATATTAAAATAGTCTCGATAAAATTCAATGTTAAGTAACTCAGTCTATTAAATTTAACATAACAACATATATATATCTGTAAGAATAGTATCTTTTTTCATGAGTAGTTTTTATGTTAAAAATGGGTGTTTCTATTATAAGGGAAAACCGTTTATCAAGACATCGGCCTATCATGGAGGAGACTATATTATATCATTACCGGAAGAGCTGGTCACCACGAATAAAAACCTTTATCTAAAGATTGGTTTCACATCTGCTGATTTCTTTGCTCCGTGGAAGAGGGTTCATCCATCAGAAGATATATGGAACTTAGATCCTCTTAGAACTTTACTGAGAAGAGCTAGGAAAATGGGTATAACTATATTTATTCACTTCTATCCAAATCCCCCTCAATGGATGGTTGAAAAATATAACTGGTATTGGATTACCGAAACTGGAAGAAAGGTACCTATGCATATAGTTGGAGGCTATCCCCACGATGAAAATTATCTAAAGGAGATGGAGCTATATATAAAGAATTTGATTGAAACTGGAATGGAATATGAGGATGCCTTAGGAGACTATTGGATATGCAGTGAAAACTGGCCCTTTCTACCCAGTTTTAAGGAGAGAAAGATTTATGGTACTAGGGAGGATGCAAGCTATGACGAATACACGGTAGCTAAATTTAGGAAATGGTTGAAGGATCAGTTTACGCTTGAGGATCTTGGTAAACGTTGGAATGATGATGAAAACACCTATAGCTCATGGGATGAAGTTTATCCACCTGTAAGTTTAAAGGAAGAGGATTTTAAAGGTAGAAGATTAAAGAGATGGAGAGCGGCTAGATGGGATTGGTATAGATTTAAACAATATGTATCAACAGATATTCTAGTAAAATTCTGTAATACCGTCCATAAATATGATCCATCTAGACCTATATCTCTGGAAATAAATATGGATTTACCGGGATGGAGTGGATATCAAAGATGGTATAAGGTATGTTCCAGAGCAAGCAATGCTAGAGCAGCTATACAGGATTTTGAAGCATCCTATGTTAGAGCTCTCTATTATATTGCTATTGCAAGAGGTTCCTCCAAGCCACCTCACCAAGTTAATGAGATGTCTGGATTCCAGAGCTATGAATGGTGCATACGTAATGCCTATTTTATTCAGGCAATGGGAGGCACCGGAATGACTTTCTGGGACTTTAAGTCAGATTATTGGGGGCTTGTAACTAGTCCGAGATGTGAATATAATCCTAGAGAGAAACCCCAATTTAAATCATCCTATCTAGCTGTAATGGAGATAAATAAAGTATTTAGAAGATTAAGTAATATTCTAGGGGCATCACCTCCGTTAAAACCCGATATCGGAATCCTATTATTAGATGAAGATAGTTTTCATGAAAGTGGAGTGTCAATACCGCCTACAATGAACTATTTATCTCTACTACTTAAACTTGGATTTGGTGCAGAGACAGCAATAATTAATGAAGAATATTTATTCGACGGCAGAATTAATGATTATAAGCTTATCATAGCTCCCCATATAAAATATATTTCCCATAGAGAGGCAGAACATTTAAGAGAATATGTAAAGAGTGGAGGAACACTATTAGTAAATTCCTTCTGCGGCGAATGTAATGAAAGAGGAGAATTCTATGAAGAATATCCCTGTAAACCATTAATGGATGTAACTGGAGTTAAATGTAAAGTAGATATTAATAAAGAATTATTGATCCATCTAAATAGAGTTATTAAATATCTACCTGAAAGGGTTAGAGCTGGAAACTGGTTGCTTGAAACATTTAATCAATTTCAAGCAAATAAAATGATGTTGACTATAGATAGGACTTTTGCATTAGATTATCTTAAAAGTCTAATGAGGAGAGAGTCTACTGATATTAGGATAATAGAGGATTTCTATGAATTGAAGAAAGGTATTATAGGGCAATGTCTACCAGCTCAGAGAGCAGAGATTATAGATACAAATGCTAAAATAATTGCTGAATATAGGGGTCAGCCAGCCATAGTTTTAAATAGATTTGGAAACGGTTATACAATATACTTGGCTGTAGATTTAAACGAAGTATTAATGGAAAAAGTTCTGAAGAGTGTTTTGTCACTTGCCAATCTATCTCCATACTCTACATTGGTTCCAGAGAAAAAGGATGATATAGTTCTCGGCTATAGGAGATTTGAAAACGGATATCTAGCATATTTGATAGAGATTGGAGATAAAAATCATGAGGTAACATTGAGATTCAATAAACAACGCATGGGATTAGAGGATAAAGAATATGAGGTTAAAGAGCTATTATCCGGAAATACTTTTAAGATTAATGGCAAGGATCCGAGAATAAAGCTTTCCATAAAAAGCTGTGATGTAAAAATATTCAATATACAACCCTAAATATCCAATATTTTTTACACAATACTATTTCTTAAAATATTTTAACCATCATTTTATCAAATCTTTTAGCAACTATAATTAGACTTATCCCTATAAGTATAAGGCTTAATCCAATATAATTAAATCCTATCAAATCCATATAACATAATTCTTATATAATACATCCTATATATATTGGTGTTGACATGAAGAGATACATTATTTTAAAATTTATATCAAATTTTATCTTATTAACAACAATTATAGCAATTATCTTTACATCCATGATTAATGTAATTGCACAGATATATTATGATTATGATAAAGACGTAGCTGGTGTTCAAAGATATGGGTATGCTAAGAAATCATAAAAAATTTATTCTTTTTATTTTTATCTTATATTGTCTATTGAACATAGATACGATGTTTTGTCAGCCTTATCCATGGTTGAGAAAGGGTAGTTATTTTATATATAAGGTTTATACGTATAAACCGATGCCTTTCTATCTGTTGAAATGGGAGGTAGTTAATATTAGTGGTAATTTTGCCTATATTAAAATAACTTTATTAAATTATAGTAAAAGTTGTGTGGTGAAAGTAAATATTTTGACGAGAGAAGTCTATATGAATGATAGAAAAATAGGTATAACATACATGTTTTTTAAAAGATATCCTGGAAATGAGAAGGATGAAATTATCTTTAAGTATAAGGAGAAAATTATTAAAATTCCTATAAGTATAGAAACAAGAACATATGCGGTGACCCTTAAGGGAATTCAAAAGGCCTATTATTGTAACAGTGATAATTTTACCTTTCTCTACGATTATGATACTGGTATATTGATAGAGGGATTCATTGGCTATTTAGAGGATACGGCACGTGAGGCATTTTTTAAGGCTATGGATGCTATCGGCATATATTTATTCTCTACTAATGATGAATATACTTTATATGATACTAATGTCGACTTAGGGCCTCCCGATATAACATATACTATTAAACATTTTATATCTGGAAACTTTCCATTAATCTTATTCATAGCTTCACTTATTTCTTCAATCATCTTTCTATATAGGAGGAGAAGGAAGATTACTACTTAAAATTACTATCATGTTTTAATTAAATTTTTAAGTACATGAACATATTTTCTTTCATAGGAGATAAATGCTTCAGCATATTTTACACCCATTTCTAATCCTCTAAATTTCATCATTTTCTCATGAACTGGATACCAGGTTTCTGGAAAGCAATTTTTATGGAGATAGCAAGCCTTTTTCTTAATCTCAGCTTTTTCTGTTATATCAATATATATTTCAGGGATAAAGCAGTGAGTCTGTACTCCAGTCATAACTTCATAAAAATAGAGTAAAGGTCTTTTCTCCGAAGCAATTTTTCTTACAGCACCTATAGTTAGAATTCCAACAGACCTGTGGTCTGAATGAGTATCTATAGGCCAGTGAGTTATAACGAGATCTGGGGCATGTTTCTCAAAGACTCCTCTAACCTCTTCTAGGGATTCTCTAGTCACCCATACATTACCATCTTTAAAGTTTAAAAAGATGATTTTAGCACCCAATAATTGGAAAGCCATAATAGCTTCTCTTTCATTTATTCTAGCATTTTCCTCAAAACTACCCATTTTTCCAGTAAGTCCACTTCTGGTAAATGAAACAGCTATAACTTCATGCCCATTTTCACTTAATAAGGCGATAAGTCCCCCGGCTCCAGAATCAGGATCATCTGGATGAGCCCCTAGAATCATAATTCTCAACATTTCACCCAACCTATTATATGTGAAAATAAATAAAATATCTTTTATGTTAGTTAGCTAGATGTTAATATCTTAGGTTTGATTTTCTTCTCATAGTCCTTGATCATTGCTTAAATTAAAAATATATTAACTGTATAAAACTAGGTTTTCAATGTAAATGATTTTAACAATATGTCTTCTACAACACCTCTATTATTGGCTGGATCATATATCGCCTCAACTATTTTATCATAGTCTAGGCTATTTATTCTATCACAAATAACTTTAATTGCTTTCATGTTTAGGATTAAGGCTTTATCTACAGGTATTCTCACAGGATTAATATCTATTCCAAAATATTCTCTATATCCATACATTTTTAACACAAAGAATCCTGCATACATTTGTTGCCAGCCAAGTACACCTACATTTAAATCTTGATCATAGTTACATACTGGATTACTATTTAGATGTAGATGTGCTAGTCTACCTTCTCTCATAACGGACGCCAATGTATATGGAAAATCTTCATAACCCATTAACGCATGTCCAAATTCGACGTTAAGAGTTACTAAATGATGGCCTTCCTCCAGAATCCTCCTATTTTCCTCATTTTTTAATAATGATTCTACTCTTTCAGCCATTATAATTCCATTGGCCGTATGTCTATAAATATTATTTCCCCTAGGCTCAAATGGTTTCGGTTCTAATGCTATTCTAACACCAGGTATTTCATCCATCGCTTCAGCTACTCCTTTCTCAAATAGATCCCACATTCTATAAAAGTTTACTTCAAAAGGATTTTCATATCCATCTATTCCAGGCCATATGACAGCGAAATTTGTATCCAACTCTCTATTCATTCTTAGCGATTCTATAAGCCTATCTATAGCCTTTCTCCTAATTTCATTATAAGGATTTGATAGAGATCCAAATTCAAAATCTCTATCATAAAATAGGTTCGGTATAACTGTTAATACCTTTATTCCAGTTTCTTTATCCAAATCCTTATATAAATCTATATTATCCCAATTTATTTCATTAGGATAATGAGCCTCAATTCTAAAACTATTGTCTATATAACCCTCATCAAACATTTTATAAATTATCTGTAGCCGTTCCTCTATAGTTTTTTCAGGCCTATATTTTTCATGAAATCTGCTTGCTGCCGGAGAGAAATACCATATCCCAGCAGAAAATCTTGGCTCCAGCCTAAATTTATGTAAGTGATCTAATAATTCGTCTTTATCCCTAAATATAGTTTGATAACGTAAATCTTTTAGCATATTTACACCCTATATTAACATATATAAAACCTTTCTAATATCTATTATGTATTTTTACCTACAACTATTACTTTACCGTTTTGACATGGAAAAACGTATTCCATAAGTCCATCTCCATCGATATCAGTTACTCTGGAATGTACCTCACCATTATAGAAGAAATCTTTTCGCCTAATTTCATGGAAGGGGATTTCAGCTAAAAGTTTTCCTAGAGGGTTAAAAACAAATATTTTAAGTCTACATTTAACATCTATTTGAGGAGCATTCCTATGTCGAACTATCTGCTCCGCAAAAATTACTTCATATTCTCCAATATTTTTCCAATCAACTGCATGTACCCTCGTCAGAGTTACCCCATATCCCGGATAAGATTTTTGATCCACTATAGAATATCTATGCTTACCAAATATCCAGAGAGTTTCTCCATTAGGATCAAGCATTCTACTCTTACCTTCATACCCCCAAAGTTCCGATATAAAGGAGATACGTCCAGGACCTATTGGATTAGGCATATGGGCTATCCATTGTCCATGATCAAAAAGGTTTGAGGAATCCCATATAACGTTTCCCTTAAAATCCAGTAAAAATCCCTTTTCAACAAGTATTTCTGTTTCTCCTCTTCCTCTAAAATCCGCTATAGCAATATCATCAAAATGTGTATCATCTATTAAATCTCTTACTCTTTTTCTAAAAATCATTCTACCTTTTGAATCAACTATTATTAAATCTCCCTCAACTTTTGGGCTTGCATATCTGATATGATCAACGCTTAAAAATGCTATAACATCACCTTCTCCTCTAAAATTTCTTCCAAAATAAAATTCATGTCCAAAATCTTTTCTAAGATTCTTTATAATCCATAGAGGTTTAAAATCTTCATCTAAAGCTATGACGGTACCTCCAGCAATTGCAACACATATTCCAATAGAATCTTCATTTCTCTTAAATATACCTATAAGAGGAATGGCTACTCCATAATCATCTACAAGGTTTCCAGGAGTCTTAAACTTTCTTACAATATTATTATCTTCATCTAAAGCTATAACTCTATGACCATCAGGGACTATAAGCTCCTCCTTTCCATCATTATCTAGATCTCCGAAACTAAATATAATGGTTCCCCAGCATCCATTATTGTTTAAACTACGTTTAAAAAGAAGTTTTCCATTAATCCTATATACTTTTAAAATATTTCCATCAGTAGATATGGCTGCAATCTCCTTATAGCCATCTCCATCAATATCTCCAACTTCAAACGAATAGTTTGGATAAAAACCAAGGTCTATCAA
>Ga0209410_1001613_pt1 | contig 10989 bp, 11 predicted proteins | sample Mar14436cmmetaG_FD_184135 | JGI IMG/M metagenome (GOLD analysis project Ga0209410, IMG submission 184135) | Marine hydrothermal vent microbial communities from Guaymas Basin, Gulf of California to study Microbial Dark Matter (Phase II) - Marker... ... | reverse complement strand
TAACGGCCTCCGTGGATAGCAGCGATGGGCTTGCCTGGAGCCTAGTGGAACTCTCTAGGGCCAGCAAGGTGGGCTTCGTGCTTGAGGAGCTGCCCATTAGGCCAGATGTAGCTGAGGAAGCCATGAAGCTTGGCCTAAGCCCTGAGGAAGCCTGCCTCTACGGTGGCGAGGAATACGAGCTTGTGCTGACCGTGAGGCCAGGTCGGCTGGAGGAGGCCATGTCCATCGCTAGGTCGGTTGGCGTGGAGCTCTGGCCAATAGGCAGGGCAGTAAAGGAACAGGGGATCTGGCTTAGGAAGGAAGATGGGAGCTTAAAGCCTGTAGAAGCCAGGGGGTGGGAGCACTTCAGGCAGTAAGTGGCAGGTGGTGAGCATGCAGCTGCCTGAGGGCTATAGGCCAAGGGATGGCGATATACTCGTAACGAGGGAAGGGCTTGTTTTCTACGCATTTGGCTACGAGCATCCACCAATGAGGGCCTTTGCCTTCTTAAAATACGTGCCCAGTGAGCTAGCTAAGGGGTTAGATGTAGATTTCCTATCTACTAGGTGGAAATTTCAAGGAAAAATCCTACTGAGGCCTAGGGAGCTGTTCTCACCAGGTAATTGGAGGAAGGTGCTTGATTTCCTAAAGAGTAAGGCTCCTGAATATGTGTTCTCATGCCCATTCCTAGGTAAGGAGATGATAGCTATTCCATTTCCCTCCCTAGAGCATGTATTCATACCATCTGAGGCCCTAAAGGAGCTTAAGAAGCTTAGGCCCCTGGATAGGCTCCAGAGGAGGGCCCTTGAGCTAGTTGAGCTCCTATCATCTACATCTAGCGTCCCAGAGGAGCTCTTTGGCTTACATGGCTCCCTTGCCATGAACATGCATGCCCCCTGGTCGGACGTAGATCTAGTTGTCTATGGTTCTAGGGAGTTCAGGGCTGTTGAAGCTGCAGTTAGGGAGCTAGCTGGGGAGGGGGTCCTGGAGCTCCTCTCAGACGACCCAATTGAGGCTAGGAGGGGCATGAAGGGCGTGTTTAAGGGCACTAAGTTCACCTACACGGCGGTTAGGAAGCTAGATGAGATAAGGACCTCATATGGCGAGAGGGCCTACGTGCCCCTAGGCCAGGTTGAGCTGACCTGCCGTGTTGTAGGCGATGATGAGGCCATGTTCAGGCCAGCTATCTACCGTATCTCAGGCTGTAGGCCCGTGGGGAGGTGGCCAGGGGGCCTGCCAGAGCCAGGGCAGGTGGAGAGGGTGGTAGCTAACATAGGCCTGTATAGGAACGTAGCTCGTGCTGGTGAGGAAATCCATGTTAGAGGGGCCTTGGAGCGTGTTTTAGAGCTGGCCTCTGGCCGTGAGTCCTACCAGGTCGTAGTGGGCAGCGGGATGCCTGGCGAGGGCATCTGGCCCCTTAAGCCCAATCACAAGGCATAGCTTAGCCTTGCTGGCCCTTCGGGGCGTGGTGGCATGAGGCTAAGGGATAGGGATGACCTACTCACGCACGAGGGCCTCATATTCCGTGTGCTAGGCTACGACCACCCACCTGGGGCCTGGTTCTGTGAGCCACTCTACGCCCCATGTAGCATCTTCAGCTCAAGGGACAGGAGGGCACCTAGGCTAGCTAGGGATGGTGGTATTTACTTCAAGTTCTACGGTGATGAAGGCTGGAAGTTCATCATGGAGCACTTCCCACAGTACAGGCTCCTACATGAGCCCCTTGGCGTTGAGCTAGTGGGCGTAAGGGAAGAGCAGATCTTGGCCGTGAGGAGGCCAGAGGAAGCCTTAAGGAGACTTCTGGCATCAGAGGGAGGTGATGAGCTTATCCTAGCCCTAGGGGAATTCCTAGATGAGTTCCTAGCTATAACCAGCATAAGATTAAGTGAATTAGGCGTCTTTGGCTCCCTCTTACATGGCTTTTACCATCCTAAGCTATCTGATCTAGATTTCACAATATATGGCAGGAGGGCGCTTAGAGAGGCAAGGGAGGGCCTGCTAGAGCTCTACAAATCTGGGGATAGATTTAAAAATGAGTTTGGGCCTAATTGGTCTCCGAGCAGCAAGAATTGGCCTTGGAAGCATATCTCGCCATCTGAGTTTGCATGGCACCAGGAGAGAAAGCTGATTTATGGCTTTTTCCTCAGCAGGAAGGCTGGAAGGTGGATTAAATTTGAGCTAGAGCCAGTTAGGTCGTGGCCTGAGGTTGAGAACGCCTATGACCCACGTGAGAGGATCGTCAAGCTAGGCTGGTCGGTGCTCAAGGCCGATGTCGTAAGTGCTGAGTGGTCCCCATTTACACCAGCTATCTACGAGATAGACAATGTGGAGTTCCTTGAGGCCCCTGAGGGAGCAGGTGAGCCTGAGCGCATACTGTGCTTTGTAGATGAGTTCAGGCTCCAGGCTTGGGAGGGCGAGCAAATCCTAGCTGCAGGCTGGCTTGAGCACGTAGAAGGGCCTCATGGCGAGAGGGAGCAATTGGTCGTAACCTACGGGCCTAGGTACCATGAGCAAGTCATAAAGGTCCTGAGGCCCGTGATTAGGTAGCTAAGGGCATGAAGTAGTCGCCAGGGAGGCTGCCGACGAGAAGCCTAACCTCAGCTCCCCCATCGGGCCTCAGCACCTCCTCTAGCTTCCCCCTGGCCTTGATGAGCTCCCCCTCCCAAGCGTGCTCACAGAACCTCATCCTGAAGGAGGTCAAGTAGCTTGGTTCAGCAGGCCCCTCTACCAGCCTGACATTCCCTAAGCGGTAAATACATGGCGTGAAGATGGACCTTGATGCATCTACTATGATGGCCTTGATAACGCCCACGCCTAGCTTCCTGAACCTAGTGGCCCCGTAGGGCTCAGGCCCCCCGCTGGGCACGAGCCTTATTGAGTAGGGGAAGCCCCTGAAGGTGCCCTGAAGGACCTTATTTCTCTCCCTGGTGAGGAAGGAAGCTCGGTCGTGCTTTGTATCCCTTGAGCGGGAGCTGAATATGGCCTTAAGCTCCTCTAGGCCAAGGGGCTTGGTTGCCCCCTCCTCCCTCATTGACCTAAGGGCCTCGTAGGCCTCTAGGCATGCATCGTGGCCGTAGAACACTAAATCTATATCGGAGCTAGGCCCCTCAAGGCCAGCTAAGATGGAGCCAGATATGCCTACATCTGACCAACGTAGGTTAGCCCTATCCAAGACCTCATCCACGAGCTCAAGGGAGGCTAAGGCTAGCGTAGAGGATGGCCCCGACCTCCTCAGCTCCCCAAGGCCACCTACTGGATCTAGGATCCGTGCTACATCTGAGCGTGGGGGCTCGCACAGAACTTCATCAAGGACTGGATCGTGGACCAAGTAGTGGGGCACGTGCTCCTTAATGAAGGCCACCTTCTCCCTTAGGCTGCCTAGCTTCCTGTAGCGTACGCCTCCCCGCTCCCTATCGCCAGATGGATCTAGCACGTACTTTGGGTAGGCCACTACATGGCCAGGTGGGTGTATTAGGCCCTTGACCTCAAAAATATGGCCTTGCCTTAGCTGGAGCAGGAAGCCCTCAATTGGCTCCCCTAGGGCCATGCTCACACTACCATTAGTGCCTCAACGCCCATCCTCTTTAGCGTTCTCATTATGGGGGCCCTTAGTAGGTAGCCACCGACAGCTATAGCTATCAGGGCCTAGAACAGCCTAACGGCGAGGGCAACGGGTGGCAGGAGGGCTGGGCCTTGAGCCTAGAGGGGCTACCAGATAGGGGCGTCTACACGCTCGTGATATACGTCAGCGAGGGCCTAGCCCTACGTGTGGGCTCCCTTGGCTACGTAGTGCTCAAGCCAGGCTTCTACCTCTACACGGGCTCAGCACTTGGGAGGGGGCCCCTTGGGCTAAGGGGGCGCTTGAGGAGGCACCTTAGGAAGGGGAAGAAGGAGTTCTGGCACATAGACTACTTGCTTAACCACCCATCTGCCTCTGTAAGGGCGGTAGTTGCCTCAGGCTGCTCTAGGAGGCTTGAGTGCGAGGTCGTTAAGGCCCTAATGGCTAAGCTCAAGGCCCAGGCCCCAGTTAGGGGCTTTGGCTCCTCAGATTGTAGCTCTAGCTGCCCAGCCCACCTGCTGTTCGTGGGGCAGGATGACCCAACCGAGGGCGTGAGGGAGGTATATGTAGGCCTAGGCCTAAGGCCACTCGTCATTAGGTGCGGTGAGGGGCATGGCTAGAGGGGCTGGCCTAGCCGTGCTGAGGGTGAGGAAGGCCACGCTAAGGGATGTAAGGCTCATGGCCGAGCTTGAGCGCTCCTGCTTTGATGAGGGGTACCCAGAGAGCCTGCTGGCCTACTTCGTGATGAACGATGAGCGCTTCATCTGCCTGCTAGCTGAGCTAGGCGGTATTGCGGTTGGCATGGCCATAGGTGAGCTAGAGGAGGAAGGACTGAAGGCAGTTGGCCACGTATGGACGATAGAAGTCCTAGCTCCGTACAGGCGCAGGGGGATTGGTGAGCGCCTCCTGAGGGAGCTTGAGGAGAGGCTGAGGGCAAGGGGGGCAGTTGAATTCCACCTAGAGGTGAAGGTCGGGAATGAGCCAGCAATAAGGCTCTATGAGAAGATGGGCTACATCAAGGTTGGCATCCTCAGGGACTACTACGGCCCAGGCCAGGATGGTATATTCATGGTCAAGCACTTGGGGCCAGGGGAGGGGCCTAGCAAATGGAGTTGTGGCGCTTGCTGAAGTGGTACGGCATCGGCTTGCTCACATCCATGGCCATCTGCCTCCCGATCTCATATGGCCTGTACGCCATAGGATCCATGAGCTTGAGGCACTCCATTAGCTTAGTTACCTCCCTAACTTGCTTCATGCTCATCTTAGTCCTAGTGGCTATAGCAGCACGTAGGGCACTGCTACCTAGGCCTAGGGCGCTTGAGAGGGCACCAGAAGAAGAGCGTAATTACTACCTAAGCCTCAGGGAGAGGATAACGACTGCCGTCCTAGCCATCTTCCTAGTCATGGTTACGTTGCTAGCCATAGCCATACTAGCCCTTGTCCTCTAGAGGGGCTCCGCAATACTTAAATTCACGGGTGAAAACACGTAGCTGAGCCCTGGGGAGGCGTATGGGAGTAGGGATCTACTACTACTTAACTCCTCCACAAATGTTTCTCGCTCAGGGGAAGAGGGGGCAGGTTGCAAGCCAAGCCCAGGAGAAGCTCTTCCTCACCATATGGGATGAGGAAGCCGTAGATCCTAGGTTCACGGGTGGCAAGGGGGCAGGCCTAGCCAAGATATACAGGGCCATAGCCGACCTAAGGTCCATTGGCCTCCCTGTTGATGTCCCATTTGCAGTTATACTTGGCCCTCCCTTCGTTAGGAGGCTGCTTGCATCAAACCCTGAGATCCTAAGGAAGGTTAGGGTGCTAGAGGAAGCCTTAAGCAGGGGCGAGGAGGTTGGCCCCCTCCTAGCTGAGATAAGGGAGCTCATAATGAAGCTTAAGTTCCCGCCAGAGCTTGAGGAGGCACTGGAGGAGGCCGTAGAGCTCCTAAGGGAGGAGGGGCTGAAGGCTGGCAAGGAGGAGCCAATAAGGGTAGCCGTCCGCTCAAGTGGCCTTGCAGAGGACCTACCAACTGCTTCCTTTGCTGGCCAGTATGAAACCATACTGAACGTTAGGCTAAGCAATAGGGAGGAGCTCAAGGAGGCCATACTCAAGTGCCTAGCATCCATATACGGCGATAGGGTAACCGATTACAGGCAGAAGCTAAGGGAGAGGGGCCTTAAGATACCAAGTGAAGTAGAGATATGCTCAAGGGGCCTCTTCTCCATAATCCTACAGCTGATGGTTGATTCAGAGTGGTCGGGGGTTGGCTTCTCCATAGAAACGGAATCTGGCCACCCAAAGGTATTCAAGTCTACTGCCTGGCTTGGCCTTGGTGAGCTTGGCGTTCAGGGGAAGGTCCCCACAGCTGAGATCTTCGCTGCTAAGATAGGTGAGAAGAGGCCTGTAGAGGTATTTGGGAAGCGGGTTCCAAGCTCGGTGGTATGCCTTGGTATAAACCCACCATCCAAGCCCCAGAGGGAGATGCTAAAGTGGGATCCAGATAAGGGGAAGAACGTCATAGTAGAAGTAAAGGAGCCAATTAACCCAAGGATAGCCAATGATGCACAAGCCACGTTGGTGGCCCTCGCAGTTGAGCACCTTGAGGAGAAGGTCGGCAAGGGGAAGCCAGTTGATGTGGAGTTCGCTTGGGAGAAGGGGCGCTTGTACTTGCTCCAGGTAAGGCCTGAAACCGTCCATGCTACCAAGAGCCGAGCTATCATAGAGAACTACGTCCTTGAGGAAGAGCCACCACCAGATGCCCTAATCGGCACTGGCCTAAACGTGGGGACTAAGATAGCAAGTGGGCCACTAATGCCCTTGCTCTTTGGCGACCTACCAACCGAGGAGCTCAGCTTTAGGATAAGGCTGCTTAAGCGCATACTAAAGGAGTTCGTGGATAAGTTCAAGTTAAAGCCCATAATCTACACCAGCATAACAAGCCCTCCCTGGGAGCCAGTGATGAAGAGGGACCTGCTCTCTGGCATAATAACTGAGCTAGGCAATAGGACGAGCCACCCAGCTATAATAAGCCGTGAGGAAGGGCTTGCCTGCAGCGTGGGCACGAGGGGCCTCTCGGAGCACTTGGGGGAGCTAGAGGATCGCTACTGGGGGGCTGCCTGCATGAAGTGCGATTTCTGCTCAGTTGGCGAGGTCGGGAAGGACCCCATGCCAGAGGTATGCCCTGCCTGTGGGGCTGGGCTCTTCACCGTAGTAGCTAAGGAGCCAGTTACGCTTGATTGCAGCAAGGGCGAGGCCCGTGTCTACAGGGGGGCACTTAAGTTCAGGGTTGAGGTAAGGGAGGTACGTGAGATACCTAGGCCTGAAACGAGGGTAGCCGTTAACTGTGGCTCACCAATGGAGGCCCTGAACGTATCGCTCATCCCAGGCGTTAGCAAGGTCGGGCTAGCGAGGGAGGAGTTCATAGCTGCTTGGATACAGGTCCATCCTGTGTTCTGTATAAAGGCAAGCAAGATTAAATCAGAAGGTGGCTTCTGGGCACCAGAGGTAGAGGAGCTCTTCCCACCTGGCGTTGATCCAAGGGAGGAGTGGGTCTACAGGCTTACATTAGGCATGAGCTTGATAGCTGCTTCCTTCTACCCAAGGGAAGTTATACTACGCTTCTCCGACTTCAAGACAAATGAGTATGCTACTTTAATAGGCGCTGTACACTACGAGCTTGATTGCCCTAAGTGCGGGAAGGGGCTTGCGCTAAGGGAGCACAGCACGTGCCCGATATGTGGCTCACCAGTTAGGGCCAGGAAGGTAGAGCTAGAGCCAGTTGAGGCCAACCCCATGATGGGCTGGCGTGGTGTATCACGCTACCTAGATCCAAGGTTCAAGGAGGCCTTCCTAATGGAAGTTGAGGCCATGATAAGGTGCCATAAGAAGGGCTTAACGAACCTAGTGCCCATGTTCCCATTTGTTAGGCACCCAGAGGAGGCAGAAGCAGTTACAAAGCTAGTTAAGGAGGTGTTCTTGGCAGAGGGCCTCAAGCCACCTAAGATGATATTCATGGCTGAGGTGCCAAGCATAGGCTTCGTGCCCTACCTCTTCAACCCATACTGCGATGGCTACTCATTCGGCACGAACGATTACACACAGCTCATAACTGGCACGGACAGGGACTCGCCCTTCCTCCCATTTAACGAGGACATACCAGCAGTTAGGATGGCCATAGCTACTGTAGCAGATGCAGCCCACTACGAGAACTACGTGAAGTACGGCATCCTAGGGCCAGTTAGAGAGCATAACAAGCCAGAAGGGGCCTACGCAAAGGAGCTTGGTATCTGTGGCCAAGCACCAAGCGATCTCCCTGGCTTCCTCAAGTTCCTAGCCGTCTACCTAGATTACGTAAGCGTTAACCCAGATGCCGTTATGAGGACGCTTGAGGAGCTTAAGAAGGCTGAGGATGAGCTTAGGGAGCTCTGCAAGGCCTGTGGTATGGATCCTAAGCGCATAGCCCTAGAGCTCTCAAGGGAGTTCAACCTATGGGATCCATTTGGGAGGCCAGCCGTAAGCGAGTTCAGGGCTAGGTGGCTAATGGCTAAGCTAGGCATGGAGCCAGCCTCCTAGGGCATCGCTTAAGATTATATCCTTCCCTAGCTACACTTGTCAGGGGTGTAAGAGCACGTTAAGGAAGCTTAAGAAGGCCCTGAGGGAGTTCGTATTCGGTGCTACTACTTACGAGATGGCTAAGACGTTTGTGGATATGATAACTTACAATACATATGCCATAATGATGTGCGCCCTTGGCGATATGCTAGGCTACCCAACTTCCTGCTTCTACAAGCTTAGGCTCCTCCCCATCGTCCTCACACGCATAGACGCCTGGAAGAAGTTCATGCTTAAGGAGAGGGATATAACGGAGCGAGCGAGGTAAGGGGAAAGGTTTAAAGACACAACCACGTGGCTTTAAGGGGTGGTCGGATGGCTGAGGGGCCAAAGCAGGAGGCGAAAGCTGAGGGAAAGGGTGGCGTGAAGAAGGCCCTCAAGGAGCTTATCTACGGTATGGCCGTTCACGACATGGTTCGCTACGCCCTAAAGACACGAATGTACCTTGAGCACCTGTTCATGCTCATAACGCTCGGCGATATGCTTGGCATACCGCTCTTACCGCCATATTACTCGCTAAGGCTGCTGCCCTACGCTGTCCCGAACATCGCCACGTGGAAGAGGAGGCTGTTCAGGGAGAGGGACTTCACGGATGCCCTCTACTAGGTGGCCCATGCCCTAGGAGGTGGTGTAGCTGCCTGAAACGATGAGGGAGTTCTTTGAGAGGAGGCCAGAGCTAAAGGTCATCACATATGCTGGCAAGGGTGGCCTTGGCAAGACCACGTGTAGTGCAGCTACTGCCTACTGGCTAGCCATAAAGAAGGGGAAGAAGTGCCTTTGCTTTAGCACGGACCCACAAGCTAGCTTAAGCGATATATTTGAGCGAGATATATTTGGCAAGGGGGTCCAGAGCTTCGGCCCAGGCCTATACGTGCTTGAGATAGATGCAGATAAGCGTATAGCAGATTACCAAGAGGAGATAAGGCGTAGGATAAAGGAGATGTACGGGCTTGATGAGATACCGAAGGAGATAGATGAGTACATCAAATCAGCTGCAGCTGAGCCAGCCATGCATGAGTCAGCTACGTACGATGCCATGGCAGAGCTACTGGCCAAGGGCGAGTACGACTACTACATATTTGATATGCCACCCTTTGGCCACGGCATACGTATGGTTAGCATGGCCTTCATACTTGATGCCTGGATTGATAAGATAACAGAGGCCAGGATGGAGGCCCAGAAGTACAGGGAGGCCATAGAGCTGCTGAGGGGCACGGTTGAGATGGAGCGTGAAGACATGATGCTTAAGGACCTCATGGAGATAAGGGAGAAGCTAGACTTCTTCAGGGATGTCCTAACGGATGAGAAGCGCTCTGCCTTCTTCATGGTCATAGTACCTGAGAAGATGGCCATCTTGGATACAGAGAGGGCGCTGGATATGTTCGCTAAGCTAGATATGAGGCTAAGTGGCATAATAGTAAACATGGTCTACCCAGTTAGCCTACTTAAGAGGCCAGATGTAGGCCCCTACCTCCGTAACCGTATAAAAATGCAGCAGAAGTACATGGATATCATATGGGATAAGTTCGGTGATTACATAAGGGCCGTTCTGCCCATGTATGATCGTGAGCCAAAGGGCCTTGAGATGATTGCCCGTGTAGCAGAGGATCTATTCGGCTGGAGCCCTGAGGGGGAGGTGTGGTGGCGTGAGCAGTGAGAGGATGAGGTTTGTGGACTTCGTGCGCTCACGGCCAGAGCTGAAGTTCCTCTTCACTGGTGGCAAGGGAGGCGTTGGCAAGACGGTAGCAGCAGCTGGCATGGCCTACTACTTCGCTACCCAGGGGCAGAAGGTGCTGCTAGTTTCCCTTAACCCAGTTCACTCCCTATCAAGCGTCTTCGGCCAGGACCTCTGGGGAGGGCAGATAAAGCCCGTGGAGGGGGTTGAGAACCTATGGGCCTGTGAGGTGGACATAAGCGATGTTATAGCACGCTACAGGGAGATGCTTGGCAGGAGGCTACGTGAGTTCTTCAAGTGGGCTGATATACCAATAAACCCTGAGCCCTTCATAGATATAGCCACTACTAACCCAGCCTTTGAGGAATCAGCTATGTTTGATAAGATGGTAGATATAATGCTTGAGCAAGGGCCTAACTACGATAAGGTAGTATTTGATTGCGCTGCTGTAGCAAATGCCATAAGGCTAATTGGCCTAAGCAAGATCTACACGCTCTGGCTCCAGAGGATGATAGAGAGCCGTAAGGAGGCCCTATCGCTTAGGGTTAAGCTATCCTTTAGGAAGGAGAAGGTCATGGAGGAGATAAAGAAGGACCCACTTATGGCCGACCTAATAGCCATGGATAAGCGCATAAGGGCAGCCAAGCAGTTCCTAACGGACCCTGAGAGGACGGCCTTCTTCTTCGTTACGCTCCCACTAGCCCTGCCCATCTCAGTTGTGAAGCGCTTCATACGCATGGTGAAGGCCTTTGACATACCAATCGGTGGCGTCATAGTGAACGGCGTCATACCCAAGAGCGTGGTTGAGCGTGGCGAGAAATCGGAGTACATGCTTAACAAGCTGAGGGAGCAGGAGGGCTACCTAGCCATCATAGAGAGGGACCTCGGCCCACTGGTGAGGGCCTACATACCGCTCTACGAGACAGAGGTAGCAGGCGTGGACATGATAGCTAAGGTAGCAGAGGCACTCGTGTCAGGTGAGATGCCAAAATAAAAATAAGGGTTTTTGGCCTTCAGCTTACTCTTCGGCCTTCTCCTCAGCTTCCTCAGGTGGAGCCCTCTTGAAGCGGAAGTAGGAGCGGAAGCCATCGTAGGTCACGATGAAGCCCAGGATTATCAGCACGATGCCGAAGATGAAGAATATCACGTTTAACACCGTGGCCGTCCAGTAGTAGGG
>Ga0209410_1001612_pt1 | contig 10993 bp, 17 predicted proteins | sample Mar14436cmmetaG_FD_184135 | JGI IMG/M metagenome (GOLD analysis project Ga0209410, IMG submission 184135) | Marine hydrothermal vent microbial communities from Guaymas Basin, Gulf of California to study Microbial Dark Matter (Phase II) - Marker... ... | reverse complement strand
TCTCGGTGTAGTCGGCGGGCGTTATCATCCAATTCAGAATCGTGAAGCTTTTGAGTTTTTCGATGAAGTGGTTGGTGAGAAGTTAGCCATTTATGAAGTCGCCGGAAGCCTTAAGAAGGGGCGCGTCATTTGGATTTTGGCAAATCTTCAGGGACGTATCGATGTTGTGGGCAATGATCCGATTGACAAATATTTGCTTCTTTTCAACAGCCATGATGGATCGAAAGCTCTCGGAGTAATGTTCACGCCAATTCGTGTGGTTTGCAATAATACGCTCAATTGCGCTCTAAGACGGACAAAGCACGTCTATTATATCCGGCATACGCCGAATTATCGTGATCGCGTTCGTGAGGCTCAGGAGGCATTGAGACTAGCAGATAATTATTATAACACACTATCCGAGTATATGAAGGCATTCGCTAGTAAGCCAGTTACTGTTGAGATTACGCGGAATTATGTTGAGAAACTTCTTCCTTTGCCTAAAAGCAAGCGGGAAAAAATCGTCGAACGGCACAAGGAATATCGCCAAACCTTGATGCAGCTCATTGAAACCGGGCGCGGCACTGATATTAAAGGTGTTCGTGGAACAGTATACGGACTTTTCCAGGCGGCTTCTGAGTTTGCAGATCATTATTTGACCCGCAGCAAGCGCAAGAATTCGCTGGATCTGGGAACGAAGGTGCTCTTTGGTCAAGCTGCTGAGTTCAAGCAGAAGGCTTTTAATGAAGCTCTGGCGCTTGTATAGAAAGGAAGGATGAACATGTACGGACCATGTTATAATCCCGATTGGTACGTCGCAAAACGCTGGTTTCAAGAAGTCACATGTCCATGTTGCGGCGAAACTTGGGAAGTTGAATTTATCACTGAGCTTGGCTGGTCCGAGCCAGTTAACGAAAGCGATCTTGAATGTCCGGTTTGTGGGGCGCACGTATATGATTAAAAAGCATTTTTTACGATAAAATTCTTGTGAGAAGGCTCTGTTTTTCAAAGCAGAGATGAATTACAAGAGCGTTATATTAAGTAATCGTAGATTATGAAACAATCAAAAATCAAGAAAATAAAAGAAACTCTCAAAAAAACACGGGAAAGAAGAAAACATCAAACACCCTGTGTTTATCAACTTAAACTACAGGACTTATCAACAAAAGATAAAGAGCTATTAGATCGATTATTTATTGAGGCAAAATGGCTATACAATTATATTATAGCAGATATTTTTACGCGTTTGAACAATCAATCGTGGAAATTTCAACATGTAGAGATTAAAACACCCAATGGCTTGGAGAAGAGAATTATTAAAAACTTGTCATCTCAGATGCGTCGAGGAATTGTTGAAAGAATTTTTCAAAATCTAAAAGCTCTTAAAGAGGCTAAAAATAAAGGATACAAAGTGGGCAAGTTGAATTTTGTCAGCGAGGTTAATAGCATACCACTTCCGCAATACAATAATACTTATAAGATATTCAGAGAACAAAATCGTATTAAAATACAGAAAATTAAAAAGACGTTCAGGGTTTTGGGATTGCATCAGATTCCCGAAAACGCGGAAATAGCTAATGCCCATTTAATCAGAAAACCATCTGGTTATTATGTCTATGTCACGTGTTTTATTCCTAAAGAAGATAATAAACCTAAATTCGAGATAGACAAATCCATCGGTGTTGATTTTGGTATTAAAAACCAATTAACGCTTTCCAACGGAGTGAAAATCGAATGGTTAGTCTCAGACACTAAACGGTTAAAAAGACTTCACAGGGAACTTTCAAGGAGAAAAAGAAGAGGTAAAAATTATCGAAAAACACAGCACAAATTACGAAGAGAATACGAGCGCATTAGCAATATTCGTAAAGATATACAAAATCGAGTGTTTTCTTTCTTGAAGTGTTATAATAGAGTAATAATCCAAGATGAAAATATAAAAGGTTGGTATTCTGGTTGGTTTGGCAAACAAGTTCACTCTACAGGAATAGGGGGAATAACTTCAAGACTGAAGCACGGTCTTGAGACCCTTATTCTTGTAGATAAGTTTGAGACCACCACTAAAAAATGTTCTAATTGTGGGCGATTACTTAATTTAAGGCTCGGTGATAGAGTTATAAAATGCAAATGTGGGCTTGTGATTGACAGAGATCAGAATGCCGCCATAAATATTATAAAGTCAGGACTAAAAGGGGAGACAACCCCATTAACAAACCTACCGCTGGACTGGCGGGAAGTTACGCCTGTGGAGAGGAAGGCCGCTGCACGGATATTGGGTAAAAGTCCTTATATTCGTGTAAGCTGCCTCGCTGAAGCAGGAAGCCCCTCACTTCAGTGAGGGGAGGAGGTCACCGAGAATTTTTGAGAAACAAAACAAGGCGATGGTAATAAAAAAAAGACCTTCTTATCATTTCGTATGGGATGTTGAGAAAAAACATATACTACAAAGCTTAATCAAATGTGCAACGCAAGATGTACGTTATTCACATAATGAATATTCGCCGATTATAACATCTTTGTTTGTTGACCTATTGGATGCTTTGATTGACCTACAGGCACACCTAACAGAAACTAATGTGCCATTCGAAAAAACGGGAGAATTTTTTCACATTTATTATGATGGGCAGGGAATGGCTGGGTTGGTTTTATGGGAGCCCTCTTGGGCGGAAAACTATCTTTTCAAAAACCGGCATCATCGGTCGAAACTCCTAATGGAGCTTGAAAGGAGGTAGCTATGTTTAATGGACATGTTCCTATTTGGACCGTCATCGATGGTGTCCCGTGTTGGCAATGTGAAATTTGTAGTCAAATCGCTCATATGATGGAAGATTTTGATTTGGTTCCTTGTACGCGCAATGTGAGTGATGAGCCAATTATCACGCATTTAGAGACCGAAAATGGAGAGGAGATCGAACTGTAAATTTTGCATTTCAATTGCAAATTTTTGACCGAAAAGGAGGTAGGCATGAAGATTGTCCGTTTGCAAGTCGAAAACATTAAGCGCATTAAGGCTGCCGACATTACCCCTAACGATTACATTGTCAAAATTACCGGCAAAAACGAAGCGGGCAAATCATCTGTGATCGATTCAATTTTCTACGCCTTGAAAGGCAAACGCGGGCTTCCTTCCCAGCCGGTTCGTGAGGGCGCAAAGAAGGGGAAGATCAGATTAGAATTGGACGATTATATTATTACGCGCATTATTAATCCTGATCGCAGTTCAACTTTGAAGGTCGAAGCTAAAGATGGGATGCGTTTCAAAAACCCTCAGGCTCTTCTTGATAAATTCATTAGCGATTTGACGTTCGATCCGCTAGAATTTGCTAATGCAGATTCTAAAACCCAGACAGCTATTCTTCTTAAGGCATCGAAGATTGATTTTAGCGTTAATAAACTTAAGGAACTGGTTAACGATTCTGATTTTACGCCAAAAAGCGAAAATATCCTTGATGCTTTTAATGAAGCAATTGATTTTCTCAAGCAAGAAAGGCGGCTCGTTAATAAGGATCGTCGCCGCCTTCAAGCAACGCTGGAATCATATAAGGACGTTGAAGAAATCGACGTTGTTAATCCGCAAGATATTATTGATGAGCTTCAGCAAGTCGAAGATAAGATCCGCAAAATTGATGAAATCGATTCGCTCACAAAAGAAATTAAAGAACTGGAAAATCGTCTGAAGCAGCTTAAGCGCCGCCGGAAGGAGCTTGCTAATATCGTCGGCAACGTTGATCGTAATGAGCTTGTCGCGCGCAAAACCGAACTAAAAGACAAACTAAAGCAAGTCACCGATCAGAATGCCGTCGCGTCACGCTATCAGGAAAAAGTTGCCCTTCTAAAGCAGCTTGCCGAAGTGGAAGAAAGATATAACGATTTAGACGAGAGAATCGACAAGATTATTGATTACCGCGCTGAATGTCTTGCCAAGGCTAAACTCCCTCTTGCTAAGCTGTCAATCGGCGAAGATGGCGAAATCCTCTATGACGGTGTTCCGTTTGCTCAGCGTGGCACGTCTAAGAAGATTCTAATTAGTGCAGCGATTGGCGCGGCACTTAATCCTACACTCAGAATTATGCTTATTAAGAATGGCAACGATCTGGACAGCGATCATATGGAATTGCTTGCTAAGTGGGCAGCTAAACACGATTTTCAGATTTGGGTTGAGCGTGTTGCTGATACGCCAGATGGGATTAGCTTCTTTATCGAAGACGGCGAGCTTAAAACATAAAATTAATCTTAAAAACGCGCCTCTCTCGGTCGAAACTCCCTATGGAACTTGAATTGAAAGGAGGTCAAGATGGCACTTATTAACCGTTATCCGATTTGCGCTTACTTCTATTATCGCGTTGCAAAGAGGCTTGGTTATTCTGAAAATGAGGCTAAGTCGCTCGGATTGGGGCGAGCAACGTTCTTCGCGGCAGCAAAGCGCGGCTTTGGCTTTACTGGTGGACGCCGCAAGAAATCCAAAGGCGGACGAAAAGGACCATTCACAAAGCTTCCCCAGCTAAACAAAAAGCAGGAACTCGATTCAATTGTTTTTGCCGGACTTGAGACCACGATTGTTTACACCGACGATGGGATTCGCGCGGTTATGGGCGACCAAGTAATGCGCCCAGATCGCTTTGATAGTTATGTTTTGACGAAAATTGACCATTTTCTTGGCGCTGAACGCTGGGCGATTATGGATGAAATCATTGATGCTGAGCTGGACAAATATGACAATCAGACCTTGAACACCCAGATGGCTTACAAAATCTATCAGGCAATTCGCGATGTGCTTCGGGAGGAGCAGACTTATCAGAAGGAGGTAGTCGATGTCCACAACTAGCACTTTCGTCTATCCCATGAAGCCCAGCTCATTCTTCCCGGCGAGTTTTAAGCTAAGCGATTATTACTTTGAACCCAAATATGACGGCTGGCGAATCATTTATGACGGGAGCTGTTTTTGGTCGCGCCGAGGAAAGGTTTTACCATGGGCAGCGCTGGAAAAATTCGCCGTATACACTGACGGGCTATTATTAGATGGTGAGCTTGTCTGTGTTGACGGGCGAGCCAGAATAACCAGTAATAAAGATAATCCAGAAAAATATAAAATTTATTGGTTCGACGTTATTATTCCAGATGTCTCAATTGAAAAACGGCGTGAAATTTTGCAGAACTTATTACAGGAGAACAATCAATTAGACCGTTTAATTTATCGATTTGAGGCGGCAGACGAGAGCTATTTTCTAACGCTGCTTAATATGCTTTGCCAAAATAGGGAGCGCGATCAAATTGAAGGCATCGTATTTAAAAGACGGCGAAGCAAATATATGATAAGCGAGGGCTGTTCGGTTATTACCGGCGATTGGATTAAGTTAAAATTCTGATGAACTATAAAATCGCCTTCGTAACTCATGACAATAAAATAATTAAGAGCAAAGTAAGTTTCGCTTGTCATGAAAATGCTTTAAGATACGTAATTGCTCGCCGAATTGAACGAGAAAATTTAAATGGAGCTATTATTTATAAAACGCGGCGTTATCTATCATCGGTTTTAAGCGCTACCGGGAAAAGAATATTTAATTTTTTGAATGATTTGGACTGGTCAATCATTGTTGTCCAAGGAACGCCACCAATTATTGCAGAGCTTGGTGAAAATGCGCGATCAATTGTAACGGTTAATCCGCCCAGTTATGAGGGTTATGAGATTCCCTCGTTGCATATGGTCCTAATTTATACGGGAGCGCTCAGGCATCATGGAATTTACAGCGTTCTCTTGCATGAAATCGGGCATATTGTTGTTGACCTTGAAACGAAGCTTGACTACGATTCGCATGTTCTTTATCATGAACTCAGAGCTTGGGAATGGGCTTGGGAAAACGCGCAAAGATTAAACATTAATAATCGCATTATGCGAAATATTATGCGGCGATGTTTATCTAGCTATATTTATGCTGAGTCTAAGCTCAAAGGAACTGGTATGCCTAAAGATATTTTCTGGAAAAGGGTTAAAAAATTATTCGGCAGAGTCCAAATTTTTTCCAAAAATGGTAGCGCTGGGTCGAAATAATCTATAGAGATTGGAGGATGTCATGAAATACTTGACCGACTTGCTTCTGTTGATTGCCAAGTTTAATCGAGATTATCCAGAATATCGCATGGAAATTGAATTACTTGAAGATCATCGCTTGCGCGTAACGTTTCCATTTGATACAAAAATTGAAAGTACAATTCATGATGATAATAAAATAAGAGAGTTGGCTAATTATGTTGAGGGATATACCAGAAGTTTTGAACACGTATTAAAAAGTAATCAGAAAGGAGGAACTCATGGAACGCTGTGATCTTCATCCCTATTATCGCGGACTTCGTAAGCCACGGCACGATTGTGAGAAGTGCATGGAGCTCTACCTAAAGAATCGGGAGCGCGGCATTAAGGAGAAGCGCAATCGTGGCGGTTTTCCTAAGGAGGAAAAACCATGCACGGAAAATGACGAGTTTAACCTTGTTGTAGAGGAAGCCGTTACTGCCGCCGCCGAAGAGGATGAAAATGTTGATGTTGCGCTTTTTGATGAGCTTGACGATTCTTTTGTAGACACTTTGGACGAGGACGAGGATGATGAACCCGTTGCAGATTAGCTATTTATCCGATTTGGTTTTTCTTGCTAGTATAATTGTTTTTGGCGTGCCGCTGTTGGTGTCATTATTTAAGTTAAATCGACAACTGAACTATATCAGCCAAACATTGTATGAAATTAAAATAGCGGTTGGTATGATTAACAAGAGGAGTAGATAAGATGTGTAGCGCGATACTTTTACTATCGCTTAGTTTTATGTTTTGCGAAGATGCCAATTTGGTTAAAATTGGGCGCGAAAAAGTCGGATGGGGGAGTAGTCTAGAAAGCGTGATGGAAGAGCTATGGTCATATATTATTCACGGTCATGGTCGGTATCATGATATATATGATGCTCCCCCATCTTCTTCACCTTCGCCGGGCGGTTGGGAGTCGCCAGAAGATGGTGCACCACCACCCACTGATCCTGTACCTGAACCAGCATCGATTTTATTAGTTGCGGCAGGAGGCGGCGTTGCGTTCCTTTCAAGAAAAGGTAAAAAGCGTTCTCAGAAAAAGCCTCAAGGAAGCTGAAGAACGTTTATCCTACGTGATTCAGCAATCCAGTAAAAGGCGCCTCGATGCTGGAAGGAAATTCTATCTTGAGCACGAAAATGCCGCTGCCCATGCCGAAATCTTGTTAATTAAAAAATTATGGCGGGAGCTGTTCAACGAGGAGGTTAGTAAGTAATGTCCAAAGAAACGTTCAGGCAAGAAATTTGGATCCGCATGCCACATGAGGTTTTATATTATTTGATTTCTTTCCTTTCGCTTATAGATGAGGAAAATAACAAAGATGGATTGCGCCAATTAAAAGTAATGCTTCGGCGTATTTTTGCTCAGCAAATTCGCAACGTAAAAGAAAAGGTGGAAGATAACGACTATGAGGCAATCAACAAGAGTGTTGATGATCTTTTGCTTTATTTGAGAGCATTGTTGACAAGCATTGTAAATGTAGGCGAGAAAGCCTTGCAAAATCACAGTGTAATTTTTCATTTTGATACAGGGGCATCTATTGAGGATACAGTGGAAACTAATGACGGCGATAATGAGGCAGACGATTGGAGCGAAGATTTTGAGGGTTTTGACTATAGTGCATAAATATGAAATATTTTGTTTGGCTCAAGAATAACCTGTTGCTCGAAACCAGCAAAAAAGTTTTCAAATTATTTCTGCCGGTTTCAAAAGTTATGACGTTTAGTAATAGCACAATCGCAATCGTGAAAGAAGATAAATTATACAAGAAATGAGAGAGTGTCCCGTTTGTCACAATTTTTATCCAGAAGAGCAGTTTATCGAGGGAATGTGCCACAAGTGTTTTGGTGCATTTTATGGACCATATATTGATGATTATTATGAGTATATTCAAGAAAATTTTCATAAGTTATACCGTGGGAATGTGCTAAGTAGTGACTGGGAGGAGGCATTTGGAGTTTCAGTCTAAAATCACCCAAAGCGGACAAATCTTTTGCTGTAGTTGCGGCGATGATTGCGTTTATCAAGAGGGAAAATTAATCACTTGGCGATGCCGTTGTGGAAACATCGAATTTAAGAACGGTCTTTTAACCGATCATAGCGGACATCATCTTTATAGTTTTATCCCCGCTGAATATTTTCGGGCGAAGCGAAATATTATTGTTGATCTTGACGACACATTAGCTGCGAACAATTACCCTTTTATTGGACGAGTTAATGAAGATCTTGCCAAGTTTTTGCGCAAAATGTATAATCGCGGTTATAATATTATTCTTTCAACGTGCCGTCTTAATCCAACAATTGTTGGCGGCGACGATGAGTTAAGATGGCACCGTTTCCAAATTAAGAAATGGCTTGCAGAAAATAATTTGTCTTTTATTAAGATAGATGAAACTGTTAAGCCTTATGGTTCTTTAATGATCGACGACAAAGCAGTTTCTCCAATAGTTGTGAAATATATTAGCAGACTGATCGAAGACGATGAAGGTGAATAGTTTGGCTGATGTTCTAAATACTTTATTCACGGTTAAAATCGGAACGGTTATTTTTGTCCATCCCCTGGTTTACGCGGAAGACGAGTACAACGCACTTTTGTCTCTTTACAACGACAGGCGCAAGTTTTTGCTCGATCCGGCAAATAGATATAATTTATTGTCCAAACAAAAACTAAATGAACTTCCACCGATTGTCAAAGAATTAGACAAAGTTAGTTTAAGCCCATTAACCTTTCTCGGCATTCCGCGGATTGGATATGATGGTGAAGCTGACGAGTGGTTTAGCAACAATTGGACACGCCGCGATTATATTGAATTGATTATTGGTAAAGTTAATACAGTTTATTGGTCAAAAAAAGTTTTGGATGAATTTGCTTTTGGTTCGTATGTTTTATTTTTATATAGACAGGTCGAACGCAGCAAGCGGGCAGGATTGGGACCTATTAGTCGAACCTATGATTTGCCATCATTTGTTACGCCGCAGCTTGTTCCTTTGCGCATTGCTAAGACGGCATTCACATCGAAACGGCGGCTTACAAAATTAGAAAACTTAATTAAGCGTAACCTGAATAAAAAGCTTACTTCCCAGACTATTATGGGGCTGCTAAAAATTTTCAAAGAAGAATGGGAATTGGTCGAACCATCTCTTAGAGAGAGGATTCGGCATGGCTATATTCCAATTTTAAATGAAGACGACGCCGTGTTCGATACGAATAAATCATTAAATGCGAAGGTTGCCTATGAACATGCCGTTTATCACTTATATGCTATTATGCATCATATTGTTTTTTGGTCAAAATATAAGTTTCCTTTGCAGTTGCTTGAAATGGAGGTAAGCGGTGTTTGAGGCACTTGAAGAAGTAAAATGTATTGCTAATTTTTCTTTTGCTTTATCCATTTTGAAGGCTCTACGTGCGAAAATTGAAGCTAACTATGGCATTACCAATAGGATTGGCAGATCGTTCCAGTCTGGTTTCAAAGGCGTGCTTGGAATTGGACCAAGTGGTGGTGGAAAATCAACCACGCTACGGACGATTTTCTACGGGCTCGAATTGCATCTTTATGGACATGACGGCAAACCATTAGGTAAGTGGATTCCGTCTGGCATTTCGACGGGAGTAGGACTATTCGAGCTATTAGTTAAGTATGCTAATTCGGTTATCGTAATTGACGAATTGGATGCCAACACAGCGCTTCATATTAACATTCTCAAGCAAATCGCCTCTGGCATGATTTCTCGCCTCCGTTCGCGACAAGTCGAACCGGTTCCGTTTACGGGCGTTTTACTTGGTGCTACCAATGGAATTTCCTTCAAAAAAGCCCTGATGGATCATTTAATCGCTATGTTGGAGCGGTTCACAGTCGTATATATTGATGCACACAAAAACGTTGATCTAACAAAGGTCAGGGTTGGGGGAAAAATAAATTGGGAAATTATTCGTGACGCATTAGTATCAAAGTGCGACTACGATCTTAATGAAGAAGAGTTAGATCTAGTGAAAGATTTGTTTGGTGCGAAAAAGCGCGAATGCCTTGATCCTGCTAAGCCACTTTTTAGGCAGGAAAACGATGTTCATGATATTGTGCTATTCATTAAAAGATTCTGCCAAGTCAAAAACATCATTGAATATCGTGTATTAGTCGAGGTGATTGAAAAGTTGGTCAACGATACGGTCCATTGTAATCCAGCAAAATTTTTCAATTTCGACCCGTTAGAGAGGACAATTTACAATTTTATCGACAATTCGGACTCTCACTACCGTCATTTTGTAGATATCTGCGATCAATGTCGGCAGGCTGGTGTTTTTACCTCGGAGCGGGCGGTCATGCGAATCTTGAATAAAATGGTTTTGGCGAGGCTGTTAAACAAGTATGGCGATATCTATTCAACCAGAATTCTAACCGAACAAGAGCGGCAAAGCTCATTAAGTGGAATCTTGTGAGGTACAAAGCGCTCGATTTTTGCGGCACATGCGATAAGCTCGACTATCACAATAAAGTTCTACCCGAAATTCATATTCACAAACGTCCCGCATGGATGTTAATCGGCGAGGCTCCAGGAGAAGAAGAGGCTAAAACGGGTATTCCCTTTGTTGGACGGTCCGGGAAACTCCTCCGGAAAACTATTCAAGAGGTCGGTATTGATTCTTATATTATTACCAATGTTTTGAAATGCCGTCCACCTAATAACCGCACACCAGAGAAAGAAGAAATAAAAAACTGTTTCTTTTTTCTTGAGATCGAAATGGACGTTTTTCGTCCGGAGTTTATAGTTTGCGTCGGCGCTGTTGCTTCTCAGACAATGTGCGAGTATATCGGAAAAAAGTGGTCGCCAAAATATCGAGGAAAAGCATTCAAGTTAAATAAAGAAAATCCTTTTCCATTGGTGTTTTTCGCGTATCATCCCTCATATATCTTCCGAACCGGCAGACAAGAAAAATACTTAAAAGA
>Ga0209410_1001610_pt1 | contig 11008 bp, 11 predicted proteins | sample Mar14436cmmetaG_FD_184135 | JGI IMG/M metagenome (GOLD analysis project Ga0209410, IMG submission 184135) | Marine hydrothermal vent microbial communities from Guaymas Basin, Gulf of California to study Microbial Dark Matter (Phase II) - Marker... ... | reverse complement strand
TCTCCCTGTTTTGGCGTCACTATGACATAAACAGTCATGGCTATTGCGAGGATGATTGAAATAATAAGGATGACCGATAATATCCTGTCAATCTTCGCAGTTGTTGCTCTGGATGGGTTTTTAACATCCTCAAGCAGCACTCCAAATTTTTTGATCACGAGATATATCTTTTCATTTTGTGTTATATATTTCTTATGTTTGGAGTTGGAATCCATCTCTCAAAGATCGGCTTTGGAACAATATTACCCAGCTGACATCGCCAGGACCCCGCTACTACAAACGTACACAGAATCGTCTAATCGAGTTACTGAAGGGCTTTTACTCCTATTTCGGGAAAAATTAGCCATAAGCCACCATTTTTCCTACAAGCAGTAGTTCCGAATACCCCTACTTCCGAATAAATTTGGCTCTCTGGTAATTCGAGTTACACAACCTGATAAATCATGCATACAAAGAGTACCCCTCGAGGTCAAGATATATGCGCTGGAACAGATGTTTGACGTTTAGAATGCCATAACACCGCCGTTTAATCACTTTGATCTTATTATTTAGTCCTTCCACAAATCCACTTGTTTGCCGATTGATAAAGTAGTTTGTGATTTTATCCATATATTTATCTAATGTCGATATAAATTTATTAAAGCACTTCAAACCACTTTCTTCAACTTTCTTCTTCCAATCGTTGATCCTACAAGTCGCAACGCTCTTGGAAATATCGTCTTCAAAGATATCAGTCAAATCATTGCAAAGTTTATATGCTAATTCTAATATTGGAGAATATCGAAATAAACACTTCAAAATCTCCAGTTCTTCGTCCGTTAATTCCTCCACATCCTTACGCAATAACCACATTACGTTTTTCAGCTTTTTAAATTCTTCTTCTGACAATTCTTTCTTCAAACGCTTCATCTCTTTCTTACGAAGACCATCCATGCCCTTCCGATACAATTTAGCAACGTGAAAACGATCAATTATGACTACAGCGTACTTTTCAAAGACTTCTGCTGCAGCATTGGTATAACCCTCGTACATATCCGAACACACCGCCTTAACTGTCTTCTTTAGCCGTTTTGGGATGCTAGACAAGAACTTCTTCACAGTCTCCTTTGTACGACCTTTGAGTACCGCCAGTATCGTTGTCTTTCCAGCCACACGCGACGTTACAATCGTTACAAAGTCCCCATGCCCCTTCTTAAGTGAAATTTCATCCAATCCTATAACATCCAACCTCTTAATTCCATCCCAACTCATTTCTGTGTCGATATATCGATAGAGAATCCCCATTACAGCCTCATAACCCAAACCTTCCTTAATACTTACGTCTTCTACTGTACTATTCACCATTTCAAGCAGTATATGGTTGTCGTACACTTTTGTGTGCGGGCTTCTCGGATTGTACCAGTTTAATATCTGCGTTGTTACAGGTTTGCCAGCACAATGGGTGCATTGGTATCTTACAGGACAAATATGAATATACACATTCATGCCAAGAATCGATAAATGACGGAGTTTAATCATTTTACCATGACCATAGGGCTTGCTAATCTCTCTTCTGCATTTATGACAGTGAGTTCCTTCAACTGTGCTCACTACCGTGATGATAATATCTCCTTTTTTAGTTAGCTCCACGTTCTCGATTTCAACGTCTGGAATATCCAGTGGTATCTCAAATATTGCCATTATCGTTCACCATCCATTAGATCTGTTGAATGTATTGTAGATGGTCAGATGTATATATAATTAATCGTCAGATTTGCTAAAAGTGTAGGGTATATGCTGTGCGTTATTCCTCACTTGACCGCGGAATTGATTGGTGGGCATTGTAATATATATGGCAACATATCAATTTAATGTCAGCTCACTGCAACGGGGGATACCAGAGACCCTAAAGTTATCTCGACTCTATCCGACAATTGAGAGTTGACATGACACTACTGAGAAAGGGCTTTCCTGACTGCTGGAGGGAGGTATCCGCTCTCGCCATGGTGCGCGTCACGGGTAATGTACCGTTGAAACGGGTAAAAGATGCATGGGAGAAACTCTACGATGCTGAAGATATCAAACCACATCTAAACACGAAGAAATTATCCAAAGTGCTCCATAATGTGGGCATGAACCGATCTGGTCAGAATATCATCTTCAATGAACTTATGGACCTTAGCAAACAGCTTGTTTATGACCTGAGTTCAGTGTTCTCGCGCTCTATTAACATCAGTCAGGCTGAGCGGGGTTACAACAAGGACAAGATACAGGTGCCTCAAATCAACCTCGCGCTCCTTTGTAGTGCCGACTCGGGACTGCCAACGATGATACGATCACTGCCTGGCAGCGTGAAGGACATAGCAACGCTCTATCACTCGATAAGTGAGCTCAATCTCCGTGGAAAGATCCTCGTCCTCGATCGAGGTTTCTTCTCTATGGACGTTGTGAATTTCCTGAGTGGTAAGCACATCTCTTATGTGCTCCCGACCCGGAGAAACAGCCATTTCTATGATACGCGCATCCACCTTAACGGACATCTCTACTATCACGACCGCCTGATCCGGTACGGGAAGCGGGCGTGTGACAACTTCTTCCTCTACTTATTCGAGGATCAGGACTTAATGCTGGAAGAGCGTAAGACTCTGTACCGGAGACTGGATGATGGCAAGATTGACAAGAAGGAGCTCCGCGAGCGGATGAAGAAGGCAGGGAAGATCCTGATTCTCTCAAATCTGGATGTTGATGGGACTGAGATTTATGAGCTCTACAAGGGGCGTGAAACTGTTGAAAAGATGTTTGATACCTACAAAACGGTGCTTGAAGCGGATAAAATCTATCTGCAGGATGATGAGAGTGTCTTTGGGCACGTGTTCATATCGTTTCTATCCTTTTACATCCACTGTAAGTTGGAGCAGATCCTGAAGAAGGGTGAGTTGAATCGCAAGATGACTCCGGTTGATCTGTTATTTAAGTATGGTAAGGTCTATCATGTCGATCTGGGGGATCGTGGTATGGTAACTGAGGTTCCAAGGAAGGTTAGGGATCTGGATGAGCGGCTTGGGTTGGACATATTCCCTAAAGTGGTACGGAGTTAAGGTTTGATCAACCTTTTTGGAAAAAAGGTTGGCGCCCACGATCCTGCAAGCCGCAACCGCCGCGAGGGACGTATAGCCACGACGGTTCACAATCCTGCCGGAGGTAGGATGTTTTTGATCAACCTTTTTGGAAAAAAGGTTGTGCGATAGAATTATGGCTGAGAGGAGGTTGAAAGAAGAGCATGAAAAGAATCGAATTTCACGATAGAGAACAGGAGATGAAAGAGTTCATGGATATTCTGAATTCCGAACCATCCCTGATCACATTCGTCTACGGACCGATAAATTCTGGAAAGACCGCATTGATTAGCCACCTGATAGAGCAACTACCAGAGGGGTATACACCATTCTATATCAACCTGCGTGGACGGTTCGTCACAGGTTATGAAGACTTCCTGAATGTACTATTTGAGATCGATGAGAGCGGTGTGACCAACAACGTTGGTGAGTATGCAACATCGATACTGAAGGATCTGAAGATACTCAGCGGAATCCCGATACCAATAAATCTGTTTGAACAGATATTCGATAAGAAGAATAAAAGCAAAGATATGTTCAGATATATTGAGCGTTTCTTTGTTGAAATGTCAGCGAAACGTGTTCCGGTGATGATCATCGATGAGTTACAGGTGATCGGAGATATGAAGATCGATGGGCTCTTGATTTACAAGTTATTCAATTTCTTTGTGCGACTCACAAAGGAGTTGCATCTGGCACACGTCTTTGTGATCACTTCTGATTCACTCTTCATAGAACAGGTTTACAGCGAAGCGGTGCTCTCCGGGAGGTGCAGATATCTGCTGGTGGATGATTTTGATCGCGAGACCGCCGCCGCGTTCCTGGAGAAGCATGATTTTACTGCTGATGAGAAGAGGATGGCGTGGGAGTACTGCGGTGGAAAGCCAGTCTGTCTGGTTGAACTCATAAACTATGAAAAGAGAGAAGAAAAATTAAGAGAGGTACTGCGGATAAGAAGAGGGCAGATAGACCAGAGAATAGGGATACTGAAGGATGTGCGCAAGAAGATTTTATTTGAAGAGGAAGAGGTCGAAATAACATACGACAACGTCATGAAGACTCTCAAGCGATTTTCAGAGAAGGACAGCTATGAATATGTGAGAATAACTCCGGATCTGACATATCTCATTAAGGAGAATATTCTCTTTGCTGATCCGGCAAACGGCATCATAAAGCCGCAGTCGAGGCTGGACCTACTTGCGATACGAGAAATATTGCACAGGGGTGAATAGAAGATGCATAGAATCGGAATGGTTCATTGGATACCGATTGCGATTGCATCTGCAGGCGTGCGGACAATCACGGCAGCTCGTGGATCGGAAGACTCGCGCAAAGGCGTGATTGCCGATTCATTCATGATAACGTTTATCCAGTAGCACACCAGAATCGAGATAGTATGCCTGGTCACCTGCTCGAATTGTACCACCAGCTGCTGGACAAATTCGGACCCCAGCACTGGTGGCCCGCCGAAACCGAGTTCGAGGTCATTGTGGGCGCTCTTCTGACCCAGCAGACCCGATGGGAGAGTGTTGAGCAGGCAATCGAGAATCTGAAGGCGCAATCGCTGCTGACGCCAGATGCTCTTGCAGACGCTGATAAGGGTACAGTCGAGGAATGTATCAGGTGCACAGGATTTTACAGGCAGAAGAGAGAGCGGCTGCAATTATTGTCGCAGTATTTCTCTCGAAATGGGATATCCAAAATCCTTGAAAGACCGGTTGATGAACTCAGAAAGGAATTATTATCACAAAAAGGGGTCGGACCTGAAACTGCGGACAGCATCATTCTGTATGCTGCGCATAAACCTGTATTCGTGATCGATGCCTACACAAAGAGAATCTGTGAGTGTCTTGGCATAACTGGCGGATATGAAACACTGCAACGATATTTTGAGGACTCGCTGCCAGGGGATGTGTCAATATATCAGGAGTTCCACGCGCTTATCGTTGCGTACGCAAAGCAGTACTGTACAAAGAAACGATGCGATGAGTGTATCATCGTCTGAGTATAGCGGTGTGCCCACGCACTTCTGCCAATTCAAAACCAGTTCTTGATGCAACCTCCCCTGCAATCTCAGCCGCGCTCGCTGGAGCATTTCGTAGAATTCGTATCTTGATTGTGTTTTTTCCCTTCATCTGCTCTCTGATCTCGTTTATTACCTGATCGGTAACTCCACTCTTCCCGATGTTGATCACAGGTTTCATATCAGTTTCTTGATCTTTTCTGCTGCTTTTGTCAATTCAACGAGAATCAGACCAAGTCCAGCCTCTGGCGCGGTCAGAACCACCACAAGAGCCTTCGGTCCGGCGCCCATGCACACCAGTTTCCCATCGTCGGTCTCCACGATCACCCGGTTCGGTATGCCTTTATTCAGTTCGGATGTGGCAGTCTCTGCTGCGCCCAGCATCGTTGCCGACATCGCAACAAAGGTCTCAGGATCTCCTTTCACGTGCATATCCGCATTCATGAGAAGACCATCCCTCGTTGCTATCGCACTCGCTTCAATCTCGCCGATCTTTCCAAGATCTGAGAGAACTTTCCCAAGCATCTCTGATGTCGACATTTCAGTCCACCTCCATCACCATATCGACCAGCGTTTCGAATGCTTCGAAGACACCATCACGGTTGGTTGCAATCGCAGGCATAATCGGCACATTCGTTGGCATGCTGAGTTTTTTCCTGATCTCTTCCGGTGTAAGCGCGCCCTGCAGGTCCTGCTTGTTCGCAATGATCACAATCGGCAGACCAAACGACATCGTAATCTCCAGCATTCGCTTACCGCGTACGAAATCAGCGGCGTTTGTCGAATCAAGAACAAGAAAGACGCCCATCGCCTCTCCGCTGAGCAGTTTTACGATCGGATCGAACCGTTCCTGCCCAGGTGTTCCAAATATATCAGCAGTAAATCCTCTGTAATCGATATGCCCGTGATCGAGTGCGATGGTCGTGCCAAGTCGATCCACAGATACTGCTCTGTTCGATAGCGCATGCACGAACGTTGATTTGCCAGCATTGAACGGTCCTGTAACGAGTATCTTTGGAATGTACACACGTATGCCACCCGGCCTCACAATCTTGAATAGCACACACTTTCTGGGTACATCCATCCAGTCTGCCTTCAATATGCCAAAATACTGCCCAAAAATAACTCTCTCCGAAATTCCACCAACAGAAATAGCAGAATTACAGATATCTTCTTTTATATGCAACAAAGTATCCTCTGAATAGGGCCATGCTGTAAAATTATAAACCATCGCGTGATCATACAGCATCGCATACTGGTTCCACTCCTCTATTGCATCGAGCGTTTCAAACTCCCCGCACAGATCCATAATCGTCGAAAGCGATTCAAACACAACAACGCCAGGTCCATCCAGATCCTCCATCGCCTGTTTGATGCACTGAGTCAAATCGTTAACATCCTCAGGATCGGATACAACATACCGTTCACGCGAATCCGCACCGATCAATCCGGAAAACGCGTCCACGATGATGAACCGATCCCCGCATTCATCGGTATTCCATCCGAACTCGTCGAATTGCTCCCTGATCATCCGTGGATCGGTGCTGGATGCGACATAAACCCCGTATCTTCCGTTTGATACGGTATGGTACATCGTCTGCATCCCGAATACATTACCCTCAACCCCAGGATATATATAATATACCAACGATTTTCCTTCCGGGATACCTCCGAGTAGATAATCGTCCAGTTTAGGTATTCCTGTCTCTATCATATTCACTAACCCCGTAGTATAATATTTATACCATCAATTTCGTAATCAAACCATGGTGTTGGTTTTGGTGTAAGCCCAACAGCTCGGATCTGATAACCAACCTCCCCTTCCCTGATCTCAATCATGCCATCGAATAACTGCTTAAGTGTCACAATGGTCTTATCATCGTGCATCCCGTCCTCGATCACGTATACACCAAGCGCGTTCGCTGCTTTGATGCGTCCTGTGAAGACATGCAAAAACCGGAACACTGTCGGCAGATTCGAGTACATCAGAATCGTTGAGAGCGAATTGATACACAGCCTCGTTTTCCGCAGTTGTAGATCCATCCAGAAGTGCTCAAAGAACTGACTGATCTTGACGCCGATGCCTGTGAGATCAACAGGGCTCGATGCCATCTTGATATTCTCGGTATCGGGTGCGCCAAACCCGAGAGTGCGCGTAACACAGTCCACAATCCCGATATGATCCATCGGGATGTTGGTATCATGGTGTCCGAACCATTCGAGCACATTGGTTCCTGGCTCGCGCGTTGAAACGATCACAGCGGCATTGTTATCGATCAACCCATGATATGCAACAATGTTTATAATATCATCCTTTCCGCTCATAGGAGGGCCGATCACCATGATGTTCGTACCGCCTCCGATGTCACCGATCAGTTCATCCAGTCTGGAGATACCAAAATTATAGGTCATAAAGACTGCACCCAATTTCTTTCGTATTTAGGGGTTGTATGTTTTCATATAAAAATCCATCTGAAAGATCACAATGTTGTTTGCACTGCAGATGCGATTACATTTCTTGCGGTCTTCCATGAATGCCGCACACATTCCGGAAAACTCCTGTGCTCGCGGAACCATTCCTGTAGAAATCGTATGGTTTTGGGGTCGGACGGGTACCCGCTGCCAAAGTCGCCAACCTCTCTTCGCAGCAGCTCAACTGCACGATCCCTGTGAACCTTCGCGATGATGGACGCCGCAGCAACGATCCGGTATGTTTCATCGGCTTTATGCCGCGCAGTGACCCTGACCTGATATTCGCAGCCGTTCTGCACGTTTCTGCCGAAACGTTCTTCATTGACATCTGCAGCATCCAGAAACGCATATTCCGGTCTCAGGTTTTCAAGTACCCTTGCATAGCATCGAACCATGATCTCGTTCATCGTCATGACTGTACGCAGTTCATCGATCTGATGCGCGCTCACCTCCAGTACAAACCACCCATCCGCTCTTTCCTTGATTTTTACGTCAAAAAATTCACGTTTTTTTGGAGTCAATTTTTTGGAGTCTTTTAAACCAAGTTCTTCAATCAGGTGAAGATTATCTTCCTCAACCAGCACGCCTGCAACACACATCGGTCCGATTACCGGACCCTTGCCAGCTTCGTCGATTCCTGCGATCTTCATGGTTGGTTAGGATCTGATGTGAGGATAAACATATTTGTGCAACTCTTTCATAACCCCAGGACTAAAACATGCCTGCGGTGATAGTACGTGGCGCAACGTCTGGGCTGGTGATGCGGGCGATTAGGAGTGGTTATGATGGGAGGGGCACGCGTGCAGAAATTGTGATGGAGAATCTATTTATACGGCTGCGATGTGGATGTGAACAAGCGGCTTACGCTGGAGGGCGAAGGCGCGGATGTGGTGACCGTAAGATCACCCGGGCACAGACGCCGTAATCGCGCTCCAGATCGCGAGCCTCCAGCCGCCCGCCCGACCCACGCTGGGACGTAAGCGGCGACGGCAGCGCCGCCTCGCAATCCTGCCGGAGGCAGGATGTTTTTGATCAACCTTTTTCTGAAAAAGGTTGGCGCTCATGATCCTGCAGGTGGCGGCTGGTGCGATAGGATTATAACCAATATCTGAAAGAATGATACACCGATCAAAAAGGTGTTCTCTTGAAAAAGATCATATTCCACCCTTATGCACTATACAAGATGAATATGAGAAATCTAAGTAAATTAACAGTGATAGAAACAGTAACACACCCTCATTCAGTCGCAGACGGAAAGTATGGGCGGAAAATCGCGCAGAAGGTATATGGAGATCATCTTGTTAGAGTTATTTTTGAGGAATATGAAGACCATTTGCTCATAGTGACTGCATACCCATCGAAACCAGAACGATATCTGGGGGCGTACCGATGATGATAAAATACTTCAAAGACATCGATATACTGAATATAGAACTCCAGAAAGGTGAATTTGAATACAGCGAAGAGATTGCCGAGGGGGTAATCTTTGATATAAGTCGGGAAGGTGAAATACTGAGTATTGAAGTGCTGGACGTGGCAAAGAAGTTTCATAAACATGCTGTAGAGCGGGTTGCTGAAAAGTATATGACAGCGCCTCCTAAGATGCTTTGATCGTGCTTGCCACTGGGCATCGCTAGCGCATTAGCTGCGCCGAATCTTTGCACCCAACCCGCTCAGCCGCGGCGGCAGCATCACCTCAAAACCACCTAAGCAATCTCCAGACCCCCGATCATCTGAGCAAGCCTCTGCAGCACCTCTTTTCTCATCCCCTCCACAAACTTGATGCTACCGACAACGAGATGCCCGCCGCCACTGACACCAGCGCCATCGAGCTCATCATGCAGTTCCCGAACCATCTGCGGAATGTTCATCGCAACACCACGTGATCTGATCACAGCAAAATCAGGACCATATCCGATGGTCACCACAGAATCGTCAGTTCCCTGACAGATAAGGTCATGAATCTCGCCAGACGTCTTCCCGGGTGGCGGGAATGTGAACTTGTGTGCAAAATGCTCGAGATCGATCACGTTCAGCGATACTCCATTCGGGAGTTTTTGCGTCAAGACATGCGGCATGCATACCTTCAGTTGATCGTCGATCGCACTTCTTGCCTGCTCACAGAGCAGCTTCACGAGTTTTCGATGACGGTCAAGCTTTCCGAAATTGAGGATGTCATTCACAAGTCCTCTGCCATCCTGAAATTTGAGCCAGAATGCCGCATAATCGAGTGCGAGCGCGATATCAGAGAGGTCGGATACGGTATATTGATCAGACACCAGATCGATGTAGCCTCTCGCCTCCACCGCCGCTGAGCGATCGCCAAGAGCGGCCACTGCAGGAAGGTGCTTGATCTCTTCTGTTACCTCCGGGTTGATCATGCGTGCGATCTCACCACATATCATCCCTGCCGTGACCCCGAAGTCGCCGCCCACGTGATACGGATTCACATGCTCGCAGAGATATTGATCCACGACCGCATCAGGATGGTGGTGGTCAACCACGACGACATCGATCCCGTAGACCGCGGTATGCTTGAACGCTGGCACGTCCTCTTCGGTCGATCCGTTATCCACGAGGACGACCAGAGGCAGATCCTGTCCATGCCGTGCCTGATCATCGAGAGCAAAACACATATCCCTGACAATGTCTATCATCTCGTAGAAAGGAGCCTTTGAAGGTGATCTTCGGTAAAAATGATACTCTGCGTCAGTTCCGCCAACCTCCCGTATCAGCGGGAGAATCGCCCGCTCAAGTGCGATTGCTGCGGTCATCCCATCCGCATCCGCATGATGCCTGAGAACGATTGGCTGGGACGAAAATACCGCCCTCCGAATTCGCTTTGCAACCGCAAGCATACCATCCTTAAGCGCTGAGAGTACATGGCTCTCAATCAGAAGATCAACGTTGTGGGGCTCGGAGATGACCTCGAGCGCATCTTCGATCTGGCCCTCTATCCTGGCTGCCTCGCTTCCGAGCATACGTTTCATAGCCGCAACTTCGATCTGAATATCCTGGTTTCGAAGCGAGACATTCCCGATCACATTCACGATAGCACCCCTATCGATCTCAGGATATGCACGCTCGCCAGCACGCTCAAATGCGGCGCATACGACCGTACCTGAGCGATCGAGTATGGTGAATATCGTTGGTCCTGCTGTTTGTTTCACCTGAACAACCCTTCCTGCGACCGACATCGTCTCTCCTATATGTGCTGAAAGTTCGGAACTCGTACATCCTGGAAAGTCCCTCTCCACTTCTACAATCTGACATTCTCTCAATTTTTTTGGTATTAATTCTATGTTTCCATTCGGTTTTATATTTTTTATCTGCACATGCACGGTATCTCCAACGTTAACCTCCGAAATCAAATTGCTTGAGTGAACAAGTCCACGTACCTTCTTATTCAGGTCAACAA
>Ga0209410_1001609_pt1 | contig 11012 bp, 13 predicted proteins | sample Mar14436cmmetaG_FD_184135 | JGI IMG/M metagenome (GOLD analysis project Ga0209410, IMG submission 184135) | Marine hydrothermal vent microbial communities from Guaymas Basin, Gulf of California to study Microbial Dark Matter (Phase II) - Marker... ... | reverse complement strand
GATCAAGACGCGGGGAGAGAAGGTTCCGGAGAGGACGATAAGGGAGGCCGCGCAGCTCGCCGCCTCGTACTCGAGAGCTTGGAAGGAGATGTTCACCTCGCTCGATGTCTACTGGGTCTCGCCTCAACAGGTCAAGAAGAGTCCTCCCTCAGGCGAGTATCTTCAGAGAGGAGCCTTCATGATCTACGGCCGAAAGAACTACGTTAGACATCTCCCCTTAGAAGTGGCGATAGGCATCAAGATACGCGGTTCCGAGTTGAAGGTTATAGGCGGGCCTCCAGAGGCCATAGCCAAACAGACCAAGATTTACGTCAAGTTGGTGCCGGGGAGAGAGAGTAGCGGCAGGCTTGCGAAGGAGGTTAGGCTCAAGCTGGCCGAGGCCTCACCCAGCGAGGTGCGCAAGGAAATTCTCAAGATACCGCTCGAAGAGTTTCAGAGGTTCATACCTTACGGGCGCGGAGCTTTGAAGCCTTCTGCCCGATAATGTCTCTCCACTACAAAAAAGTTTAATATGCCGTTAAAATCTTATCGAGGATAATGGTGCTAAAGACATGGCTGAGCTGGGCATAAGGTCTAGGGTGCTTGTCAAAGACGTGATGAGCAGTCCCGTCGTCACGGTCTACGAGGATGAAACCGCCCATAGAGTGGCTCAAGTGATGAACGACCATGAAGTGGGCTGCGTCATCGTGAAGACGAGGGATGAAAAGCCGATAGGTATAATAACGGAGAGAGACCTCGTCGTCAGGGTTATGGCGAAGGATACGCGGCCGAGCGAGGTCACGGCTAAAGAGATCATGTCAGCCCCGCTAATCACCGTGAGCCCGGAGGAGACGTTGAGTGAAGCGGCTAGGAGGATGAGCCGCCTCAACATCAGGAGGCTCGGAGTCATCTACAAAGGCGACTTAATCGGGGTGGTCTCCAGCAAGGACATCCTCGCAGTAACGCCTGAGCTCATCGAGATAATGCAGGAGAAGGCTAGGATAGAGGAAGGTTCAGAGGAGCTTGTGGAGAACCCGCCTTCAGCCGGATACTGCGACAACTGTGGAGCTTGGTCCGACAACTTGAGGGAGGTCGAGGGAAACTTCCTCTGCGAGGAGTGTCGGCTCGAACTCAAGAACCCCGAATACTGACAAGTCTTTTGCCGCTGGCCCGTCAACCGTAATCCAAGCTTCTGGTAAAGTTCTTATCGGTTCACCGTCAATGTAGTTTTGGGGAATGTGTGGTCTGAAGGGTTGACGGTCGATCTAGTCCTCAAAGACGCTAAAGTTTTCACTCCGAACGGAATATTTGAGGCCGGCCTTGCGATAGATGGGGATAGAATAGTCAAGGTTGCCAGAGAGGCGAATCTACCACCAGCCTCCGAGAGGATGAGCCTCGACGGCAACCTCCTCCTGCCGGGCCTCGTGGACATCCACGTCCACCTGAGAGGGCAAGGCCTCTCCTACAAGGAAGACTTCTACACGGGGACGGCTGCAGCCGCGGCGGGAGGCGTAACCACAGTAGCCGACATGCCGAACAACATGCCGGTCACCATGAGCGTCGAAACGGTTAAAGAGCGGATGAAAGCGGCTGAAGGCGATGTGGTCGTCAACGTCGCCTTCTACTCCGCCTTCCCAGAGAAGATCGAGGAGGCCGCCTCCATAGTTCTGGAGGGGGGAGCCGTAGCCTTCAAGCTCTTCATGTCCAAGAAGGTTGGAGGGGTCGACCCGAGGGACAGCCAGCTGCTCTCAAAGGCTTTTAAGGAGGCCGCCAGCCTCCAGGTTCCAGTAGCCGTCCACGCGGAGGACCCAAACCTCCTAGAGGAGAGGAGGGCGGAGGCTCTAAGGTCCGGGAAGAGTGACGTAGAAGCCTACCTTGAGGTTCACTCTCCAGGTGTGGAGGAGGCCGCGATAGAACGAGCCGTCAAACTGGCCGAGGAGGCTGGGGCGAGGATACACATCTGCCACCTCAGCTCCTCGAGGGGGGTTAGGGCGGTCTCAGCCGCGAAGAGGAGGGGCTTACCGATATCGTGCGAGGTCACCCCGCACCACCTACTGCTAACGGTGGAAGACCTTAAATCCATAGGTGCGGCTGCCTTGGTGAATCCTCCGTTGAGGTCTAGGAGAGATGTTGATTCCCTCTGGAGGGCTCTACGAGCCGGCTTCATCGACGTGTTCGCCTCTGACCACGCGCCTCACAGGCTTGAGGAGAAGTCCCTCCCCATCTGGGAAGCCGAGACTGGAATCCCCGGTTTAGAGACTATGCTCCCCCTCCTCTTGACTCAGGTGGATAGGGGTCTCCTAACTTTGGGGACGCTCGTCCGGATGGCGTCGGAGAGGCCGGCTGAGATCTTAGGGCTGGAGGGTAGAGGCCGAATAGTTGAGGGTGGATACGCCGACCTTGTGGTTGTGGACTTGTCTGAGAGGTTCAGGATTGAACCTTCAACCTTCCATTCTAAGGCTAAATACTCACCCTTCCGCGGGTGGGTGGTAAAGGGTAAGCCTGTTAAGACCTTTGTGAACGGCCGGTTGGTGATGGATGGGGGCGAGATCGTAGCCGAGCCTGGGGACGGTAGGGTTTTGAGGAGGCGGGGGGAGACTTGAGGTTCCTCTGCGACGGTATGCTTGGGAAGCTTGCCAGATGGCTCCGCATACTCGGACACGACGTTGAATACGCGAGGAGCCTTGATGATGAGGAGCTGATAGCCCTGTCCCGTTCCGAAGACCGGATACTCTTGACGAGGGACGTTGAGCTCTACAGGAGGGCCTTAGCAAGAGGTGGGAGAGCCTTCCTCGTTAAGGGTGGAGACGAGGCTGAGAGGCTGGCGGAGCTGGCCAGCCGCTTCAAGTTGAGGCTCGAAGTGGACGCCTCGGCGTCCAGATGCCCGAAATGCAACACGAAGATAAGGCCCGTTCGAAAGGAGGAGGTTTTAGATAAGGTTCCGGAGGCAACCGGTCGTCTCTACGACGAGTTCTGGGTATGCCCCGGGTGCGGGCAAATATACTGGAGGGGCTCGCACTGGAGAAGGATAAATGAGACCTTGAAGAGGTCTAAGCGGATCGTGGACTCCGCCCTTAGAGACGGAGGCCGCTCCTAAACTATCTCCACGAAGCTCGGCTCTGTGAACCTGAATTCCCCGATTCCCCTGCTTCTGAGAGCCTTGTTCAGGTTGTGTATCCGCTCGAGGGCGTTGGGCGCTTTGAGCGGGCAGACCACCGCGTCTTCACACCGGATGATCCTCAAGATTTCATCCGCCACGAGCGAGTAGAAGACTCTCCCGCCATCCTTATACTTCTCTCTCAGCAACTTGTAGATTCTCTCAACCTCCCTGCACTCTTGGTAGAAGTGGCTGGGAGGGCAGATGTAATACTTGAATCCTCGAATTATCTTGCTCTCCAGCCTCTTGAGGGAGGTTATTGAGAGCTCCTCGAGGAGTCTCCTCTTCGAAGTTTCTTTAGCCATGCACTTGAGCATCAACCGGTGTATCTTCGAGGCGTATTGGCCGTAGACTTCCTCCGTCCTCGTCACCACGCTGTTTGAGCCGATGTACTCTCCTATCCATAGGCCTCGTCTTCCCTCTCGGACTATGGGTCGGATGACGAAGCCTCTGCTGATCATGCTCCTCTCGAGGAGCCACTCCGCATCGTCGACCGGGTTGTTGTAACCCCTAAAGTTTGGGAAGATCGAGACCCCGAAGTCCCTATCGAACAGTATTAAGATGTCTTTTAGAGTAACGCCATTACCTTCTCGGCTGGGCACGGCTAGATCAAGATTGACGGGTAGAAAGAAGATATAAACTTTTTCAAAACGTTAACGTTTTTGTTCGTGGAGAGCCGAAAAGAGCCCTTCACGGAAGAGATGCCGTTTGGAGGAATTCTCCTTTAAAGGGGTAGACCCCTCTATTCTTTTTCCTCTTCCCCTTCTCCGTCCCCTTCCTCGCCGGTTTCTTTCGGCTCGGAGATTTTACCTTTAACCGGGAGGGGTGGGGGAGTCGTAGCCATAGTCCACCCGATCCAAGCTACCACGAAAAGGAAGAGGTAAACTAAGATCAGAACCGGAATTATGAGGGCCCACTCGCTGATCGTTTTCCCAAGTATAGGGTCAACTATGTCTTTAGGCGCTAGGAAGACCGCCCAGAAGTAGACGATCATGGTGATCACGCTTAAGGCGAACAGTAGGCGTCCTTGAGATACGTCGCGCATACAGTCTCTCCTAAAGAAAAAGGAGAACTTTGCTGACTTAAAACTTTTGAGGAAACATGGAAGTGCCCATTAGAGAAAAACCATACAACCGCCAAAACCATGACGGAACGCACAATTCAATTGGAAAGCTTTAATTTTTCAAGGAGGGTCTTTATTGAATCGTGGAGACTAAACTTTTGGCTAAGTTGAGGAGCCGTAACCATTGAGTGTAGAAAATCTTAAACTCGGCGTGGGTCTATCTGAGACTACTCAACGTGGCCGTTCGGAGGGGAGGGAGCCGTGAAGGTTCTGGTCGTGGTTGCGTCGGTAAACGAGCTGAGGAACATCAAGGCGTTCGAGCCGATGCTGGCCAAGGAAGACTCCAAAGTCATAGTAATCGACGAGATGAATGAGACCCTACGGAGAAGAAACGATGAAATCTTGGAGGGAATCCCCCACGAATTTTACGGCGTTAGGGAGAGAAGCGAGTGGTTCAAGGAGAGGTTCGGATCGTCATTCTCCAAGTACCTCAAAGTTATACCTGAACGGTGCCACGCCGAGACGAGCTTCGGCTTCCTCGTCGCCCACGAAGAGGAGCCTGACATCGTCTTGGAGATCGACGACGATGTCTTCCCGTTGGAGAAGCAGGAGATGGTTCAAGGGCACCTCGACAACCTCTTCTCCGAGAACGGAGTAACGGTCTCATCTCCTCAAAAATGGTATAACACGATGGAGAATCTGGAGCTCAACGTGGACGAACCCGTCTTCGCTAGGGGCCACCCATACGCGGATGACGTGAGGATGGAGAATTACGAATGGCACTTTCAGGGAGGAAGATGCGTCCTGAACATGGGGCTGTGGACTGGACACCCCGACTTAGACGCTTTAACCACGCTCTACTACGGGGGCCTCGATGGCAGATGCAGGGTTAAAGCCATAAGGCCTAAAAGGAGGAAGGTGGTCGTTGGGAGGGGAACATACTTCGCTATCTGCAGTATGAACACCGCCTTTAGACCCAAGATCATCCCGGCGTTCTACCAGCTATACATGAACTTCATGGGGGTAGACCGGTTCGACGACATCTGGTCCGGCCTCTTCCTGAAGAAGATCGCCGACCATCTGGGCGACGGAGTCTCCTTAGGAGGCCCAGCCGTCTACCACGCGAGGAGGCCGCGAGACGTCTTCAGGGACCTGAAATGCGAGATGGACGGTTTAGCCATAAACGAGAAGCTCTGGAGAATAGTTGAAGAATCCGAGATAGAGGGTAAAACTTACTGGGACGCTTACAACTCGCTGATCGAGGAGCTGGCGGCTAGGATTCCCGAAGCCTTCAGGAACCCAGACCACAAGAGGTTCCTGGAGACCCAGATAGAGAAGATGAGGCTCTGGCTCAAGATCATAGACAAGATATAGTTTTAAGCGTCTCCTCAAGCCGCCTCGAACCGCCACTTCTCCCTGTTCACCAAGAGGTCGGCTAGAATCTTCTTCGAGGATTCGAGGGGCAGGGACAGGAAGACGCGAACCACATGTTTACAGAGCCTCTTCTCTGAGAGGATTTCTATCCAGTCCTCGCAGTTGTGAAGTATGGTCCTCCTAGAAGGGTCTATCTCCACAGTGTACTCTTTGATTTTCGCTGTAACCTCCCCTCTCGGCCCCCGCTTTATCGAGACGTGGGACTCACGTATAGTCTCAGCCCTGTTAATTCTACCCTCATCGGTGAGTCCCCGGAGCAGCTGAGAAAGGTTCAATTTGAGGGCTTCATCCACCGTGGAGGGAGGCGTCGATATCCCCTCAGTCTTTCCCTTAATGTAAGAGTCTATCCGCTCCCTAACCTTGACTTGGAGCCGCGTCGCCTTCCCAAGCATCTCGAGGAGGCGGAGACAGTTCTCAGGAGCATACGCGTGGAAGTGGTTGTTGAAGTATCCGTAGACAACCCTCGTCTTCTCGGCGGCGAGCTTAACCCTTGGAACCCACTCCTTAAGCTCGTCCTCGCTGTACCTGTAGTTGAACCATGGGCGTCCGCCTCTTCCGTGCCACCTCAAGTAGGCGAAGTCGGCCGTGAAGACCATCTTTGGAGGTATAAGAGGCTCGTCGACGATCGTGTAGGCGACGTTACGCTCCTTTAGGAGGCTCCAAGTCTCGGAGCGAAGCCAAGACAGGCTCCTGAACTCAACGGCGAATCTGAACTCGGATGGGAGAACATCTAGGAACCTGCTGAGCCTCTCCGCTTGGTCATACTCGAACCTTGGAGGAAGCTGGATGAGTATGGGTCCGAGCTTCCCGGCTTCCCTCATCGGCTCCATAAGTTTCAGGAACCGTTTTAGGTCGTCGTCAACCCCTAAGGAGAGGTCCAGCCTCTTCTTGTGGGTTATGATCTTCGGCATCTTCGCCGAGAAGACGAAGCCTTCAGGCGCGGCTCTTAAGAGGCCTCGGATCATCCCGGATGTTGGGTAACGATAGAACGTGGAGTTTATCTCCGTAGTTCTGAAGACCCTAGCGTAGCTGCTGAACTTCTTCTCGCGGGTGGTGTAGAAGGGGCCAACCCACTCCTCGTATCCCCAACCGGACGTTCCAAGCAGGATGTTGTCTTCCACTCCCATACTGGACACCCATGGGGAACGTCGCTTCTGAACGGTTAGGGTTCACGGTGGAGGCTCGCTTCTCTGAACGGAAGAGCCGATTGAACAGGCGTTTAGCAGAGGGCTTCCAAGTAGGCCTTAGCCTTCTTTATGTCCTCGATCTGTTGAGGCCCGCTTATCTCACGTTCGATCGTTAAGGCTCCCCTGTAGCCTAACGCTTTGAGTTTAGATATGAGGGCTGGGAAGTCTACGCGGCCCTCCCCTATAGGCTTCTCCTTTCCGAGTTCACGCCCGTTAGTCGGGTACTCCCCGTCCTTTGCATGTACTCCCCGAACGTAAGTCCCGATTATGTCTAGGGCGTCCACAGGGTTCGCCTTCCCATACATGAGAAGATTAGCCGGGTCGAAGTTGACACCGAGGTTCTCCGCGCCAACGTCCTCTATAGTCCTAAGCAGAGTTACAGGGGTCTCCTGGCCGGTCTCGAACCAGAACTCTTGCCCGTTCTTGCCGCAGAAGTCGGCTATCTCCTTCAAGACGTCGATGAGGGAGACGTAAACGGGGTCGAGGGGGTTCTCAGGTATGAAACCCACGTGGGTCGTGACGCTCGGCGCCCCTATCATACGCGCGAACTCGGAAGCCTTCTTCAGAGCCTTCAACCGAACCTCTCTGGTTTCAGGAGGCACCAACCCTATGGTGCTGGGCCCTTCGATGAAGTTCCAAACGTGTCTCCCGGGTGTTCCGGACCAGAGGGTTGTCACCTCTATGTCGCGGTTTTCAGCGGCTCTCCGGAGCCTCCGAGCCACGTCTTCCCTGTAAAGACTCATATCCCAACAGACGATCTGACAGGTTGGAAAGCCCAACATTTGAACCTTGTCGAGCTCCTCCTCCGGGTCAGCTTTAAGCCTAGCGATCATGCCCAGTTTAAGTCTCACCAAACCGCTTTTTCCTCCCTGAAGGGTTAGGCGGCTCCCAAATATTTAGGATTTGCGTAGACTAATATTGAGGAAGGAGAAAAGATTTAAATAAATAGTAGCCGCGTTTAATTTTAAACACCCCGTTGATGGACGGCTGAAGATGTCAAGGGAGTTTAGACACATCGTCCGTATGCTAGGCACGGACCTGGACGGGTCCAAAAAAGTAGCCTATGCCCTAACCCTCATCAAGGGTATAGGAATAAATATGGCTAATGCTTTGGTGAAGAAGGCTGGAATCGACCCGGAGAAGAGGTTAGGTTTTCTCTCCGAAGCCGAGATAAGGAGGCTTGAGGCTGTAGCGAAGGACCCGGCGGGTCACGGAATCCCGGCGTGGCTTCTGAACCGCCGAAAGGACCTCAGAACTGGTAAGAACCTTCACTTAACCGGGTCGGACTTGGACCTCCAGGTTAAGGCCGACATCGACTTGATGAAGGCTATAAAGTCCTGGAAGGGGTACCGTCACGCTTACGGTTTGAAGGTTAGGGGACAGAGAACTAGGACGACCGGCAGGACAGGGAAGACTGTCGGCGTCAGAAGGAAGAGGAGGTAACATCCCTATGGGCGACCCGAAAAAGCAGAGGAAAAAGTATAAGACTCCAAGGTTTCCATGGAGAGCCGATGTCTTACAGAGCGAGCTGAAGATCATAGGAGAGTATGGTTTAAGGAATAAGAGGGAGTTGTGGCGCTACAAGACCATGATCTCGAAGTTTAGGAGAATCGCTAGGTCACTTTTGGGGACGTCTGGGAAGGAGAGAGCCCTCAAAGAGGCTCAACTTCTCAATAAACTGAAGAGGTATAAGATTCTCCCCGAAGACGCGACTCTAGACGACGTTCTCGACTTGTCGGTTGAGGATATACTTGAACGCAGGCTCCAAACCATAGTCTTCAGGAAGGGGCTGGCACGGTCTATCCATCAGGCTCGGCAGCTCATAACCCACGGCCACATCGCGATCGGCGATAGAAGAGTCTTCTCTCCAAGTTACCTTGTCTTGGGAAGCGAAGAGTCTCAGGTGGCTTATGCTCCATTCAGCCCCCTCTCCAATCCGGATCACCCCCTCCGAAAGAGTTTAGAGGTGAGTGAAGGAGGCTGAGACGAACCCATGAGTGGCGGTGAGAAGAAGGAGCGTTGGGGAGTAGTACACATATACAGCTCCTACAATAACACGATAGTTCACATAACCGATCTCTCAGGAGCGGAGACCATCGCGAGGGCTTCAGGGGGAATGTTCGTCAAGGCCGACCGCCTTGAACCGTCACCATACGCGGCTATGAGAGCAGTTGCCTACGCCGCGTCCATAGCGAAGGATAAAGGAATAACGGCCATCCACATAAAGGTCAGGGCGCCGGGAGGCTCGGGGCCGAAGACCCCCGGGCGTGGAGCTCAGGCGGCGATAAGGGCTTTAGCCCGCGCAGGCTTCAAGAAGATCGGGAGGATAGAGGAGGTAACGCCGATCCCCCATGATGGTACTAGACGTAAAGGAGGCCGTAGAGGCCGCAGAGTCTAGAAGTGCAAGTGTGAAGCGAAGGAATGCGAGATGAAAATCCGTATAATTGAGATGGACGGTAACTTCATGCGTTTCGTGGTGGAGGGAATAGACCCATCCTTAGCCAACACCCTACGCCGTATAATCCTGTCCGAGGTTCCGACGATGGCTATAGACGAGGTCGTGATAATAGAGAACTCCTCGATCCTCCACAACGAGGTTCTAGCCTTGAGGCTGGGGCTTATCCCGTTGAAGACGGACCTAGACTCCTACAACCTCCCCGAGGAATGTAGCTGCAAGAGCGAGTTCGGATGCCCCCTCTGCCGGTCAACGTTAACCTTGGATGTCCAAGCGAAGGATGGCGTGAGAACAGTTTACTCTGGAGACTTGATCCCGGAAGACCCGGATGTCGCCCCGGTAAGCGACAAGATTCCGATCGTTAAGTTGGCTCCAGGACAGAGGGTTAGGCTCGAGGCGTACGCGAAGCTTGGGAGGGGGAAGGACCACGCTAAGTGGCAACCCGTCTCCCTCTGCATCTACCGGTACATGCCCCAGATCAAGATCGACGAGGAGAGGTGTAACGCCTGCGGAAGATGCGTAGAGATATGCCCGAAGAGAATTCTGGTGGAGAAGGGTGGGAAGATCGAGGTGGAGAACCTTATGGAGTGCACCCTATGCCGGGACTGCGTCGAGGCGTGCGGTGAGAAGCCGCCCGCCATAAAGGTGAGCTGGGACCCCAAAACCTTCATCTTCGATCTGGAGTCGACTGGAACCCTGCCTGTTGAACGGATAATGATCGAAGCCTTCAAGGTTTTCGACAAGAAGTTCTCAGACTTCAAGGAGACTTTCATAGGTGTTGTCCATGAGTCCAAAGAAGATTAGGTCAACGAATCCGGAACTCGTGAAGCTCATCCGTCTACTCAGGAAGAAGTCTAGAGAGAACAAGGCTGCGATATGGAAGGACTTGGCTGAACGCCTCTCCAAGCCGAAGCGTAGACGTATAGTCGTAAATGTGAGTCGGTTGAACCGATATACGGAGAGCGGCGACACGGTTGTGGTTCCCGGGAAGGTTCTAGGAGCAGGCTCGATCAAGCATCCCATTAAGGTTGCGGCCTTCGCCTTTTCTGAGCAAGCCCGCCTCAAGATCGTCAAGGCTAAAGGCAAATGCATCACCATACCTGAACTCGTGGAGAGCAACCCTAAAGGCACAGATGTAAAAATAATTGGGTGAATAAGGGATGGGTTTGAGAGAATCGGTGATCGACGCGGAGGGCCTCATCTTAGGAAGGCTGGCCAGTACGGTAGCGAAGAGGCTCCTGAACGGGGAGAGGATAATCATAGTCAACGCGGAGAAGGCCGTGATCTCGGGAAAGAGGCATAGCATAGTAAGAGAAGCTAAGAGGTTCCTTGAGATCGGCCATCCCGGGAAGGGTCCCCACCATCCCAGGAGACCCGACGAGATCGTTAAGAGAACGATCAGAGGCATGCTTCCGCGGAAGAAGCCTAGGGGGAGAGAGGCGCTTAAAAGGCTCAGGGTCTTCATAGGGACTCCTGAAGAGTTCAAGGATAGGGAGAAGGAGACGATCCCTGAAGCCGACTCAAGGAAACTTCGATGCCCCTACATCAAGGTTTCCGACTTGGCGAAAGAGATAGGATGGAAACCCGTGGGTGATTGATAGTATGTGTGGTGCAGGTTCAACCGCGAAGAAAGTTCTAGTCGTAAGCGGGAAACGTAAAACCGCGATAGCCCGGGCGACGATAAAACCGGGCAGGGGAAGGGTCCGCATAAACAGGATTCCCCTCGAGATATATGAG
>Ga0209410_1001608_pt1 | contig 11015 bp, 14 predicted proteins | sample Mar14436cmmetaG_FD_184135 | JGI IMG/M metagenome (GOLD analysis project Ga0209410, IMG submission 184135) | Marine hydrothermal vent microbial communities from Guaymas Basin, Gulf of California to study Microbial Dark Matter (Phase II) - Marker... ... | reverse complement strand
TACTACAGGATATTTCAACCTCCTGTTTACGAGGACATCCTCAAAAATATAGCGAAGTCCGTTCAGAGGTTCGTGAAATGGAGTGTTGAGCATGCTCGCAATTACGAGGTTGCGTGTGTTTGCGTTGACGAGCCTTCGCTCGGTCTTGACCCCAGAATAGAGGAGGAAGGCGTCATTTCTGCACTTGAAATCGCAACAGAGTTCGCATTTAAGCACCGCATTGACACTCAAATCCACTTGCATTCGCCAATTTTCTATGAAACTGTGTTGAATGTGCGCTCAATATGCGTAATAGGTGTTGAATCCGCTGCAAATCCATCTTATTTGGACTTAATTGCAAAGGAGCGTCTTGAAGAGGCGGACAAATTCCTGCGAGTAGGCGTTGCAAGGACGGATTTCGCAAGTATGGCTGCGGAATATGACGAAAAGCACAACACTAATGTCTTCAGAGATGGTGAAGAGGCGCTTCGCAAGGTCATAGATGAGTTTAACAGTCCTGAAATTGTGTGTAAGCGCATGAAAAATGCGTTCTCAAAATTCGGCTCTCGCATAAAATATGTCGGTGCGGACTGCGGTCTCGGTTCTTTCCCCTCACAAGCACTCGCATTCTCACTGCTGAAGAACATAAGAAGGGGGATTGATGCTTTCTTCGCAGAACATTGAAAAGCACTGATGCGCTCAAGTGCAGATTTCCTGCTTCTAAAGCAAAAGTAGTTTGCTGCGTCTGCAGAATCTCCATTTTACCGAAAGTTATTTAAGATGTTTCCATAAATGAGATTGTGAAAAGTATGAAGGGCATAAGCGTGATTGTCGTAGAGGCTGCGGATGATGCGGAGAGGAAGCGGGTGGAGTATGTGCTTGAGAAGTGGCGGCGGAACGCTTCAAGACTTAGGGGCATCGTCATACGCTTTGAAGGCTCTCCAGAGGCTTTCCTGAAGGAGTTGAGCCAGAAACTCACGACAGGCTCGGTGAGAGTGTTCAAGGCGTTTGAGGAAGAGGTTGAAGTGGAGCGGGAGAAACGCACCGCACATTTCGTAATTGAGCGTGGCAGGGAGGAAGCGGAGAAATTATTGAGCTTTTTGCTTGCGAAGATGGGCGCATCACTGCGGGAAATGAGGAGATTTGATGATTTTTCCGAATCAGAATACGGATTATACACGAGAAAGGGCGGTGTAGTTATAAGAATCACATTAAGGAGTGGTGAAAAAGAGGAGAAGGAGCGGACAGATGTGCATGTTCATGTTGAAGGTGCGTCTGAAGCGCCTGCAGATGTGTTGAAATCGCTTGAAAAAGACCTCTCATTCTTCGGTGCTCGGTGTAAGGAATGAGTGTGTGTAGAAGGAGGGGGTGTGTAGAGAATGGGAATGGATGTTGAGGTGCTTGAGCGTTTGAACGCCCTGCCGAAGACAATCGCATCGCCGAACATGGATTTAGAGGGATTGAGAAGGATGCCTGAGTATGTGAGGAGGCAGTGGTGGGACGAAATAACGAGGAATGAGAACGAATACTACGCAAAATATTTCGCTCAAGGCAAAAGAAACGAATATCTTGAGGCGAACATGCAATTTGCGAAGTTGAAGTTAGTTGTTGCTTTCGCAGAGAACGGAGAGGAAGAGCCTTCCCATGCCTTCTCGGATGCGGAAATAGGATTTTTGAAGCGTCTTGATGAAGAAATGGTGTATGTTCGTCGCTCTGAAAATGCTGAAGAGCTTGCAGATAGCTTCTATGCAAGAGTTAGGAGCGGAGAAGGGCATGGTTTCGTTGATATTGTCATGACCGCTGTGAAGAAAGGGCATAAAGTGCTTGACGAAATACTAAGAATGCACAATATTCCTGACGCTATTGCACTCGCTTTCAAGACGAACTACCGAGAGATGATAACTCGCTTGGAGGAAGCAGCAAAAATATATTTGGAGAAATACGGCACGGTCACTGTTGAGTCTGACATTGAGAGCGTGCTTGCGTCTGCTCGTGCTGCTCGTGAATCTGCGGAAAGGAGAGCTTCTTCGCTTGAAAAGGAGCTTGAGGAAATCACATCAAGGATTTCAAGCGTTGAGCGGGAGCGTGCTGAGATTGAGCGCAGAGCGCTTGAGCTTGAGCGGGCGTTGAGTGAGCGAGAGGAGGCGTTGAAATCTGCGGATGCGGAAAGAGAGCGATTGAGGCGAGAGAGCGAGCGTTTGAGAGCGAAGTATGAGGCGGAGATACGAAAATACAAGGATGAGATTGAGCGACTGCGTGAGGATTTGAGTGCGGTTGAGCGGAGGAAGAGCGAGCTTGAGCAAGCGGTGGCGAGGAGCGATGAGGAGTTAAGGAGAAAGGAAGAGGAGCTGAAGCGGTTGAGCGAAGTTTCAGAGCGAATGAGGGCTGAGATTTCTGAGTTAAAGGGGCAGAGCGAGGAGATTGAGAGGAAAAGCAGGGAATTGGATGCGCTTCTGAAGAGTTTGCGGGATGAGGATGTGCGTTCTTATGCAATAACGCCTGAAGAAGCGAGGAAAATGGAGCTTGATTTCGTTAAGAGCGTGTTTGAGCGTTTGGAGGAGCTTCCGCATCCTGATGGTAAGTGGCGAAAGATAGAGGTTTTTGATGATTTTCAGAGGATATTCGCAGAACTTCGTTCCCTTAGGAAAATCTCTTTGAGCGATATTGAGAAATTTCCGAGAGGAGCGGGCGTGAGAGCGCTGAGAGGCTTCTGGAAGAAATTCACATTTGAGGCGAGGGTGCTCAGCCACTACAAAGACATGCTCTTGAACGGATTTGATGCGAGGAAAGTTTCGCTTGCTGAGATAATGCCTTTCATTGAATCTTTGAAAGAAGAGAAGAAGGTGCTTGCACTCGCATCAACAACAGGATTCACAGATAAAGTTGTTGAAGAGGTGAGGAAGTCGCCTTATCCCATCATTCTCGTTGACTTGAAGAGCGGAGAGATTGTGTATAACACGCTAAATGTTGATTTGAAGCCTTTCTTGTATTATGTTCAGAGGTGATGGAAGTGGTGAATGTGGAGGAGTTTCTCGGAAGAATGGAGGAGACGAACGAGAGGATACTGCGAGCGCTGGAGGCGTTGAGGGAGCAGCCGAGAGCGAAAGAAGGATTGCGAAAGGTGAGAGTGGCTCGTGAATACTTCTGTGATGCGGTGCTGCTTGCGTTAGAGAAGCGATTGGATGAGGGAGAGAAAAAGCTACGGAAGGCGGTGGAGGTGCTGAAGGAGGTAGAGTGAGATGCGTGAGGTGAGCGAGATGCGGGAAGCGGTTGATGAGTTGCGAGAAGTGCTGCATAAAGTGGATGAGCGGTATTTTGATGTCGGAACGGTGGAAGTGAGGAAGCTGAACGATGACATCATTTTTGCGTTGCGAGACTGCATTCGTGGCAGGAACAAACTGCTCGGAGGCATGTCTGAGAAGGAAGTTTCTCGCAGGCTCGGAGATGAGATGCGGAATGTGAGAAGCAGGCTTGAGGCGGTGAGGGATGTGGGCATAGGCGCACTCGTCAGGAGGCTTGAGGCAGTCAAAGAAATACTTGAGGAGAAGGTGGGGATTGTAGAGAGGAAGAGGGAGGAGTTGCGAGAGAAAAGGCTTCAACTTGAGGCGAGAGCGAAGTCGCTCATAAGAGATGGAAGGGTGGAGGATGCGGAGGCGATAGTTCCTGAAATAACATCGCTTGAGGAGAACGAGAAGATTCTAAGCGGATTCATGAGCGTGATAAGCAAGATAAAGGGGAGAATAAGCGGGCTTCTCACTAAAATAGATGTCCTTAACACTGTTAAGGGATTGAAGTTGAGCGAACTTAACCTCAGTGAAGTTAGAAATCTGAAGAGTTCGGCGGAAACTGTCGCAAATGAGCTTAATGAAATTCATAATTCGCTCGGAAGTGTGTTGAGCATGAGTGGAACTGGCATTCTGAGTGGAACGCTTTCGGAGAAGGAGAGGAAAACGCTTGAAAGGCTCGTAGCAGAGGTCGGAGATGTAAGCGAAGCGGTTCGGGTTAGATTGCGTGAGATTGAAGATGCTGAAAAGAAACTCGTTGAAATGAAAAAGTGACGGAACCGCTCTATGCCTCTTCAGCATGAGCCGTAAGCACTCGGTAAGAGGTAAAAAGTTAAAAATTTTTGCTCTTGTAATTGACAAAGCGTGAGGATGGTTAGGGTGCGGTTGCATGGAACAACATAGGTTTGCCCTTGATGAGTTAGAAAGATACGAGGAAGCGATAAGGTGTAATGATTACAGCACTTGGGATAAATCCAGAAGATGCTACTGCGGGGGATAACAAAATAATTGCAGAGGAAAAATTGTTGAAAATAGAAAAAAATGAGGATAAAAGTAGAACAATGGAAGAGAGAAGGTTATAAAGTGCATGATTTGGAGGAAATGTTGAAATGAAGAACATATCCTCGTTGAGTAGAACCTTAATATTTGGAATGGCGTTAATATATGAGGCGAGGATGAAGGGTGATGGTGGTGAAGATGGATGTGAACTATAAAATACTGATAGGACTGATTTTAATTCCAACTCTTTTTGTAAATATAGCTCAAGCACAGGAATACGGGCTTTTATGGAGCTATAAAACTGGTCATATTGTTAACTCGGTATCAATATCTTCGGATGGTTCCTACATAGCTGCTGGAAGCGATGATGATAAGGTTTACCTGTTAGAGCAGGCTTTCAGTGCTGTCGCTCCTTCTAACGTCACAATCCAAGTAGCAGTTTTAGTATTAAACCAGGATAATCCGACAAAGGTTGAGAAAGGAATGATAGAACTGTTAAAAGAGCTTGGATTTTCTCCAGAGGTTATAGGAATAGATCGAGTAGAAGGAGGCGTAGTGAAGCTATCCCTGTATAGAGTGATAGTCGTCCCAACTTATAGTTTAGATATAGATAATGCCCTTAAATCTGAGAAGGTTAAAGAAGCGATTATTGATGCAACAAATTCAGGAACAAACTGGATTCTATTCAACAGCGGAAGTAAGGTTTTAGAAGTGCTTGGCTTAGCAACTACTAAGATAAATTCCCCTCCGGGCTGGGTTCCAGCACTTCCAGATTCACACTATGTCGTTAATGCAACAACAAATTCCCCAATTACTGCTGGGGTTCCAATGATGCCTAACTGGCCTGGTGGTTATACTCTGCAAGAACTCTACACTTTAACGCTTGATCCGCTTATATGGCGTGTCGATAATACAGAATCGAGCAGATACAAATGGTTAAACATTGATGAAATAATAAAAGAGCCCACTTATCTGATCTACGAGGGGAGCACTGGATGGGAGATAGGAAAACCACATAAAGACCTCCCTGAATGGGTGATTGGTAGCTCTCGAATTCTATATTATCGTCATTTCTGGAATGCTGATCCCGGTAACGGTGGTGGTGGAACAGTGGGTCTGGCTGGCAAGATAATCCTAAAAAATGCAATTGAATACTATTGTAATCTAACTGGACCAGTTACACCTGTATTCTATTGTAATCTAACTGAACCAGTTACACCTGTATTTGAAGACGATTTCAGTGAGCTCAACCTTGATACATGGATTCCCTTCGGTTCCCCCTCACCACGTGTTCTTCCATCAGCAGAAGGAAGAGATGGTGTGTTTGATAACAATGGGGATGGCTGGTGCAATAGCGGTGCTATCTCAAAAGAAAACTTCTCGTTCTCCAATGGATTCACAGTGGAGTCCGATATGTTTCTGCGAGTAACAGATGTTACTGGATGCTGGAATGAAGCAATTATTGGGATAACAAGACAGAACACACCGACAGGAGAAGGTGTATGCCCCAGCGAAAGTTATCCACTCGGTGTTTACATTGGAATATTCTATACAGGAGATGCTTGCTGGGCAACTCCTGTGGAGAAGAGGAGGCATGCGTACTTTAGGGCGGCTCTTTATGCAGAGGATGGAACGTCTGAGAGTGTAGGATATGATCTCAGTGCTGATGATTACATTAATGGATGGCATAATTACAAGATAGTAGTTGGAAGCGATAGATACGTTAAGTTCTATGTTGATGGTGATTTGATCTATGCATCTAAGAAAAAGCTTCATCCAGATGTTCTAAATAAGAAGAAAATATTCTTAGGAGTACGCTCTTCCGGCTCAGCGGGGAAGTCTTATCATGATTTTATAAAAGTATATGCAGTGGAAAAAGAACAACATCTTGATATAGACGGTGATGGCGTGCCTAACGACTCTGACTTTGCTCCAACGATTAAAAATATTTATGTTTATATTGCAGGAGCGGTGCTCGTTACTGCCTTTGCAGGCGCCGGCTTTGTATTTACCAGAAACATAAAAAGGCGTAAGGAATATCAGGCAAAGGTAAGAGAATACAAAGCTAAATATGAACAATTGAAGGCGGAAGGTTTTGAGCCAGATGAGGAGTTAGAGGAGTTGTTAAAATGAAGGATTTGAACTTGATAAAACGGAAACTTGAAGTATATGAAAGAAGAATCCAGCGATTAAAGCAGCTTGAGAGAGAACTGATTTCTTTAGACACAAAAGGCTTTGAGAACGAAGTTCGTGCAATAAGGTCAAAAATAAAAGACCCTAATAAAGTAAATCAGGTGGAAAGAGAAATCTCAGAGTTAAAGCGGAAGATAGAAGCAAGAGAGCGTAGGAGAAAAGAAGCTGTAAAGGTTATTGACGATGCAGAATCCGTCTTACAAAAAGCAAAAAGCTTAAATTTACCCATTAAAGATGCGGAAAGGATGTTGAACGAAGCAAAATCTTTGTTCGCCAAAGGCGATTATGCCACTGCAACTGAGCACGCCAATAGAATTAAACGCACTGCGGAAGCGGAAATAGACAAAAGACTTAAATATCTGCGTGAAGAGGCGATAAACGCAATTAGTAAAGCCCAATCTATGTTACAAAATGCAAAGAAGCTTGGCATAAACACAAAGTGGGATGAAAAGAAATTGAATAACGCAAGACTTAAACTTGACGAAAGGGATTTCTCAAATGCAACGGAACTTGCGAATGAATGTAAAAATAGCTTAGAACAGAAGATAAACGAATATCTAAAACAATCCATTGACCTTGCATATTCTAAGATAAAGGAGGCAGAGAAACTCGGAATAGATGTGTCAGATGCTAAGGATTTACATAAGAAGGCAATATTGGAATTTGACAATAGAGCATACGAAAGAGCGAAGGAATTAGCAGAAGAAGCAAAGAGGATTGCGTTGGAAAGAAAATCAGAATACGACTCAGCATTTAAATCAATCTCTGAAGCAGAAAGAATTCTGAATGAAACAAAAAATAAAGGTGTGATAATTTCAACAGATTTACTAACAAAATCAAAACAAGCGTTTGATGATGGAGATTACGAAGAATCGGTAAGATTAGCGGAAGAATTGAAGAACCTCGTGAGAGATACGGAGGTAAAATACGGAGAGGCAAGAGACAGGATGAAAGAAGCGGAATTTGCAATAGAAAAGGCAAAGGAGTTTGGTTGCGACACTTCCGAAGCTGCTGAAGAACTATTAAACAAAGCGAGAGCGAAATTTGAGAGGGGGAATTATGCTCAATCTATTTCCGATGCTCGTAAGAGTGAAGAAATCGCATGGGAAATAAGAGTGAAATCAAAGCCAGAAATAGAAGTGGTCTTACCTGAAAAGACATTTAAGCCAAATTACTGGAAGAGACTGAATTTAATCGTAAGAAACAAAGGGAATGCACATGCAAAAGCAGTGAAAATAGAATTTTCAAAGGAAGTTGAGGTGAAAGGTTTGAAGGAATTAGACATTAATTCAGGAGAGGAGAAGAAATTAAGCATTGTATTGAAGCCAAAAGAAGTTGGTGATGTTCCTTTAGAGATAAAAACAACCTATAAAGACGCTGATGGTAAAGAATACAGCATGCAGAGAACCTTTTTGCTGAATGTTACCGAGCCAGCGGAGGCGAAAAAGGAAGAAGAGAGAAAGAGAGCGAGGAAAGCACATGCTTTCTTCCCTGCCGAGCTTGAGCCTTTTTACTCGGATGTAGAATACATCGGCGAAGGGGGATTTGCGAGGGTGTTCAAAGCGGTTCGTATTAAGGATGGTAAGGAAGTGGCGGTGAAAATACCGATAAGTTTAGACCCAGAAACAGGCAAAGCATTCACAAAAGAAATAGTAAACTGGAGCAGACTTAAGCATGAGAACATCGTTGAGCTATGCGATATGAACATACTTCCGATACCGTATCTTGAGATGGAGCTTTGCGACAATAGCTTGGAGGAAGTGCCTAAACCGATGGGAGTGGAAGATGCAACTTCAATTATTTTTGATGTCGCTAAAGGTTTGAAGCACGCACACAGCGAAGGAATAATCCATCAAGACCTGAAACCCTCAAACATCCTTTTCAAGGACGGGAAAGCGAAGATAACGGATTGGGGTCTGAGTAAATTAAAAGCAGGCAGTAAAAGCTCCTCCATTACCGCTTTCTCGCCTCTATATGCGGCACCAGAACATTTCTCTAAAAAATTTGGGAAGAGAGACGAAAGAACCGACATTTACCAGCTCGGCGTCATATTCTATGAGCTTGTAACAGGGAAGTTGCCATTTGAAGGAGAGGATGTTGCCGAGATTTCTTTTTCAATAATAAACGAAAAACCTGCTCTACCATCAGAAATCAATCCGAAATCAAAAGGCGTTGAGCATATAATCATGAAGTGCATGGCAAAACGGAAAGAAGAGAGGTATCAAAGCGTGGATGAGCTTATTGAGGATTTGGCTGTTTATCTGAAAGAAGAATACAAGAAGTCAAAGGATTTCAGGAAATCCGCTTTCTTCCTTTACGAACTGCTCTTACAGAGTGTAGAGCGTGGAGACATGGAGGCTGTTGCATGGGCTACCGAAGGTTTGCTCAATTATCCAAAACGGAGGTATTCGGAGAAGGAAGTGCAGATGCTTAAAAATGCTGTCAGGGTGCTTATGGACATTAAGAGAAATTACTGCAACAAAAACACGAAAGTAAGGGATGTGAACAGGAAATACAATGAACTGAAGGACAATTTATTTGAAGATTTTGTAGAGGAGATTGAGAGAGATAAAGATTTGGGGATGGTCATAAGAGAGATGAATGCGGAGCTGAGAGAGGATGAATATTTGGACGAGAAGCATGTGAGAAATCTTGAATACTTCTGTGTTAAGTTTGTAAAGAGGTGGATTGAGAGGTTTTTGAGGTGATGAAAATGCGCATGGAGGAGAAAGGGAAGGGGTATCTGAAGATAGTGCCGAGGAAGAAGGTGGATTTAACCAGATTCTTTGACAGTGCTGACCTGGGGATGAACATAGAAGATTGGGATGAGTTTGAGAGGAGATTTTATAAATGAGATTTACACTTTTGATAGGGGATTTGATGGTGTTGCGGGTATAATAAGAATCATGAAGTAGGAGGTGAAAAAATTGTGAAAGTCATCAGTGTAAAGTTGGAAGTTCCAGAATGGGTAGATGAGGAGAAATTTGTTGCGAGATTAAAGAGAATGGCTGAGAAGATGATATATGAAGAACTCAGTGCAGAAGAGGTTAGAGAGATTTTTGGGACTTTTGAGGAGAAAGTTGAGCCTGTTGATGTCAGGAAGAAGGAGAGAGAAGTTAACCGGATGCGGATTGCAAGGTTTTGAGATAGTGTAAAACTTTAAATAGTATCCTTACATATATGGAAATGTGGTAAAAATGGAAAAAGTAAAACTGTCAGCGAAAGGGCAAATTGTCATCCCAGCAAGGATAAGGAAAGAGCTGGGGCTATCTGAGGGCGATAGATTATTTATAGAGAGGAGGCAAGGGGAAGTGATATTAAAACCTGTGGTGAAACTGTCGGAGTTAAGAGGGATAGACAAATTAGAAGGAGCATCCAAAGAGATTGAGAAGATGAGAAGAAAGTGGGATGAAGAATTTGAGAAATGAACCCGCTATTAGAGCGGGAATACTGGTGTGAGAGGTTTTTGAGGTGATGGGAATGAGAGAGATACGAAAGTGGCTTAAACAAGCAGAGGAAGATTTAAAAGCGGCAAAAGATAGCCTGAAAGATGAACATTATGATTGGGCTTGCTTTCAAGCTCAGCAATCAGCAGAGAAAGCGCTAAAATTCTTCCTTTATTCTCGTGGATATACTTCAATTATAACGCATTCACTTAAAGAACTGGTAAGAGAGTGTAAGAAGCTGGAAAAAGGTTTTTCTGAAATAGAATCTTATGCTCGTCACTTGGATATGTTTTATATTCCGACACGGTATCCGAACAGCTTGGCTGGTGATTTGGCACCTGCCGAGTTCTACGAAAAGGAGGATGCGGAAAAATGCATAAACTATGCAGAATTGATATTAGAAAGCGTGAAGAAATTTTCAAAGAAATAGAGAGGTTTTCAAAAGAGCTGAAGGAAAGGTTCGGCTGTGAAGTTTATTTGTATGGTTCTTTTGCCAGAGGCGAGATTCATGAGGGAAGCGACATTGACTTAATCATCGTTGGCGACTTTAAAGAACGATTTTTTGATAGGATTGGAAAGATACTTGAGTTGACAGATTTGCCGATAGAGCCTTTAGTTTACACGAGAGAGGAGTTCGCCGAGATGAGGAGAAGTAATTTATTTTTGAAAGAAATCCTCAAATATGCGAGGAAAATTTAAGGATGCTCGCCGAAAGAAGGAGTATGCGGTCAAGAGGGATGGTATGAAAACTGAAATGGGGAGATGGAGAAATGGGATTATTGTTTAAACCGAATAGCGAGATAATGGAAAAATTAATACATATTCTAAGGAAGCATGGTGCAAAGAAAATAGAGATATTTGGCTCTTATGCCAGGGGTGAGCAGAAAGAGACAAGTGATTTGGATGTCGTTGTGGAATTTGAAAAAAGGAAAAGTCTGCTTGAAATTGTGGGAATAGAACAAGAATTAGAAGATAATTTGGGAATAAAGATAGATTTACTTACAGAAGCTTCCATCAGTCCATATTTAATGGAAAAAATCAGAAAGGAATCCAAGGTGATATTAAATGAAAAAGGATGATACGGTATTTCTTAAGCACATATTAGATGCTATTG
>Ga0209410_1001605_pt1 | contig 11027 bp, 15 predicted proteins | sample Mar14436cmmetaG_FD_184135 | JGI IMG/M metagenome (GOLD analysis project Ga0209410, IMG submission 184135) | Marine hydrothermal vent microbial communities from Guaymas Basin, Gulf of California to study Microbial Dark Matter (Phase II) - Marker... ... | reverse complement strand
CATATTGAGCGAGAATGAGCCTAACATATGTGAGCTTAGCTTAAATCTACTATTGAAGCAGGTTCATTGCTAGCAGTGTTAAAGCTTTATCTCTTTCATCAGATCCTTAATCATTTTATATACATCGATTGCTCTAACTACTGCGCCGCAGTATGGGCATTTAACTGTATCCCCTTTCTCTGGGAGATCTATATTTGCTCCGCAGTTGGGACACTTTACAGCCTTTAGAACTATTCCCGACGACGATATGAGCTCAGCTAGCTTAACGAAATCTATTGCCATAATTTTTCTAGGCTTTAGTTTCTCATAGCTTTCCCTTACAGCCGTCCTGAAGGCTACTATCGTTTTCTCATAGGCTTCAGCCGCTAGGCTTCCATAGGCTGGGGGAGGATTGCCCTCGTATCTTGCTTTCACCACTAAATCTCCATTCCTCCTCGTAAACTCAGCCTTTATATTGAAGTATCCGATATCTACGAGCTTGGTAGCCGTAGTTGATCCTACCGTTACGGTAAATCCGTCATCGCCTCCACTAAAGCTTCTGCTTCGCTCAACAATCGTTTTCTCCAAGTTTAGCTTTATGTTTAGGACGTTTTCACTGACTTCATAGGATATGTTTTGTAGCGTTAGCTTCTGGAAGACGTTAGGAGTCTCCTTGATTATCTCACTTAGATAGTTGCCAGCACCCTCCACAATTATGTCCTCACTAAAGCTCCAAAACGTCCTTCTAGAGGAGGAGTAGGCAATCGCAAAGAACAGTATAGGGAAAAGGACGAGGGAAATTATTGCAGCAAAAGGAGGAGCTAACATGAAAAACATTAAGATAAGCATAGATACTATGGCTAATCCTACAGATGTGCCAGCTTCATAACTTTCAGCCCTAAGACTTCTTAATGCCTCCTCCAGATCCCGTTTGAGGGGCGTTTTGAGCCCCACGTGTCTGTAGGGGAAGATCTCGCTATATAACTTACATATAGCTTCCTCCCTCGTTAAACCCTCCCTCATTTTTAAGCTTATCATCCTATCCACAGTAGCCTTAGGTTCAATGGTAATTACAGAGTAGTAGTCTATGAGCCGATCATACATCTCCCTCAATTTATTTTCACTCTCCAAATAAATCCCCAATTAAAATTAAGTAACTTTAAATGATAAGCTTATCTCTGGTAGCTCGTAATAACAACATGACACGAAGTATCTATTTGGGCTGTAAGCATGCTCAAAGAATATGATCCTAAGCTAAATGGCTTCTCGTTTAGTAACCGTGAATACACAACAGTGTTTAAGGGTAAATGCAGAAGACCTTCTGTAGATGAGGTTAACATCGACCGTAGCTGTTTATTAGGTAGGTTACTGAGATTTTTCATAAGGCTCCTAGTACCTATTATCTACAGCAGGATCCATGGATATGGACACTGCCAGGGAATGTGTCTTGCATCCAAATACCTATACGAACATCCCGATAAGGTACCGAATAATAGGGATGTAGCCTATAGGCTAACATTAACTGAGGCATACGATGTTATAGAGTATTGGACGAATAAGGTTCTGCTCGATCCAAGCTACTGGATAACGGGACTAAAGCTGTTCCTCAAGATCATATCTGTAAGGAAAGAGGTTTTAAAGGCTATGAGAATTATAGGGCGGGGTGAGCCGGTTCCATTGTTTCTAAGAGATCCATTTAAATGGAATATATTAAGGGATACGGGCTGTCATCTAGTGCTAGCATACTCCTACAGGAATACGGGGAAATATATAGTCTTTAGAGCCTACGACCCTAACTTCCCGGGAAGGAGTATAGCGATTATAGTTGATCGGGACAACTGGCATGTTAGAGTACCCGCATATAATGGAATCTACAACTTTATGCTAGTTAGCACGTATATTCATGGTACTTAAATCAGCCGATAAGGGCTTCATCAAGCATCAGATCCCCGAAAATTACATCATTATTAATTATTAAATCTCTCCTTCCTCATAATGTTATCTGTACGTTTTAGCGATCTAGTGGAGAGCATAGATGTAGTTTAATAAAATTTGAGAGATTTCGTCATTCTTTGCATGCGTTTATAATTCTCTATGGACCAATTCCTCAATTAACGTCTTTAAGTCGTCCAGAGTTACTCCAACAAGCTTAACCTTGCTCCTATAGTTCTCTACTATCTCTGGCAGTTTTACCAGGCTAAGCCCCTTCATATCCTTCTCCATATCCTCTATTGCCTCGGCTGGATAGGCGAAGAAATCACCACTTATAATTACGTCTTCAACCCTATTACCTGCAACCATAATTTCAACCTTAATCATCTTACCTCCCTTAATCTTCCTCGATGCGCTAAGCCACCTGTTATCTCCTATACAGCCACTCCCTACTCCTATACTTCTCGAGGAGCCTCCCGGCAAGCTTAACCTCCTCCTCCACATAGCTACCCTTAACAAGCCTAATGTCAAGCTCCTCCTCAAATGATTCAATTAAAGCCTTAATAACCTCATCCTTTTCAACCTTTCTGCCGAGTTCCTTAGATAGGGTTGTTACCCTCTCAAGTATCGACTTAACACCATGAGCCTTAAGCTTCTCCTTAGGAGCCTTCAGGACATTAGCTAATACCTCTATATCCGTATTATACATTAAAGTCCCGTGTTGCATTAAAGCCCTACCCTTCCTAGCCTGGGCGCTTCCGGAAATCTTCCTCCCATTAATAATGATGTCATTGACAGGCTTAAACTCAGCCTTAACCCCGAATTTTCCTATAGCCCTAACTAGAACCCCACATATCCTCCTATAGCTATCCTCAACATCCCCAGGAAACTCCGATGTATCTGCAACAACACAGTAGGTAACTTCTCCCGCTTCATCGTGGTATACGGAGCCTCCGCCTGTTATCCTCCTAGCTACTGGAATATTGTTTGCTGTTATATACTCCAAGTCAACTGCCTCCCTAATCTTCTGAAAATATCCTATAGTTACTGCACTCGGCTTAATAACGTACAGTCTAACCGTATTCGGAATCACCCCTCTATTTCTGAGAAGAAGCATGGCTTCATCCATAGCCATATTCCAGAATACATCGTGAGCGTCCACTATAAGCCTCCACGCCTTGGACATATTCCTCATCCAATATTGAAAAGGTAATCCCGCTAATTACCATTACGGATCAGAATACTGGCTGAAACTAATAGTTACTGGTAGTGCAAACAGTCCCAGCTGTCCGGGGCTAAGGCTGCCAGAATATCTCTGATTCACTTACACCGACTATAAATACAGGGATTGTTGTAATTGGCTAGGAAGGCTAGTGGAGTAAATGTTAGATATATTCATTTTAAGGTATAATTAAATATGAGAATTAGCGCCTTACAAACATGTAGTGGAGAGGGAGTATGAAGAAGGAGTATGTTAGTAAGCTTAGAAGGGCTATTATAAAGCTTATCCTGGCGATAGCATCATATATCATTGCCTCAATAGTTACAAAATATTTAATTGAAGATATTCTATATGAAGCTCTCAAGTACGAGAAAGTACTTGAATATAAGCCGTATGTTGATTTAAGCTTAGCGCTCGTCTTCGGATATTTTATAGTTATAGCCTTCTCAAATACCGTATACTGGTCGCTTAGAGCAAAATATAATCATTCAACCGCAGCAGCTGTTAGGAACATATTTAAGATACTTGGGGTGGGTGCGCTCCTTGCGTCGATTACAGGTTCGATGGCGTCGCCGACAGCAGGAGTGGCTCTAGGTGGATTTATGGGGATGGTTATAGGCTTTGCCTCGCAGCAGGTATTAAGCCAGGCACTAGCGGGGATATTCATACTAGTGGCGAGGCCATTTCAGATAGGAGAGAAGGTCTCGGTAGGCGGTGTAACGGGCGTGGTTGAGGATATAACAACCTTATTCACGGTTATAAGGACGGACGATGGAAAAGTAGTACTGCTTCCTAATAATAAGCTAATAGGAGCACAGATAACTAAAATACCTAGCTAGAACTAAGAAATAGTTGATGATGTACTAGCCTTCGCCTTTATTTCACGGAGTACTCTCCTTATTTTAGATTCGGGGTATCCGATTAGAAGCCCTATCTCCCTGGGTGTGGTATATCCCATATCAAGAGCCTTCTTTATAAAGTATCTTAGGGCTAGTTTTTCAAGCCTTGATTTTACTCTCCTTGATACATGTATGTTATATGCTTCCTTAAGCATCTCTATGGTTTCCAGTACTACGTATGCTTTTTCCTCAGCTACATTATATTTTTAGAGCTACATTTTTCAAGAGTAAAACAGTCTCATTCTTAGCAATAGATACTAGCCGTCCCTCTCCACTATATTAAGCCTCAATAGCTCCTTTAAAGCTCTATATAGTTGAGCCCTACTACACCTACCTCCAGTAAATCACCTATCTTAGCTGAACCCCTTATTAAACGCTTTAAAATAGTTATTTCTGAGGGCTTCATAATACTCTACATTCATGAGACAACTATATTAGCCTATCTCATGTACGTAGAGTATTAAGTATTTTGGGAACAAGGTATTCCGCTATGCTTCTTCCGAAGCCTAGTATTACTAGCCTATCAATTATCTCCCTTTCGCTGGTGAATCCCTCCTCTATTATCTTTTTAACAAGTGTGGTTATGGTCTCTCTAATTTCGTAGGGGAAAACTATCCATTTATCTGTCTTATATACCCAGTAGTCTGGGATGTACTTGGACCACGGCTTGATGTATGGTGTTGCTGTTTTAACGATATCAGCTCCTTGTTCAAGAACATGCTGCCTAGCGAGCATCAACGTCTGTCCAGTGTCGGCTACATCGTCGACGAGCAGTACCTTTAGGCCTAGGACGTCCACGTTTAATGCCTGCTTTAGCACAGGTTTCTCGCCTTTTTCTCCCACGTCCTTGTAGAATCTTATAACTAGGCTTGCAGTCTCGCTTATATCAAGTAAGTCGGAGAGTATGCGGCCTACAACCCATCCTCCTCTAGCAATTGTAACTATTATATCAGGCCTAAACATGTCCTCTATGATTAGTTCGGAGAGCTTAAGCGACGCCTTAAAGTATTCATCCCAGCTTAAAATGAGGAAATTCTGGCGATCCATATTATAGTCTGCTAAAAAAGGCTTATATCTATATCGCCCCTAGGATCGCAGCTCTTTAAGGAAGCTACATACCTTCCTGAAGGCTTTAGCTCTATGCGAAAATCTGTTCTTCTCATTCACGCTCATTTCAGCGAACGTCTTCTCCGATCCATCCGGTATGAATATTGGATCGTATCCGAAGCCCCCTTCCCCACGTAGCTTCATTGAAATCCTACCCTCAGAAATACCTGTGAAAACACGTATGCCCAATCTTGGAATAAATAGTCCTACAACTGATTTAAAGTATGCTCTTCTGTTAGCTTCATGCTCCATTAGTTTAAGTATCCTCACAAGCCCTAGGGTTCTATATACATACGCTGAATAGGGGCCTGGAAAGCCGTTTAAACACTCGATAAATAAACCATCGTCCTCGATAACGAACGTTTCACTAAAGTCTTCAGCTGCCTTCAAGACAGCGTATCTAACAATCTCCTCGAGCGAGTTGCTTTGTATCTCAACTTTACGGTATCTCTTCATATCAAGCTTCAGGTTGAATTCCTCGAAAATCCTTTTTGCCTCAAGATACTTGTTTCTGTTACCTGTCAGAAAATATATCTTCATATATGCACCTTCATGCATGTCTTCCAGAAGTGTATTAATGCCTCACTTCGACTACATTTTGAGACAGTCCTAAGCTTCTCGATAGTATCCTCAACTATCTTTCTAGATTTCTCCCCGAATATAGGCTCATGCATCTCAACTATGTATTCAAACAAGTTATCCAGCTTCACTTTGCTTGAAAACTTCTTAACTATGTTTAAGTAAAAGTCTGGACACTTGCTACCTTGAAGAAGGAGTTGAAGTCTTCTAATCACATTAACAGCTTCCTTAAGATGTTTTCTCGGAGCTTCAATCTCTAGGGTAGAGCAAGATTTTCCATCTATTTTCTCCTCAAACACCCTAATTCTACGGACATTCATCTTAATCATTTCGTCTATTAAGCGTTGAGCCTCTAACGGCAGGTTCAGGAGCTTAGCCATATCATCCCACGTTAATAAAAACTCTATTAGCGGCTTAACATTTAATATTCTAACCCTTACCAATGCCGCCTGATATTCCCTTCCCAGAAACTTAATGGATATTTCCTCACTATTAAGGCTGGCTGTAACTCCTATCGAATCTATTTGTAGGGTCATGGGATTAAATGCAGCTACTGCGTTAACCATTAGATCCGCTCTTTCAATGATATCACGGGTAAGCACTATGGAGGCCACAGATAGAACGATTGATAAGAATAGAAAGTTTCCTAGGGATATCATGTTTAAATATACTTCATAGATCATTACGACCTCTAGCATCACGAACGCGAGGATGCCGACCAATGACGATAATATGAAGCTTAATGAAATAAAGCAATTTCCATAATTTAACATGGATTCCGCTCCAAATAGTCTAAGGTATGTTTTAAGCCTAGGCGATTCGCTTAGCTTAAACATTCCATTATCCTATTATAGCTTTTTCATAAATTAATTTGCCCTCTTTGAATCTCCTTAAATTCAGAGTATCTATGGCTACTGAAGGCTTTCCTTTAACTATGAGCTCAGCTATAACCTTACCGACTATGGGTCCCATCATGAATCCATGCCCACTATATCCCACTGCAAGATAGAGCCCGTCGACCTCGTCTACTTCGCCTAGAATCGGGTGGTGATCCGGAGTAACTACGTAGAATCCGGCCCACTGCCTTAAAACCTTAATCTCACCAAGCACTGGCATAACCTTAAGGATATTCCTCGCAAACTTTGCCAGAAACTCTATCCGTGGAGTTAAAACGTTGGTTGGTTTTTCATCTAAATCTATGCCTCCTATAAGATTCCCATGTACGTCCTGATTGAAGTATAGCGTACCGTAGATGACCATGGGCTTGAGGAACTGTTTTAATGGTTCAGTAACCATAATATGATGCCTATAGTTCTCCAATGGGAGGTCAACCCCAGCAGTTTTTGCCAGCTTCTTAGCTCCGTATCCAGCAGCATTGACGACAATAGGTGATTCTATAGTTCCCCTACTTGTTTCAACTCCCTTAACCTTCCCGTTTTCAACTATAATACGCTTAGCTTCAGTGAACTTGTATATCTTAACGCCTAGCCTAGTGGCAGCCTCAGCGTAAGCCTCAATAGTGTCGAAGGGGGAAGCCGTTCCATCGGTATGGCAATACGCTGCAGCTATAAATACGTCCTCGTTAAGCTGTGGAACTATCTCCTTCGCCTCCTCGACAGAGAGAAGCCTGCTTGGAACGCCGAAGCTGTTCTGAAACTTTATATTCTCCTTAAATAGCTTAACCTCATCCTCGCTTCTAAGCAGCCACAGGTAACCTCCCTGCCTAAAGTACACCTCCCTACCCAGCTCTCTGGAGAGGTTCTCCCATAGTTTAACGCTCTCCCTCATCAGCACTATGTGCTCCCTAGTTGTAAACTGTTGCCTCACTCCTCTGCCACACTTCCCCGTTGAACCACTCCCCAAATAGCTTTTTTCAACTAAAACAATGTTATCCATGCCTAGCTTGGCTAGATTGTAAGCTATCGAGAGACCGCTTATGCCTCCGCCTATAATTACGCAGTTAGCCTTCATCATCCTTCTCACCTTTAGCTAAGACCTTAAACGGAATAGGATATATGGGGGGCCTCTGGCTGGGATACCCTATCTCCTCAGGCTTCTTGCCTAAAACTCTAGCCATAATCCTAACGACTATAGGCAGACATATCCTCCCCTGACATGGACCCATGCCAATTTTCAGGTGTCTCTTAAGCGACTCTATGTCATCATAGCCCTCCTTAATAGCCTTTACAACATCCTCATAGGTTACCTCTTCGCATAAACACACAAACTTCTTACCCTTATCCTCACACATCCCCCATCACCCTTATACCTCTAACCTCCATAGCTAATTTCTCGTCAACCTCCACTGTAACAGCATAAGTCTTATCCTTCGACTCAACAACCTTCACTATCCTGCTATAGCCTAAAGACGACCCATCCCTACCTAAAAGCTCAGCCCTTAAACCTACCCTAGGCCTAGGAAGCATCTCATACGGCACCGTTACCAGAGCCTTACCATTCCCTACACTAAGATCAACAACGAATATAGCTAAACCCGGACACCTTAAAACACAAGCTCCGCAGCCAATACATTTATTGAAATCGACCTTAGGAATATCGTTAATGTTCTCTTTAACTATAGCGCCGAAGGGACAGGCAAATACGCAGGCGTCACACGGTATCCTTTGGACACATTCAACAATTACCACGGGCCCTTTACGCATCCTAGCCTCACTCGGCATTAACCCAAGTTTCCTTAAGTCCTCAACCCTAATAATTCCAGTTGTCTCAAAACTCATGAGACCACCCCAATTAGGGCTTTCCTTAAACCCCTAACAACCTTGGCGCTAAACGGCCCAGACCTTATCTCCTTAAGCATAGCTTTCATCTCTTCACGCTTCTTAATCCACTCGCTCGAAACTCCCACAACCTTCATAGCAGCAGAGATTCCAGCTATACGCCCCTCAAGAATTGCCGTTGAAGCTTCCTCAATACCTGATAAATCGCCTGCAACAAATACGCCTTCAACGGTAGTTTCAAGATTTTCATCCCTCAAGGCAACTTCACCACCGAGCTCGGGAATATACCGCATTTCACATCCAGCTTGGAAAAGTAGCTGGGAGCTCGGGTTTAACCCGACAGCTAGACATATAGTATCGACTTCGATATCCCTTTCACTGCCGGGTATTTCGTTCCAGTTCTCGTCAAGCTTAACTATCGTCGCGCCTTCTACGTGATCCCTGCCTAGCGCCCGTTTAATTGTATGTGATGTGAGTATTGGTACGCCATACCTCCTAACCTTAGCAGCGTGTACCACGTATCCGCCTATTCTAGGCATAGCCTCCACGATAGCTTTAACCTCTATCCCTGCCTGAAGCATCTGATAGGAGACTATTAGACCGACGTTACCTGCACCAACCATTAATACGCTATTTCCGGGCTTTATCCCGTAGACGTTCATCAGGGTCTGGGCGGCTCCAGCGCCCATAACACCGGGTAAATCGTTGTTCTCGAAGACTAGAAAGTTCTCGGATGCACCTGTGGCGAAAACTATAGTCTTCGCCTTAACCTTCACTATCCTATTGTCCCTAAGCACGCCCAAAATTCTTCCCTCATAGAAGCCGAAGACCTCGGCTCCAAGCATAACCTCTATGTTAGGTAGACTCCTAACCTCGTCCTCCAGTATCCTAGCGATCTCGATGCCCCTTATACCGGAGTATAGATCCTTCGATCCAAAGAACTTATGCGTCTGTTTAATAAGCTGTCCCCCAAGCCTATAGTTCTCATCCATAAGCAAAACATTAGCTCCAACCCTTGCAGCATATATGGCTGCAGATAAACCAGCGGGGCCACCGCCTACAACAGCAACATCTGTCTCCATCTCCTCCCAGTCTTCAGAGTTCTCCAAGTTCACGCTTGAGGGTAACTCTCCATATCCCTCCTGCGTCTCAACAATCATTCCATTCTCCACAGGAACAATACATGACCTAACGTTCGGTACACCATTTAAGCGAACCATACAGGATGAACACTTACCTATCATGCAGTAGACACCTCTAGGCCTCCTGTACTTAGGACTCTTCGTAATCCTTCTGTATCCGCTGGCGTATAGCGCTGCTGCTATGGTTTCGCCACTATATCCTTTAATTCTCTTACCGTTGAAGTAGAAGTATACCTCCTTATCCCTCTTAAATTCTAGAATTGGGTGGTTATAAATCCGTAAATCCAAGATGGAACACCATAAAAATATTCTCAGAATAAAATAATAAGCTTTTACATAGAGGATTCAAGCGTATGGTATAAGGGAAAAGAGATATTATAGCTAAGATAATTTCTTATTACATTTTACCGCTACTTATTAAGAACTATTCTATGAAACTATTTTATAGGCTAACTTTTAATATGAGAAATCAAATTATATAAAAGGGAGGGATCGGCATGTTTTACTGGTACTATCCGTGGTACTATAGTCCCTTCCTATATTACTACATGATTTGGCCATACTACTATTACTACTATAGCATGCTGCCCTACTATCTGCTACTGGGAACCCTGGGCTACTGGCTGTATCCCTGGTATTACCTCTGGTTTTCACCGTGGTTCTGGATCCTATTCTAAGGTGATGAATGTTGGTTAAACTGGCTATTACAACAAGCACGCCTGACGGCCTATCCGCCTATGTATCTCCACAGTTTGAAAACTCTCCCTACATAACGTTCGTTACAGTTGAGGATGGAAACGTCACCGACGTCTATTCCATACCGCTAGCTGGAGGTTTCTTCTTCCCCTACCCAATGTACAATCCAGCAGATATCGTTGTAAGGGAGGGGGCAGAGATTCTAATAACAGCCTCCATCATGCCACAGTCTAGGACGATGCTAGAGCAAAGAGGAATAAAGATTCTATCGGTTGAACCATACCTCACCGTACAGGAGGCAGTCGAAAAATACAAGAATGGAGAGTTAACTGAGATGCCTACAACAGCTCAGCCACCAGTTGCTCCCACGTATCCTCAGCCTCCATCAATGCCAAAAGTTCAGCCTCCACCTATGCAATTTCCATTTATGCAATTTCCGTTTATGCCGATGGCTCCGCCTAGATATCAGCCCCCCACAACTCCACCAGCTCAAATGCCCCCTATGGGAGATAGAGAAAGCTTTATAAAATTTTTAGAAAGACAGAGGTGGATGTTAGAACAGCAGAAGTGGATGTTAGAGCAACAGAAAGATATGCTTGAGAAACAGCTTTCAATAATTAGCTCACAACTCGAAAAGATTAAAGCTAAAATAGAGGAGCTAAAATCCTCCTAATTTCCTAAACTTTTTACCCTAGTTTTTACTTTAAGCTATTATTACTGAATTAAGGGAAAT
>Ga0209410_1001602_pt1 | contig 11039 bp, 12 predicted proteins | sample Mar14436cmmetaG_FD_184135 | JGI IMG/M metagenome (GOLD analysis project Ga0209410, IMG submission 184135) | Marine hydrothermal vent microbial communities from Guaymas Basin, Gulf of California to study Microbial Dark Matter (Phase II) - Marker... ... | reverse complement strand
CTGGTCTTGTAATAAAAATACCTATCATGAGTCCGATTATAGTCACAATTGCGAGACTCCTGAGCGTGCCAAGAGCCATAAATGCGAGTGCAAGCATTGCAACTATTGTTGTCGCTGCGGATGCGAATATAATGCCGTAAGCAAATGAGATACGCTTATGGTACATTGAGGAAGACCTGCCACCGGAAAGCACCTCATCGGTTATTATCACCATCTGGTCCACACCGGTACCAATTACGGCGATTATACCCGCGATACTCGGCAAGTCCAGCTGCCATTTGCCCGCCGATAGTATAAATACAGATATAACCAGTAACACTGCTACGCCAACCGTCAGGTCTGTCACTGGATATTTCCACCATCTCAGCAGTGCCCCGATGAGTAACACCACCAGTAGAATACCCATCATGCCTATCGTTAGCCAGTTCATCGTGGCTACTATCCCTAATATCAGGATTACCTCGCTGAGTAGCCCAAAGAACATCGGCAATATTATCCTCTTCTCACGGTATCGTGCGGCAACGACGATTGTAACGGCGATAAGAGCGAGTAAACCCGCAATTAGAGCACCTTTCTTGAATTTCATGCCCAGATACGCCGGCACTTCACCTGAACCTATCACCTGCACATTCACCGGTAAAGCACCCGCTTTCAAGTGTATTATCAGTTCCCTTGCTCGCTTTAAACCTTCATCACCCACACCCGTCTCGGATATAAGGCTATATACAGGCGCATTGCGCAGTTCTTCCGCAAGCTCTGGATGCAGTGGTCCACTGTAAACAACCACATTGTCGAGCAGCATTACCAGTTCGTGGTTCACCGGGTCATCAAGAGCGCCATACTTCATAGCAGCATCCCTGAGTGCAGTGGCACCCTTCTCGGTCAGTGTAAAGGGAGCACCCCAGGGTGCATTCTCGCTTTCGCTTCGCCTCTGCGGGACCATCCTCACACTGCGTATTCCCTCGCTACCGTAGACAACATGCTCGGTGATGTTCTCAATCTCGCTCAGGTGCTCTCCTACCTTTATCTCTCCGCCGGTTCCATTCGTCTGTATTCGTATCTCAAACTTACCTGGCTCGCCTACAAGCGACTCTGCGGTCTTTATATCAATACCCGCAAGGTCTATGACCAGCAAATTACTGCCTGCTGTTCTTACCCTTGTGCTTGCCAGACCCAGCATATTCAGCTTCGTCTCTATTATTCGCCTGGTCTCATCGCGCGTCTCCCGTGTAACTCCTTCCTCAAAATCCAGTTTGCCATCCGGCTTCTTCGCTATCGTGGCGTTGATACCTTTAAGAGCATCCGCCAGTTGCTCCGTTGTAACGCTCTTCCGTATCTCGTACTTTATTTCGCCACGTGCAGTCCTGTAAGGTCTAACTTCGGTATCCAGCGCATCGCTGAGGTATGATGCAACGCGGGATTCGTTAACGTCTTCAGGCGCATCAATCCCGACCAAGGTACCATTCAACTTCAACTGCAATGAAGAGCCACCTACGAGGTCTAACCCGTACTGTAAGTTGCCATTCAATCCCGCATCAGCAGGTGGCGGTGGATAGACATAAATGGCAATGAGCGCGGCTAAAACGAACAATAACAGCGTTATCACCCTTATATCACTTATTAAACCTTTACTTCTCTGCATCTCTTTTACCTGCCCTTTCTCAAATTTGAAACAGCCTCCTCCTGCGGTTCTTCATTATAATCAGTATTAATTAAGATTAAAACTTAAAACTTAAGATACACGCAATTTATATCCTCCCTCTACCTTGACCACGATGCCTGAATACCTGAGCCAGTTTAAGAACTTCTTCGCGTATGTTCGCTTCGTTATCTCCGACCATTGCCTGTTATATTCCTTCTCCAAGAGGTCACCAAGCGTTACCAGCGTTATTTTATCGTCAGCATGTAGTTGCTGCTGTAGCCTGTCTATAAGTTTTTTATAACCAGAACCAAGCAGATGGTTGGTGAACTTCTTCTTCCTGAGTCCTTCACTGCTGCGTGTTATCTCCCGCCCATCCTCTGTCAATTCGTAAAAACCTCTCCGTGGGTATCTGACAAACCCCATTGCACGACAACATGAGAGTTCCTGACTCAGCCGTCTCTCCTCTGTTCCCAGTTCTGCTGCAAGCTTATGTATTTCACTGCCCCCGGGGAATAGAGCACCCAGTATCTTCAGCATCTTCTCCACACTGAGATAAGGAACGGGGATGTCCATCCCTTCCTTCTCTTCCTCAAGTCTTAAAATCCCACTTCTATAATGCCCAAAGCCTGTGAAATCAAGTATGGTTGCAATTGCAGCGCCATAGGTCTTTAAGGTCAGCGGGTTTGTCCAATTCTTGCCATACCGTTTTACCATCTCCTCACCAATCTCAAAAATCGTCAGTTCCCCTTTCTGAATCAGTTTCTGCTTCACCACTGCAAAATACTCGATCTTTTTCGTCTGCTCTTCCAGTATCTTCTTCGCTGCATCTTCATCTGTCCTTATTAGAACTGAATAGTCCGCACCCGGGCGTGTAAACAAGAATCTCCGCCGCCCAACAACGAAATCGAGCGATTTCATTGTCGCTATAAGATTATTAACTGTGGTCATACTCACTCCAATCGCACTCGCTATGCCCCTGGTTGAGAACTCATTCACTACCGAGATGTATTGCAGCGGTATCTGCTTCAATATCTCGTTCATCTTACCGATGCGCAGATAGGGGAAATATCCGGTGTTCGTATTTGTATTTATATTCGTATTTGTATTCGCTCCCATTATGGTATCACTCCTATCCCATTCCATTCATCCATCTTTGCTCTTTGAGCCCAATTCCGCTCGCTCAGTTGCCAGTGCATCTATTATCTCCTCATATACTGTTCTCAATTTCTCATTCTTTACTCGCCCCAATAGCTTCTTTATCACCAGTTCCGGCATGCTCGAACCGATATGGTTGAACATCGGCTGCCGATCCACAATAATGTTACCCGAGGCATCCAGACCTTCGGCTTCTATACCATCCACCCGAATCTTTGCCATACTTATATGCGGCAATATCTCATGGATCAAATGCGTTATCACCACCCCGAGAGTACCTTCAGGCAGGTTATTCAGGATTGAAGCCATTATACGCCCCATTGCTCCTGGTTCGGTCAGCGCTTCCAGTTCATCTATCAATACCACTTTCCCGCCCTCTCGCATGAATATCCTGCTCAATGCCCTCATCGAATATTCAAAAGACCCCGTCTTCTTTATCATCTTTCTCCTGTACAGATAAAGAGGCAGCAGTGGTATCTCCGCCCTCTCGGCAGGCACTGGCAGACCCAGCTCGGTGAGTATAACAGATGTTGCAAGCATATTAAGCAAACAGGTCTTACCCCCGCTATTGGCACCTGTGAGGATGGCTACAGGATGTGGAGTAGCGCCGAAGATGCCCAATTTCACCTCCCCTATCGAGTAGGATACCGGAACTACCTTCTCTCCGCCTTTTAGCTCTTCAGCCTTCAGAAATATGTTCTTCCCCATCTCCAATCCCAGACCCCCATCTATAAGCTCCGGGGGATTCAACTCGAAGTCACGAGCGAACAGCGCCGTAGCGAGCATGAAATCGAGGTAGAAGAGTTTTTTGATACCTTCTCTCACCACTTCCCTCTGCTGCTCCAGCTGCTTCGCCAATTCACTCAACCGGTAATAGCTCCTCTCTCCCCTCTCCCTGTTATACTTCAGGCGCAGGCTCTCTATCTTATCCCTCCTGAATTCAAATGGTGGCTCACCAGCATCCAGATCCAGAGCACTTTCCCGGAGTGTGATTCTGTCCTCTCCCTTGAGCATCAGCTCATCTGCCATCTGCAACAGAATATCATCCAGATAAGCTCTGAATTCAGCCGCTCCACCGCCCGTCTTCATTATCCGTACGGCTTCCCTGTTTATCTCCTCCTCATATCTCAAGATCATCTCGTCGAAGCTCTCAGCCCCCTTATCCTTATCCCTGTCCTTGTCTTTAACCTCTGCTTCACCAACACTGATAAGCGATAATACAGCTTTTAAATCGGCAATTGAGACTTCTTTGAATAGTTCTGAGTTCCTGATAGCCTCAAACTGCTCAAGAATCTCTATCAGTACCTCTATCGCACTCTTCTTCGCTACATAGCTCCTGACCACGAACTCTGGACATATCTCGCAGGGCTCTGATAAATCATCAACCCGTTTCGTTATGATACCAGGTTCATCGTATTCGTGCTCATGCTCATGCTCACCGATCAGTAAAATGCTATTCTCTCTATTCACGAGCTCTTCCGCTTTCTCCGTTGAATCCAGAAATTCCACAGTTACAAAATCGCCATAGCTTGATTTTATCAACTGCTCTATATCTCTATCCTGAACGGCGACGACGGGAGCTTTAAAGATGCCAATACCCTTTATCTCCGCTTTTGATAGCATTTCCCGCACCCTCGTCACATTCTCAGCGCCCAGTAATTGCACCAATTCTATACCTGCTCGTATATCAGTGAACCGCCTCTGGAGTTCCTCTCTGTCTTGTGTGGGTATGAGTGTGAGAATCATCTCCCTACCGATTCGAGTCACTGCATAGAGCGATAGCATCTCCAGAATCTCACGTCTCAGTTCCCTCGTCTCCTTCGTGCAGAACAGATCCCTGATCCTGCATCCCGCTGCTCTTTCCTTATGCTTTATCACCAACCTTTCTGCTTCTCTCTTCTGTACTCTCAGCAATGTAGCTAAGGAATAGAGGTCTGGGAGACTGAGCGAATCATTCAGATACCGCTCTAAGAACGGGGGTGACGAATAAGAATGAGAGGAGAAAGTGGTCATTGCTCCTTCTTTACATATTTTAAGACGATATTCCTGCTATATAAATTCAATTTCATATCATTCATAGGTACTTTTAGCTTCTCTGAACCTTTCTGCTTATTCAATATCAGACCCTTGAGGGTACCTGTTTCACTATCAAATACGATGTCACTCACGCTGCCTATATAATCACCCTCTTCTGATATCACTTTCCTGTTCAACATGGCTTTGCTGAATATCCTCAATGCCTTCTCCTCGTTCTTTGATATCAAATCGCGAATGAAACGCTCTCTTCTCTTTATCGCTTTAATATCCAGCTCCAGCAACTCACCAAGTGCATTTATATTCACCACGTCTTCCAGGCTCGCTCCCAATCGGTATAGGATTGTATATATCAGTGCCTGAGCGAACGCGAAAGGATACTGAGCGTAGAATTTGCCATGTATCCTCGCTGCATCTCTGTCTTCTTGATGTAGATAGTCGTTCAGCATCCATTTCACTTCCTTTTCTATCACCTCCTTTACCTTGTCTACCCTGTCTCGCTCTATCGAGCCCTTCTTTATTCCCTTATCCTCACATATCTGGATCGCATAAGGAACAAAATGCCTTAATGACTCCGAATCAACATCTTCCACAATAAAGTTCCATGGAAATAACCTGGATGTCATGTAAGCAATCACCTTCTCCTCGTCCCCTCTTGCTCTTGTCCTTGCTTTCCTCATCTCTACCCTCCTCTTATCCTCTTACCAAAGAATACACATTCATGAAGAAACCTTTAATAGAAGTAACATTATATACTATAAAATACTATGGTACTATGGTTTCTATGGTATAACCTTTACATATACCTCTCTCTTTCTCGGTCCGTCACACTCAACAAATAAGATACTCTGCCATTGCCCGAGCATTAAGTTAGCCTGATCTATCGGGATACACACAGAGGAACCGAGGATCATAGCCCTGAGATGCGAATGCGCATTGTTATCTATTCTATCATGCATGTATCCCCTACCTTTTGGGATCAGTTCGTTCAGAAGAGCAATGATATCGCTTCTCAAACCCGCTTCATTCTCATTTATTATGAGTCCTGTGGTTGTATGCTTTGTGAATACCACACATATACCGGAGGTAACACCCTCATTCTTGACTATCTCTTTTACTTTGTCCGTAATATCTACAAGCTCGGTGCTTTCCCGCGTTATTATCTCTATCCTTTTCATAATAATTGTTTATATCTACACTACACATACATTACATATATGATATTTTATTATAGAGATAGAGATGAGGGGTAAAAGTAACAATATTGACGTCGCATCGCTGCTATTCATGGTCCTTATCATCATTATCATTGTATCATTTCTTGTCAATCCTGTCAATATAGCAGGTGCGGGGAATTGGAGTGAAGAGAAGATGGGAATTAATAGGGTTCTGAATAAGGGTGAGAGCAAAGGGCTTATATCAGAGTGTGATTATGAGGAGATAAAGGAAGCACTTGATAACGCTAATGATTTGGATTCATTTATCGCTCCCCTGGACTCCTTCACCCTCAAGATCAACCTGGATAAGGTATACCATACAAAAACTTTTGCTATCATCTTTGATCCCGAGATAATCAGATGGGTATTCGGTAACGAACGCGTAAACATATACATCACGCTCGATAACGGTAGCGTATTGAATTTCAATAGTAACATAAGAGGAGATATGGCGGAGCTGAAGACGGGAAAGAATCCAGACCCCACGATAAATGTATATACCAGTGAGCACACATTGCAGAGTATAGTGAACTCTCCTGATTCGTTCGATGCGTTTCGGGCTGCTTTAAGGGCTGGCGATATAAAATATGAAGGTGTAGGGATAGTGAATGAAGGCAAGCTGCTCCTAACAAAGTTTATCCTTATGTAACTATCTATAACTAAATTTGAAATTGAAATTTCAGATGAGAGAACTTCTGGCTGGATGGGGGATGTTCGGGCAGGGATTACCATTACCACTACCACTACCACCAGTGTTAATCATTGTTGCTATTGGTGCTCTTGCGCTATTCCTGCTCATATTGCTCATGTATCTCATTGCTGACCGATTATTGCTGCACTGGTACCATGCGAGGAAGACAAGTAATGCTCAACTACACGAGATGGTACACCGGCTTGCATCAAAGGCAGGTATTCCTGAGCCAGGTGTCTTCATTGTGGATTCCGCGATGCCAAATGCATTTGTAGCAGGCAGGAGCAAGAGACATGCCTCTGTTGTTCTTACTACTGGATTGATAGACCTGCTTGACGATGAGGAGATGGAGGCTGTACTGGCATACGAACTCACACATATTAATATTAAGAATAGTTCCATAGGAATTGTGACTTTTTCCGGGGTCTTAGCCGGGATGCTCATTGCTCTCGTGAATCTCGCTTTCTGGGGCGCGATACTCACCGGATTTGGGCAGGAAGATGATCCGGCACCACAGCTACTAAAATTCTTCGTTACTGCGCTGGTTGCGCCAGTAGCTGCTACGATTATACAGCTAACTACGCGTCACCGTCACCTGGAATACCAGACGGATGAACAGAGTGTCTTATTGCATGGAAAGCCGGATAAGCTGGCGTGTGCATTGCGCAAGATAGAAGAGCATTTAAAATCGCACCATTTTGAGGTTAATCCCGCACATGCGCATCTCTTTATTGTGAATCCGTTACATGATAGCGAGCTCACGGTGCTGGACTTTCGACTGCCCTGCTATCACTTCCTGTTTCGTACTCAGCCTGCAACTGAAGAGCGTGTGAAGCGTTTGTTGAAGGGTGCAGGAGTAGCAGGAGTAGCAGGTGCCAGAGAAGAAGGTCGGAAGAAGTGGAGGTTATTAAGACCTTTATCATTCAGTTTTATCGCTTATCTCCTGATTTTATTTCTCATTATCGTTCTTGACACATTTAATAGGAAGGATTTCATATTTAAACGAGCAGCAATCATCTCTGCTGTTTATATCGTGACACTATCGCTTACTTTTATAATCATGCTCGTGGTGTTCAGGGTTAGGCTAAAATAAGACTAAGACTAACTATCCATATCCCTATCTCTTCTTCCTGAACTCGGTATAGCCACATTTACCGCACGAGTAGCGGTCTTCATGCTCTGCCAGGAAGACCCCGGCACCACATCTCGGGCATGTTCTCCGCTTCCTCTTCAATTTCAATCCTCCATCTTCCTCTTTTAATACCTCATAGTAGCTATGTATCATTTCCATTTGTACCTCCAAAGTTCCTCTTTAATATATGCTCCCTCTCTATCTCCTTCATCCTATCTTCATTCTCGTATATCTTCGCATAGCCTACCGCCTCACGCTTGCCAAATTCTGCACGCATCCAGTCAATCACAAGCAGGTCCGGACTGCACCGGAGTGCATTTACCAGAGCCTTACGTGCCTCCGCTCTGCTTGGTGAGCCACCATCATACTTTAACCGGAAGAAAACCTCCTTACGTCTCAATAACCGATTCTCATGCTCATTCTCTATCTCTATGTCTATATCTACACCCATCTCCCTCCTTCTTCTCCCTTACTTTTAGTCTCCTTTTTTTCTCTTTTTGGTCTCAAAGGTATAAAACATAATATAAGGTATGATTTTATAAAAGGGATTGTCCATGTCCATCAGTCCATCAATTTTATTATATCTTTCAAATAGCTGTCTCTTCTAATGGAGAAACACGAACACAAAAGAGGTATATCATCTCTAAAACTATCTATCGCTCACCATCCTCTCCCTTCAAAACCCCAAATGTCCTCTTCACATCCTCCAACTCTTCACCCGTAATCCCATACAATCCCGCAACCGCCTTATCAATTTCCCCCTTCACTTCCTTCAATTCTTCTCTCGCTTGCAAATTGTTGGGAAGTTACAAGCGACTTAACCGGAATCTTCTATTCCCTATCGGTTCTAATTTGAGTTTTGGCGGGTCACCTTTTGGCCACGGAGCAAGCCCCTGCTCAAGCATCCATTTTCCTATTTTAACATTCCGCAGTTCAGTACAACCTCTCCAAAATGAAGCTGATAACCTAACATCCAATAACCAATAAATCTCCATTGTCAAGCTCAATGATCACAGAAGACCACGTGTTCTGGAAATACATATCTTTATCTTCGCGTACTATTCGGACGCCGTATCCAGCTCCGGTTCTATTATTAGGTGACCCATTATTCCATCCGACTACAATCATCCTGAGTCCCCTCCCAATTGCATATAACACTTTTAACTTCGCACTAATTTCTATTTGACTTCTCATCTTTCTCGTCTACCTCAAAAGTATATCTCGTGGGCATGAAACCGTAGTAGTTGAAAAACAAAAACTTTTCGATTATCGGTAAAGGCCACTTTCGCAAATTTTTCTTCACCCTCTCGAGTTCTTCAACGTTCATTTTATCAATCTCCATTTTGAGCATGGAAAGTTTATTTTTTTGTACGGTAACGTCAGCAATTGTGAATTTTATACTCAAATATTCTGATAAAGAGGCATAACTTGTCAAGATTGCAAATAAGGTTAGAATTATTCCAAAAAGTCCAGATGGATCTTCTGAAATCATGAAGTATATTTCTAAGGGTGTTTTATAGAATACATAGACTAAAGCCGCGATTAAGCCTATAATGAGGACTATTGCAATTCCTGCTAGTACTTTTTTCCTAAAAGTGTTCAGTTCTATTTTATAATCTCCCTCCACCATTGTCGCGGCATTTGTTACTGCTTTTTCATATAATACTAATGTGACGATCACCCATAAAAGAGGAAGAATCCATAGCCACCATCTCAAATCTTTAACAAGCAAAAGCACAAAAATACAGAGAATAAATAACACATCGAAGGAAAATACCATTGCTTTCACATTACGGAAAGAAAAATAAACTGCATCTTTCAAATTTATATGCGCCTTAATAAATTCTTTTGTCCCTTTCCTTTTTGCTATTGACTCCGTAATACCTACCACAGTCCAGAGTATGAATACAAGATGGAGAGAATAAATGTAATACTGTTTTAGAATGCCCCATAGCCATGAGCCGCAAATAGCCAAGAGGGGAAGTAAAGCAAAGAGTAAAGAGAGGGTTTCTTTCTTAGGAGAACTTATAAAGGCGTTATTATCCGCAATTCTATGGTCTATCCACTCCTTCAATTCCTTCTTTAATCTCTCCTCCTCATCTTTGTTTCTTTCTTCGCTCATTCTAATTTGTTTTTCCTCTTCCTCCATCTGGCATTTTTTACTTTTTTAAGACTTTTTCTCCTCTTTCAAAACTTTGCTAACAATTTCTAAAATTCTGATGGCATCCCCTAACAACGAATGTGCCTCAGAAGGTCTCGGAAATACTTTTATGTTGTGAGAGAAGAAATTTCTTGCTTTTCTACTCGCTTTTATTATTGATTCGTGAACATCTTTTCTGCCTTTCTCTATAATCCCTTTTTCTCGCAAAAATTTCACTTTTTCTTCATCGGACTCTCCGGGAATTTGACCCAAGGCATAAATTATTACACGACTGGTGATTAATGCAGAAGCAAGAAAATCTCCTTTTTCGTATTCATCTATTGCCTCGCTTAAGTTTCTTTTGTAATTTATATCTGGTAATACTTCAGATAGCTTTTCCAATTCTTCTCTGAGGAATGAAAGTTTGTCTAATTCATCTTTCGACAACGCAGTGGCTATGTTTCCTAAAACACCAATAGCTTTATCACATTCTATATCAATCTCTCTTAACAACGCTTCTTGTTCACTTACCCCCATATATCTATGCATTTCTATACTCCGCAGAGATATAATGCCGATTTTTCGTTCATATCTTATTCTCTCAAAATGCGCCTTTGCATCCTTAAATTCTTCAACAAGACTTTTTAACCTTAACCCTTCGTCGTCAGCTAAATCCCTTCTTATGGATCGACGAAGTAGACTTGCATGTTTCTTGATAGATTTGAACTGGCTTAAAACTCCTGCAACCTCAGGTTCCATTATTCTTCACCTCTTCCAACTCCTCATCTGTAATCCCATACAATCCCGCCACTACTTTATCAATTTCCTCCTCCACCTCCTTTAATTCTTCTCTCGCTTCCAAATCATTTTGCTCGTAGTATCGTTTAGCCAACGTATGCGCCCTTTTGGAAAGCTCCGAAACTCTCCAATGAACCTCTTTCCCCTTATCATATTTCGGTATTCCAAAATGTCTGATAATAGAAGGAGCACCAAACCCGCGACCCCCAGAAGAATAAGACCTTACACAA
>Ga0209410_1001601_pt1 | contig 11043 bp, 15 predicted proteins | sample Mar14436cmmetaG_FD_184135 | JGI IMG/M metagenome (GOLD analysis project Ga0209410, IMG submission 184135) | Marine hydrothermal vent microbial communities from Guaymas Basin, Gulf of California to study Microbial Dark Matter (Phase II) - Marker... ... | reverse complement strand
TGAGCTTCTAAGAGCCCTAAAGGCTCTACGCACTCAGGCTATTAGAGCTGGAGCCTATGGCCTTGCCTCATCCTCATTAATAGAGTTCTTCGATTCTCTTGAGAGAAGAGAGGGGTATGTACTGACGATGAGGAGCGTAGAGGGACTTAGAGCGCTTGAACATAGATGCTTCTTCCCAGGGAGTGAGTGTGAAGAGGTTTTTGAGTTCTCTCACAGTTCCATTCTCATGAGCGCTACTATGCCCTCCAAGGAATTCTTGGCTAGTATGCTAAGTATTCCACTTCAGAGGCTTGCCATGGTTAGTGTCGAGGAGGGGTATGGAAGAGTCCTCATGGGTATAGCTAATGATGTTACTAGTAGGTATACTGAACGTAGTGATGCTACCTATAGGAGGATGAGTGAATACATAGCCTCTCTCTACCATAGTGTAGATGGAGTGGTACTGATCATGGCACCATCCTATGAGTTCGCTAAGAGCATAAGGACTATGCTTATGGAAATGGGCATCTCAGATATACTTGTGGAGAGGCAGGATACGAGCTTATCTAAAGTGAAGAATACGATTAAGAGCTATCTAGAAGCTGGAAAGAAGATACTGATACTGGCCGTAGCTGGTGGTAAGCTCGTAGAAGGTATAGAGATCAAAATAGGAGGAGTAAACGTTGTAAAATATATTGTAATAGCTGGTATTCCCTATCCAGAGCCGGACGTACTAACACTTAGACAAAGAGAAGTTTTGAGCAGATTATTAGGAGACTATGAAAAAGGATGGGAATTCGCATTTGAAGAACCTGCCCTTATGAAAATATATCAAGCGGTAGGTAGAGGACTTAGATCTCCTAAGGATGAGGTACTCCTTTTGATACTGGATAATAGAGCTCTTAGAGAGAGAATACTAAATAAATTGAGACGTAAATATGGAGAGCCTGTGATTATAAGTAGCCCTCTACAGTTAAGTGCTCTATTGAAAGCTTTCGGTTCTCAATAGCTCCCTTAGTCTTCCAAATACTACTGTGGGGACTCTATTCCTGTTCTCAAAAGTTAATGTATAGATCTCATATCTTATACTCCTCATCAGCCTATCTACAAAGGCATTCCTTCTGGCTCTTATATGTAGTGTCGCCACTAGAGGCTTAGGTGAGGGTATTACATAGGCTATAAACTCTCTGAACGTCTTCGAGAGAAGCTCCATGGGACCTATTTCATCTATTACTATCACTCTTGCCTTTTCTACTTCTGGTAGTACATTATTGGAGAGGAACTCCTCGAATTCGTCAACTAAAACTGAGTACTTACCTATTCTATACCTGCTTCTAATACCAATCCTAGCTAACCATACACTAACCCTACCCTTGATATCCCGTAGTAAGAATCCTATTCTCCTACCCTCTTCCCTTACTTCTGTTGTAGTAAATCCTGCTAGTTCTATGTTCTCTTTCTTAAGCATATCCACTATTCTAAGTAGGCATGTCGTTTTCCCTATACCAGGTCTACCTGTTATGAAGAACTTATTGACCATGTCTAGTCACCAGTACTACTTATTAATAATCTTATTATATGTAGAACTAGATGATGAGAGGTCTGATCGGATTTGATGACGTACCGGATGCTCTCTGATTAGCTCACGGGTAAGTAGTAACTCAACCTGTCCTTTTCGATGCAGACTCTGCTCACATACTCTAGTCCATTTTCTACTATCCTGAACTCTAGGAACTCATTACTTTCATACACGGCTGGTCTAGAGCTATGTCTCTCTATGAACATGTATCTTCTACCGTTTTTGAGGAACATCCCTATACCTATTTTAGCTATAACAGAGATTGCTGGAAAGGGTACTGGTGGAACATAGAACTTATTATCTTTTCTCCTATTATACTTACTCTCGCTAACGAATATAAGGCTCTTGTCCTCTTCTATGAGTCTATCGGATATATATGCTAGTCGTGAATATATGTTGTGAGCAAGGAGTTCGTACTTGTTCTCCAGTTCCCCTAGTGATCTAGCGTGTAGCTCTCTCAGGAAAGGTCTACTCATACTATCTATTATCACTAGATCGAAATGGTCTTCATATGCCTCTTCTACATATTTAACTATTGTTTCAATGTCGTATATTCTCATCACCTTAAGACCTCTTCTGATGAGGTTCCAATCGATATGTCTAGCTCTTGATATTGTTCGTAGTCTTCTGATACTAAGTCCTCTTTCACTATCTATGTACAGTACTCTGCGTCCATTAGATATTGCTGAAACAGCTATACTAGTACACAATGTAGTCTTACCTACAAACGCTGTTCCAAATACCATTATTGGTACTCCTACTTCTAATGAGAGAAATTCGTCTATTTCACTATCTCCAGTTTCCAGGGTATGTTCGTTTTCTTCTAGGAGATCGACCTCTCCCATTCTCCTTACTACTATTTCTAGTTTTTCATCCAAATGATACACCAGACGAATAGAGGTATGTTCTTAAAGTACCTTTTGAATTACCTTCTGAAGTGTATAGATTTCGCCTATTACGGTGATATCAGCCTGATATATAACTTCGGGATTTTTGGGGTTAAATGCTATAGCCAGTCCAGCTATTGAGAACATCGGAATATCGATCTCACTATCACCTATAGCTATACTCTCCTCAGGAGCCACCCCCATCGATACTAGTATATTTTTCATAACCTCTCCTTTGTTGTCGAAAGTCACGTGTACTTTAACCGTACCCGTGAATACGTCGTCCTCGAATACCATCTCATTAGATGCTACATAGTCCAGACCTAGTTCCTCTGAGACCCTCTTCGTCAAGATATCTAATCCTGCACTAATAGCTATTACCTTGAGTCCTAAGCTCTTGAGGTAGTCTACTAGCTCTCTAGCTCCTCTTTTTAATGGTATCTGTGAGACTATGCTTTTGAAAGTACTCCTTTTTACACCTTTCCATAGCATAGCATCTAAGTATGCCCATTTCTCGTAGCTTATCTGACCTCTATAGAACATCTCGGCAAACTTCATGGCTTTATCGAGAGTCCCTAGTTTCCTATGTATATACTTCCAGATACTCTCTACTTCGACTAGGACTCCGTCTACATCAAAGACTACGGCCTTATACCTCATCTCTACTATTCCCTATAGTTTCCTTAAATAGCTTATTCGGGATACTGAGAAAGCCATACTGACATATGCTATATCTTAATGTTTCTAGACCACTGATACTCGTATGGACTAAGGGCTGATACTTTAGGTTTGGAGTGTAAATTACTTAAGTTGGGACTCTGTATATAACCTTAGTGCAATACTATGGAAAGTGAGGTCAAGTGTAGTGTATGCGGAAGTAAAGAGGTAGTAGCTCTGATAGATGGTAAATACTACTGTTTTAAGTGTGGTTCTAAAGTGGTAGAAGAACATGTTCTCAAACAGCTTAGAGAATTCGAGAAGAGAGGAATGGTAAGTCCTGAAGAGAAGTAGAGTTTAGGATTGAGGTGGTATTTAAATGCCTCTTAATGTCCACCTTTATGTCTGACTACTTCGTGCCTCTTCTTGAGTTTTCGTTCTTTCTTCTTTCTCTTCCACTTGTATTTATGGGTCTCTCTCAGCCCTACACTCAGTAGTCCTCTAGCCTTTCTACCACTCTTAGTGAGACCCCTGAAAACTCTTCCTCTACTACTTTTTACCCTCTCTATCTTGGGTAGTGTAGGTGTTGAGGGTTCTGCCTCTCCCTTCTTGAGCTTTTCTAGCCACTCACTCAATGCCTTTATGTTATCCTGGTGTACACTCCTTCTCCTAGTATCCACGTATAATCCTAGTTTTCTTGCTGTAGGTACATCTAGTCCAACGGCTTTTATTTCGCCCACTGAAAAACCCCTTCCTGCTCTGATAGGTCTTGGTGGAACTCCTCCATATCTCACTAAGATTGGTGTCTTCACTATGGGTGTTGGTGATCCTGATTTCTTTTCCATATTTTCCCCTCTTTACAGTACTCCTCCTACGTTGTAATTAAGATTTAGGTTCACTTTACTATTCCATAGCCTATTAGTCTCCAGCGACCTGCTATCTGTCTACTTATAGCCACTCTACTACCCTTCTCGGTACAGACAGGTATGGCGAGTTTAAGGTCTACGGTATCACCGGATTTCTCTACTACCACGCCTAGGGATGTCGCCGTACCTATATTTAAGGCTAGCTTCTCGTGAAGTTTAAGAGGTTCTGTTTTAAGCATTTCTGCTGTACCTACCACTCTTTCGAGTAGGTGTACTTCCATCTCTAGCTCATTCCAAACAGGGGGTAGTGTACCTGGTTTTCCTACTACTGATCCCCTTAGTGCATCACTCTTTGTTATACTGGGATCTAGCTTAGTACCCATGCCTATGAGTCCTCCAGGATAAGCCCTTTCCAATTGTGTATTTCCTGACCTTAGGCTCACTATCTCTGTGAATAGGGGTCGATATTCTATTTCTTGTCTCCTTCCCCTGCGCCTCACTATCCTTACTCCCGGCCTGATCTCTACTTCATCTCCTACTTTAAACATTCCTTGGATTATAGTTCCTCCTATTACTCCTCCTTTTAGTTCTTCTGGTGGAGTACCGGGCTTATTTACATCAAAGGATCTCGCTATCAACATCTTAGGTGGTTTTGTAGGATCTCTTTTGGGATTCGGCATGAATCTCTCTATTGCATCTACTACGACTTCAATGTTGACTTTATGAAGTGCTGATACTGGTATAATGGGTGCGCTCTCAGCCCATGTACCCTTTAGAAATTCCCTTATCTGTCTGTAGTTCTCTAGTACTTTGTCCTTAGGGACTATATCTATCTTATTCTGTACTACTATAATATTGCGAATTCCTATAATACTTAGTGCCATAAAGTGCTCTCTAGTCTGTGGTTGAGGACATGGTTGTGATGCATCAATAACAAATATAACTCCATCCATAAGAGTCGCTCCGGCCAGCATAGTGGCCATGAGCATCTCATGTCCTGGTACATCTACAAATGATACCTTTCTTACGAACTCGACTTCGCTACCACAGAAGGGACACTTTCCGTTGTCTAGCATGGCTTCTGTCGAGTACTTTTGAGGCGGACTGCATTTTGGACATTCGTATATTGAAGTATCAGCATATCCTAGTCTTATGGTAATACCCCTCTTCAGTTCCTCTGAGTGCCTGGCAGCCCATACTCCTGTGAGCGCTTCAACTAGCGTGGTCTTCCCATGATCTACATGTCCCGCGGTACCTATGTTTATAAGCGGTTGTAGCCTTATCTGTTCCAATATCTGTTCACCCCTCCTCAACTATCTTTGTATTTATCTGAACTACTTCTTCAGTTATGGTATTACCCCTTACTAGTTTTCTTTTCCTCATACCTTTTTTAGGTGGATGATATCCTGGCGGTTCGGATAACAGTAGTCTTCTCTTAGCCCCTCCTGGTAGGTCGGGTCTCATGGGTTCTCCCGAGCGCCCTGAACCTCCAGTTATCATTAATTTTTTACCTGGAAGTCCTATCACACTACCATCAAATACATCTCCTATTTTTAGTCCTATTAGTGCTTCAGCTCTAGATCCCTTTACCTCTACCTGTTGAGCTTTTCCCGTTTTTGGATCCGATACTACTACTTTGAACTCTGGCATGATTGATCATGAAGTGATACGAAATGTTAAAGATAAACCATTCGCCATCATTTGAAGTGTTCCCATCCTCTCCTCTCTACTCTCTCTTCTCTACCTTCTCTTAGGAGAACTACACCACTCCCCTTCTCTACCCTGCCTATATAGAGAAATTTTGAATTGAGCTCTGATTCTAGTTTCCTTAGAAGTAATATTTTCTCTTTTGGTACTGTGAATACTATTTCATACTCCTCTCCTCCATGGTATAGTGTTTCGTATACTGGATCTAGATTTAGGTCTATTAATATTCTTTTCACCTCGGTGTGTATGGGAATTTTTTCCACTACTATCTTAACCTTACTCCTTCTAGCTATTTCGTGAAGTGATTCTGAAAGTCCGTCGCTTGAGTCTATACTAGCATTGACTACTCCCCTACGAACTAATGCCAATCCCTCTCTCAGCCTGGCTACTGGTCTAAATAGTGCTTTAATCGCTAGATCCCTGGCTTTAGAATCTCTTATTTTAACCCCTTCCAGTAACATGAGGTAAGCTAGTGTAGTAAGTCCAAAATATCCAGTAGTGAAGACTAGATCCCCTACTCTTGCTCCACTTCTAGTTGGAATTCTGTGGCTTTTAGTGATGCCTACTCCAAAACAGCTCAGTACTAGTTCCAGTCCTTCACCTATATCGCCACCCCATAAGTATACTTTGTAGTGTTCACAGGCTTCTCTAATGCCCCTATATATCTCCTCTATTTCCTCAAGTAAGCTATTGGCAGGTGCTGTTAGGGATATTAGTATTCCAAGGGGTGCTACACCTTTAGCTGCAAAATCGCTGACCACCATAGTCACGAGTTTCCAGCCTACGCTTTGGTAGTCCATGGTACGTGGTATATCAGCTGAGAAGCTCATGGAATCTACTTTGAGTGCTAGGTATAAGTCCTCTTCAAGTCGTACAAGGCTTATATCGTCGTATCCCATAATTTCTGAGGGATCTCTATACGCTAAAGAGAGTAGGTGCTCTATTACCTTCCTTTCTCCTAGATCCTTTAATTTAGCAGATTTCATCGTAATACTATACGGAAAAGCCTTTAAAATCATCGAGTATAGATATCCTGAAGCGGGGGTGCCCGAGCCAGGACAAAGGGGCCGGACAGGATCCTTACAGGGTATCCCCGGAATCAAGATCCGGTGGCGTAGGCCTCCGTGGGTTCGAATCCCACCCCCCGCACCAAAGTTTGATTCCGAACTATCTCTACCATATAGAAATCCTATTTGAAAAGTCTCTACCAAAAATCGAAATTAATAAAAGTATGTAATATCAATCATGCTTAGTTTAAAATCTAAATAAATGATAACATAAATGATATCAGTACACCCTTAAATAGAGCGATACCTTCCTAGTTTTTCTCTTACCCATTGGTGGTATCTTTGTAGCGTTACCTTGCTTATGGGTATTACTATACTTAAATGTCTTACTTTAGTCAATCTCTGATCAATAGTATATACTATTGATGCTCCTAAGGCATCTGCGAGACTGATTATGTAGCCGTCCCACCCCTCAATCCTATACTTTACAGCGTTTTTGATGGCTGCTATTGCATGATCTACCGTGACATCTGGGATGAGGGAGGGATGGTGTAATTCAAGGGTTTTTAGTAGTTCTATTTTAGCCAGCTCTCTCTTCACTCTTAAATATCTCGTCAGTATATGATATGCACCTATAAAGTTACCTACGGGAATTTTTGCGTTGATTCTGTTTAGGAAGATTTTTCGAGAAAGTCGACCGCCTCTTTTTCGCTGGTTTTCCCAGTGACTAATGACTATCAATCCTACGTCAACTATTCCTAGAGCCCAAGCTTAGCCAGCGCCCACTCCTCTAGAGCCCACTTATCCTCCACCTCTTCTTCGGTAAAGCAATCCGGAGCCTTCTTCTTAAGCTCATTAAACCTCTTCTTTATAGCATCCTTATCTATCGGCAGCTTCTTCCTGACTACAACCTTCCCTTCCTCCACGCACCACTCCACACGATCTCCCTCTTTTAAGTCTAGGATTTTCCTGATGTAGCTCGGTATCACCGTCCTACCCATCTTATCAACTTTGGTCGTTACCATACATATACCATGGAATATTCCATGGTATAAGATATGAATCTTTTCTAACCTTTCTGGAATTACCCGATGTTTACTTATCAAATTGTATTCAGTGTCTTAACTAACTAGCTTCTATCTAAAGCCTATTGAAACAGTTCATTATTTTCTGTGTCTTTTGCTTCATGGATCTCACCCGTAAGGTCTAAATTCATTTCCTTTTAGGAGTATTTGGATATCGACCCTATGAACATTGAGGGTATGAGCCTATATGCATCCCATGTCGCTGAGGGGAGCTAAGAGCTGGATGACTAGACTCCCGTAGGAGGCATGGGAGAAGACCAAGAGTAATGAAACCTAGGGTGTGATACGGAAGAAACACTCTAAGAGGAACTCTACTACGTGGTGGATAGGCTCTTTTATAAATCCTACGAATCTACTGTTAATCTCAGTAGCTACCAGATAGCTGGGGTAGATATGGAGTTTAGAGGTGCTGATACTAACTCCTTGGTATGTAGTACTCACGAAGGTCACTTCCTCAGTTCCTATGGATCCTCCAGAGAACTCTACTATAGAAAGGAGAGTACTCGGTAGTATCCAACAGAATTCAAGTACTGCAGTAGCCCCTTCATAGAATTCAAGTAGGGCTACCACTATGTCCGGGATATTAACCCTCATGTTGTTTAGAACCTTACTCCGTGAGAGTGCCCCTACTTTGCTCATCTCATCACAGAATATCCACCTTACTAGATCTACTGTATGGCTCATTGAGGAGAAAGCTACATTAGTCCTAGAAGACCACTCGATCATTCCTATCGGGACATAAATAGTGTCGCTTAGCCTAATGTATGCGTGTACAGAATCTCCTATCTCCTCATTCTCAAATCGTCTTTTACTCCTATAAAGGATGGATTTTATCTATTAGCAAAAATTTGTATAGAGTAGTAGTGGTCTTATACACTTAGTAGTCTTCACCATCCTCTATATCCTTAACATTAGTCGCTAGAGGTCTCTCCACAATTACATTAACACCACGCTCAAGAGCGCTGATCGAGATTACGGCTTTTTGCCTCCCACCTAGCCATTTTCTCTCTTATATCTTTAGGTATAGGATTCTCAACTATTAGGCCATATTTTGGAGCTTTACTAGCTATGTGTGAATCATTAGAAACTATAATCGGTATACGGTGCTCTAAAGCCGTTGCTATCAAGAAGCCATCTCCAAGAGGTATATTATCTGTCAAGGATATATTAAAACCCATAATAGATGTCTCCACTATTTTTAATTCACTAATCGTGAGTTTAAGTTTCTCCAAGAGCTTTCTTAGTGGTCTTATACGATAGAACCAAAAGAGTACGTTGTACGCCTCTAAGATAGTGGTGTAAGTTATGTAGAGCTCGATGTTACCTAGTAGTCCCCGTTCCAATATCTTCCAAGCATAGGGATGAGCAGGGCTCTCATCGTATAGGGCATAAGAGAGGATGTCAGAGTCTATCAGTCTCAATACTTAACCCCACCATAGAAGTCCTTAACGGATGCTGCATCTACAAACGCTCTTTCCTTATCCCCAGTGAGCCTTATATTCATTATCTTTTTCACGAGCTCGTGTTTATCCTCAACAGCTCTTAGAATTATCTTATCTTTACCTGCAAGCTCTACTCTGAAGACTTTTTTCCCTACTATCCTTCTAATGTTGACTGGAATGGTAACTCTACCCTTACTGTCCATCTCTACAATCTCTCCCACTCCCACCACCCATACCCACAATACATCCGTTAAATATAAGCTTTGTTATTCAGGAGTATGAGTACCTATATGATCAAGAACTCTAATAGAAACTAATTAGATGAGTAATACGAGAAGAATGGGAGTTACGATGAGATGAGTAGCTCCCGTAGAAGGGCTTGAAGGATATCATGGGTAATGAATACCCAAGCAGAGCAATCAACACCTACATAAGTAGGAACCCTAATCCTCGACAACACTTAAAGCGTGGTCAAGACTAAGCTTCAATTTGTATAAATAATAGGAGGTCCTATGTCGATGGTAGTAGTATTGAGAGATAAGGAACGTACAAGTGGATAAGTTAAGTGCTAAAAGTAATCCTAAACATCTATTAACAGTTATTGAAGATAATGAAGGTGAGCTGTGAACATAAGCTTACGCTAAACCCCACAGTAAACTTTAATACTTGTATTGACATCTCATACAAGTATGAAAGAAAGTGTACTATTACAGGTTAGAATCCCTATAAGAATTATAAAGAAACTCGATAGGCTAATTGAAGCAGGAATTTTCAGGTCGAGGAGTGAAGCTGTAGCGGAATCCTTAAGGAGATTATTACTGGAATATTCAACGCTAGTTGACGAAGAAAGTTTCATAGTCGAGAGGTACTTGTCTGGTAGATTAGAAAAAGACCTCAGTCCCAGTGACATAGTGGAGGTAAACGTAGAGGAAGCTAAAGAAAACTTAGCAAAGTTCTTCGGTACTACTGATGTGGATGTAATCTTAAGGAGAATTAGAGGTGGGCGGCTCTGATAGCGTTAGATACGGATGTCTTAGCTATATATTTTATCTTCAAATGGGATAGAAGGTACCAAATATCTAAGAAGTTAGTTGAGTCGGAGACGAAGAAGACTACTACTATAGTAAATGTCCTAGAACTCTCAGGTTTAATGTCTATAGCACAAAGTGGAGCTAAAGCTCACCAGCTCTTCTTATTACTCCACAGAAGAAGTGATTTCGAAATACTCTACTGGAGAACATGGCCACCTATTTCAACCTATGTCTCGAAGACCTTGAGCTATATTTCTAGGAGAATGAGCTTGGGAGACGCTCAAGTAGCATGGATATTAGAGGAACACAACGTTGACGCTCTCATAACGTGGAACAAGAAACACTTTGAAGGCAAGTGTTCCTTCGAAGTTCTTACACCAGAAGAATACCTTCAAAAAGTATAAAGAAAGACCCTTGAGTCACATCTTCACATCCAGCTTATGCGGATATACCAGAACCTGTGTAAGCTTAGACTTATGGTCTTAACTCTCTCTTATGTTTATCGGAAATTACTCATCAATATTTCTCTTTTACACCACACGATACTAGGACTACGTTCTCGCACTTAAGGATATGTGGTATCACCTCATGCCCGATTCTAAGTTATGCAATGTACTAACGTAAGGCAGTGGCTTCTAGGGTTCCTCCTAGAGTGTTTCTTTTGTATCACACCCTAGGTTTCATTACCCGAGTTTCATCTCCATGCCTCCTACGGGAGTCTAGTCATCCTATCGTAGCTCCCCTCAGCGACATGGAGACACATACAGACTCATACCCTCAATGTTCATAGGGTCGATATTCAA
>Ga0209410_1001599_pt1 | contig 11044 bp, 13 predicted proteins | sample Mar14436cmmetaG_FD_184135 | JGI IMG/M metagenome (GOLD analysis project Ga0209410, IMG submission 184135) | Marine hydrothermal vent microbial communities from Guaymas Basin, Gulf of California to study Microbial Dark Matter (Phase II) - Marker... ... | reverse complement strand
ACCTTCCTAAAAAAATAGGTGTTACGAGACATGGTAATCTAGGGACGACCGTTGCTAAGGGAGGCTAGACTTGAACAGTGGAACCGTCAATGTTTGAGCGAGGTTTGGGGAGGAGAGAGCCCTGAAGGTTTCACGACCTCTTCTTTCTTCCCATCCCCTTTCATAGGACCATTACGAAGAGGAGCTGCTCAACCAGCTCCTTATACCGGTTCCTTATGGTTACCTCGGTCACCTGCGCTATCTCAGCTATCTCCCTCTGGGTCTTCCTCTCCCCCGTGAGGAGGGACGCTATGTAGCTCGCCGCGGCGGCTATCCCCGTTGGGCCTCTCCCAGACGTCAGTTTGAGGTCGCTCGCAACCTTCAGAATCTTACTCGCTATCTCCTCAACCTTCCCCTGCATCGTGAGCTGATTTGAGAACTTGGAGACGTACTGGCTCGGTTTCAGAGGTGGAATGAAGTAGTTGAGCTCCTTCACTAGGAACCTGTAGCTGCGGCCTATCTCCTTCTTGCTCACGCTCGAGACTGAGGCTATATCGTCTAAGGTTCTCGCGAGGCCGCACTGCCTGCAAGCTATGTACACGGAGGCCGCGCTTATACCTTGGATCGACCTCCCCCTTATGAGGTGTTCCTTCACAGCCTTCCTATATATTACTGAAGCCGTCTCGAAGATGCTCTTCGGGAGGGAGAGGCTGTTCGCTATCTTCGTTATCTCGGAGAGGGCGAAGGCTAGGTTCCTCTCCATAGCGTCTGAGACTCTTATCCTCCTCTGCCACTTCCTAAGCCTGTATATCTGAGCCCTCTGGCTCGTGCTGAGCTTCTTGCCGTAAATGTCCTTGTCGTGCCAGTCGATCATCGTTGAGAGGCCCTTATCGTGGATGGTGAAGGTTAAGGGAGCCCCGACGCGGGCTCTCTTCTCCCTCTGCTCATTGTCGAAGGCGCGCCACTCCGGCCCCCTGTCCGCCAGCTTCATGGCCACAACGAAGCCGCAGTCCATACAGACGATCTCAGCGGACTCGTAGTCTCTCATGAGCCTGGTGCTACCGCACTCTGGACACTTCTGGATGTCTTCTCTCTTTGAAGAGAACATCTTCTTACTCATCTAGGCTTTCTCCTCTTAACCTTTCTCTTAAGGTTCTTGGGTTTGGGGGATACGTAGAGGAGACGGCCTACAATCTTACGTTTACTCTCGACCTCGACTTCTACGTATGGAGAGTCCACAGGCCCCAGAATGTCGAAGACCCTTCCAACTACTCGTCCCTTACCGTTCAGGACCGTGTCGCCGATCCTCGGCACGGTCTCAGCCTTAAGGACTGCCTTGCCGCTGGGGCTTATGTGGAGGACTCTGCCTATCCTATTCAAATTATCCCCCGTTATCGAACAAGGATATAGAAATCCATCTGACCGTCTTATTTAAACGTTTCTCGTCGATTTAGCCTCGTCGAGTAGAGCCCGGACGCGAGAGCTCCTTAGCAACAAGCGTCAATATTTCGCTCTTAGACCCGGCTTTCTCAACAAAAACCATGCCTGTCTTCCTCCAAGGAAGCCTCGGGTGAGCCGCGTCCTTCACAACCCTATACTTAAATCCAAGCCTGTCAAGGGCTTGCTGGAGCCTCTTGAGGGATGGGGAGGGAACAGCGAGCCTCCTAGGAACCCTCCTACCATCAGACCTAGACCTCGTCGAGTCAAAATAGACAGGCCAGAGAACAACCTCCCCCTTCCTCCTCAACCACAACACCCACCTAAACGGAACTCACAATCTAAGACGGAGAAAAGATATATACAACACCCACCTAAACGGAACTCACAATCTAAGACGGAGAAAAGATATATTTAAATCATGGACTGAGAAGGGGTCTAAGTAGGGCCGGGGTGGCCGAGCGGACTAAGGCGCAGGCCTTGAGACCCCTCAGAACAAGCAAGCCTGTGGCTCCTCGGGAGCCTCATGGGTTCGAATCCCATCCCCGGCGCCAAACTTTTGGGTTGGAACGAGAGAAATACGCTCTCTCCGTGTTCTCGTCTCCTCTTCAAGCGTCTCTTCATCCAGACAGTATCATCTTAACAGTCAACACGTTCAAGGAGCTCAACAATTCTTCTTTGAGCCAAGCTCTTCCCCGCTAGGTCCATCTAGACAATGTCCCATCCTTCTCCCCTTTGACTAAGCCCTTCTTGAAGAGAAAGACTCCTATGGGGAGTAGGATGCATGCGAATAAAGTGGTCATTAGAAGGTCATGGACGACGACGGGATGTGTCAACGATGCTCCTGAGAGTATGGCAAGCCTAGCTGCTTCATACGTATAAGTGTGTGGAAGGCATAACCCGATGATCTGCGCCCATTTTGGGAGAACCGTGATGGGGAAGTACGCTCCACTCGTCAAAGCTGTGAATAGATCCACGATCCATGTGACGGGGTTCCTCCCGCCCCTTGCGTTAAGCAGGTTAAAGGTACTCGCAGCGATAAGGCCTAAACCCGAGGCTGGAATCGTGCCTAGTAAGACCGCTAAGACGGCGACACCGAAGTTCGCTGAAGACGATATCTCTATGTGGAAGAGGGCGACGCCTATTGTAAGGTAGGTGACAGCCCTTAAAGTGCCGTGGAAATACTCGAATAACGTTGAACCCGCTAACAAAGCTGGGATGCCGACGGGTGAGATAGCGTAGTGTTCAAAGCTACCGCTCCAATACGCGTTGGATAACGCCGTGTAGGGGGAACGCATAGCCCCCTCCAAGTAGGCGGTCATAATGACGCCGAGTATTATGTACGAAACGAAATCCCCTCCGTAACTGGCTAAGTGGGGGGCCATGCCAGCGGCGCTGAAGCTGGCGAGATAATACATGATACCGATGTTGGTGATCATCCAGCCTATGTCCAAGATGAAGCTCATTGTGAAGTAGGTCCATCCGGATACGGCGTTCCTGAAGACGAACCAGACCGCCCAGAGATGGATCCTCCAATTTGCCTCCTTTATCTCGAACTCGCCGCTCAATCTATTCACCCAACCCTCTGCCTGTCAGCTCTATGAATACGTCTTCCAAGTTCGGCTCGGAGATGGAGACGTGTAGCACTTTGCCTCCGCGTCTATCTATGGCTTGAAGCACTTTCGGTAGAGCCGATTCAACGTCATAGGTGTGAACCCTTATGACGCCTGAAGCCATCACTTCATCCTCTATTCGGCTACCCACATTCTCCACTGAGTCTATCCTTCTTACTTCATCTAGGAGCTCGGGGCCGATGTTCACCGCCTCGACCTCCAATATCTCCTTCCTCTTCAACCCTCTTATCAAGTCCTCAGGCGTGCCGCAAGCAACGATTTTACCTCTGTCCATGATCGCTACTCTGTCACAGAGCTGCTGGGCCTCCTGCATATAATGTGTGGTGAGGAGAATGGTTTCACCCATCTCGTCGTGTAGCTTTTCCTTGATGTATCGCCGTATCTCCCTCGCTGAAACAGGGTCAAGGCCTATCGTCGGTTCGTCCATGAAGAAGATCGGAGTCCGGATGAGAAAACCTTTTGCAAGGAGCATCTTTTGCCTCATCCCTGCAGATAGTCGGTGGGGCTTCTCATCCGCTCTATCCTTTAACCCTACAATGTTTAAAGCCTCTGCGATCCGTTCCTTCGCCGTTTTAGGCGACAGTCCGTAAAGGTTCGCGAAGAATTCGAGGTTCTCCCTCACCGTTAACGCCCAGTCGAAGCCGACCCATTGACCGCTTCCTAAGAAGTTAATGCTCCGCTTCACTTTCTCAGGCTCCTCCAGCAAGTCGTATCCGTTGATTATGGCGGTTCCTTCGTCGGGTATGAGAAGAGTTGACAGGCATTTTATGAGCGTCGTCTTCCCCGCTCCGTTTGGGCCGAGGAGCCCAAAGAGCTCACCTCGCTTCACTTCGAGGTTGACATGATCCACTGCAGTGAACTCCTCAGCCTTACGGAGCTTAAGCTTCAATGTGAGGGATAGCAGCCAGTGGCTCCTTCCTAGGACTCCTGCAGGAATTTTCTCTTTTCTGAACCTCTTCGTCAAGCCGAAAGTCTTTATGGCAACATCGCTCAAGGCTTAGACCCACCTTGACAGTCTACCATACTTCTTAGCCATCTTGAGTGCTCGATTATACATCCGCCAACCGATCGGAAGCGTCATAACCGCGAAGAGGAGGAGAACCAGTAAATTCGTTGTTAGAGGATTGAACGGGAGAATCTTATGAATAGGCAGGGTAGCCGTTGCAGTTCCGCCTAGAAGTAACCGTCTACAAGCGTCTAACGCGTAAGTGTGAGGGATTAAGGATCCGAGCCATTGAACCCATTCGGGTAGGATGCTAAGGGGATAGTAGACGCCAGCCGCGAGGCCAACGATCACGTTTAGGATCCATCTAATAGGATCTTGTCCGCCTCTGGCGTCGACAAAGTATATCATGCTCGCCGCCATCAGTCCTAAACCTGTGCAGGCTGCAGCGGCTACGACGATATATAATAGAGCTAACCAGTAGTTTGCAGTGGCACTCGTTTTGGCGCCGAAGATGAATACGCCGAAGATGAGGTAGACAGCGACATTGAGGAATGTGCGGATATAGTTGCCTATGGAGGTTCCGAGGATGAAGACGGGAGTGCTTATCGGAGAGAGCATCAATAACTCGAGGCGGCCACTCCAGAAGGCACTCATCGTCCCAGAATATGCGGCGGAGAGGCTTGTGCCGAGTATCATGTTGAAGACTATTCCGAGCACTATGTATGAGACATAGTCTCCCCCGTATGGTGTGAGAGAGCAGCGGACAGATTCCTCTGCGACCAAGGCGATTATAGTATATAAGGCGAGTTCCCAGAACATGTCAACAATATCTATTATGAAGTTGGCCTTGAAGTATGTCCATATCTTGAGGTCGCGTTTCACGAATATCCATATCGCCCTGAGTGTCGCTTTCCGATCAAGTGAAAGTTCCTCAGTCATCCTTCTCTCAGCCTTTTTCCCGTCATATTCATGAATACGTCTTCTAGGGTGGGCTCTATGTTTCTGATGAATCTGATTTGAACGCCTTCGCTTTGGAGGATATGTGTCAACTCTGGCATTAAAGCTCGACTGTTACTTGTATGAATCCTTATAACGGAGATGCCTAGAACCGGGTTGATCATACGAGTGACTACGTTTTCGACGAACTCTAATCCTTCTATCTTCTTAATTAGTTCTGGTGTCATATTCGCGGCTTTGATCTCTAGAAATTCTCCTTTCTTTACTAGCTTCTTCAAGTTATCCGGCGTATCCACTGCAACTATTCTTCCTTCATCCATGATGGCGACCCTGTCGCAGAGCATCTCAGCCTCTTCCATGTAATGGGTTGACATGAGAACGGTCATTCCATACTCCTTGTTCAACTTCTCCTTAACGAACTGTCTAACTGTGTAGGCGGCTTTAGGGTCGAGGCCTATCGTCGGCTCGTCGAGGAATAGGATGGGGCTCCTGAGTAGGAAAGCCTTTCCCAAGAGAAGCTTCTGTCTCATCCCACTTGAGAGATAGAAGGGCACTTCGTTCCTATGCTCCTCTAAGCCGAGAATCTTTAAGGCTTCATTCGTCCTCTCCTCCGCAAGTTTCTTTGGTAAACCGTAAAGGCGGCCGAAAAACTTCAAGTTCTGTTCAACTGATAACCACCAGTTGAAGCCAAGCCATCCGCCGCTGACGATGATATTTATCGAAGACCTCACTTGTCTCCGTTCCTTTCTTATATCGTAGCCGTTAACGTACGCGGTTCCCTCATCAGGATAAAGAATCGCCGCTAACAGCTTGAGGAGCGTCGTCTTTCCAGCCCCGTTTGGGCCGAGAAGCCCGAAGAACTCGCCTCTTTCCACCTTCAAATTGACTCGATCCACGGCTACTGTGAATCTTCTCTCCCTCTTGAAGAGCTTCCGCTTCACCAACCGCGATAAGTACTCTAATCCGTAACCCACATCCTCATGTGAACTAACCTCAAACCGCTTCGTCAAATCAAAAGTCTCGATGATGCTATCCTTCACCATTATCCCTCGACAGGAAGATCCTTAATCTGTTTGTTTTGTTCTCTCTTCCTTTCCGATCTCCCCAAAAGGTTGCTTCGATTTCTTCCGGGATGATCCTCTTTTCGAGGGTGCAAGCCATCGCTAAAACCGTCGATCACGTTGAAGATTCTAGGGCCTGTAACTGAGTAGATTCTACGGTTTCTACGGTTTCCATACTTCCTATCCTTAACTAGCCCGCAATCTTTCAAAATTTTTAGATGACGCGAAACTAGCGGCTTAGCCTCAAATCTCTTGGCCAGATCGAACGTCTCAATAATGTATTCAGACATTGAGGCACTCCCTCCATCGTCGTTTTTATCCTTCAACGAGAGTCTATCCATACTTGATAGATACTGATTTGCCGCATCTTGTAACCATAATTTCCCGTGATCCCCCGAGTGCCTGTATATCTCCCTTGAGAATGTATACAGTATTCGTTGTTGCATATACGATGCCGTCACGTGAGGACAGAACAATTTCGAAAATATCATTCTGAGGAAAAGCAAACATTCTCATGTTTTTCTCATTTTCAGGCCAATGGCCCTCCACGTGACGCAGAAACTTTTTCCAAGTATTAGAGGCGATTTCGACGAAATTTTGAGCATTTTTACAACCTGCTTTGGTGAAGTCGTCATTCGTCGCTGATGAAACTGTAACTGTAGATAAGACAGCTTGTTTAACTTCTCCGCCCATAAGCATTATGAAAGGTCCATTGAATTCCTTTGTAATAGCTTTACCTAATGCTCCTTCGCTGGTTTCTATGATAGCATCCAGACAAAGTTTCGCTTTTCCGTAAAAAACGTAACCCATTAACTTTCCTTTTTTTAAGATATTTACCACTAAAGTTCCTCTTTTGACTGTTATCATGCACTTCGAACTTCTTAGAAGAGCAGTTTCTTGAGTTGTCTTATACAATTCACTGCCAAGGCGTATACATTGGTTGACTCTCAGCATCACTTTTCACTCTCCTCTAAAAGTCTAGCAAGACGATTAATAATCTTCAGTATCACTCTTCCAGGCATCGTAATGAGATATCTGCCTCTCACAGACTCTTGAACAATAAGCCCGGTCTCTTCGAGTATCTTCAGGTGACTAGAAAGAGCACTAGCAGATATGCCATGAATTTTTTGCTCTAAATCACTTGCGTATTTTCCTCCGTTCATAAGCGCCGAGAGGATCTTAAGACGATGCTCGTTCGAAAGAACTCTCATAACCGACGCGATCTTCCCGTGATCTAACTTTTCTTTTTCAGAAATTTTCCCTTTCTTTACAGGCCTAACATATATTCCACTAGGGCTGATGAGAACGGATTTTTCTATCTCTCCACGGATACCGTTCATCAATCCCTCTATAATGTCATTCTTAAAACCTTCAATGCGTATTTCAATTCCCGTTTTCGTTCTCTCTTTTTCCACCGCGCTCTCAATCTTATCAAGTCTCTCCTTAAGCTCATTGATCTCCCTTTTCAGCGCATCTATCTTCTCTCTATCAGCATTCATCAATACTTCACTTTTTTAAACTCAATTCAACTTAAATAAAATTAAATTCATATTTTTATAGTTTTCGGATTACTAATTTATAGCCGCATTAGAGCCTATTCGCTCGCTCCTGTAATGAAGCCTACTCGAACTCGGAATGTCAAAGGCAGCGTTGCTTTCTTGGCTCATGGGTCAGCCATACGACATACCGAACATGGTGGCTGTTTCACGTGTAGTAAACTGGAAGATCGTGACACTCTATGCAATAATAGCATGGATATGTAGCGTAACTTTCGGAATTCTATACGGTATAACAAGTGGTTCACTCTAGAAGGAGGTTCATATTTCATTTTTGCCTTTCTCATCTAACTTTTAGTCACGAAAAATACTATCTTGTTCTTTGGATGACTCTCACGTTATTTGGGGTTCCTATGTAGGCCATGTCGGTCATTCCTATGAAGAGCCCTGTCTCGACGACTCCGGGTATGGATTTGAGTTTCCTGTCGAGTTCTTCTGGGTCATCTATCGGCCCGAAGTCTACGTCGAGTATGAAGTTTCCGTTGTCCGTTATGTATGGTCCCCCAGTGTTCTTCTCCCGAAGCCTAGGACGCCCCCCGATCTTCTTAATCTTCAACATAACGACTGGAACGGCGAAGGGTAAGACCTCTAAGGGTATAACCCTGTTCTCCCCGAGCCTTCTAGAGAGCTTAGTCTCGTCAGCCACTATGATAACTTCCTTAGCGGCTGAGGCGACCACCTTCTCGCGGAGGAGAGCTCCTCCCCCACCCTTTATCAGGTTTAAGTCACGGTCGATCTGGTCCGCACCATCTATGTCTAAGTCTATCTGGGGATGCTCTCCAAGGTTTGTGATAGGGATTCCACACTCGACGGCTAGGATATACGACTGGTAGGATGTGGAGACCCCCAAAACCTTAAGGTTCTCCTCCCTTATCCTCCTCCCAATCTCTCTGATGGCGAACGCCGCCGTAGAGCCGCTACCTAGACCGACCACGAAGCCGTCCTTGACGTGCTTCACGGCTTCCAAGGCGGCTCTCCGCTTGGCGTCTTCCCTCCAATCCATCAGTCTTCAACCTCTATCCTGCTGAGTCGTTCTAAAACCTTCTCAATCTCGGCTCTCAGCTGTTCAACTCTCTTGTCGGCTTCCGTCATTTTAGTTTTTGCTGGTTCTCGTCTTCGTCTTCTACGTGTGTTCTCGTCTCCGTCTTCTACGTGTTGTTGGCTGTTTGGTCTGGTTTACCGTCTTCTGGGGGGTTTTGGGTGTAGACGCTGGTTCAGCTTGGTCTCTCGACCTCTCAGCTTCGACGGGTTTCAGAGCCTCGAGGGGTCTGATGTTGGCAAGGGCTCTCAGATCCTCTATCTTACGGCTCAGCTCCTCGAACCTTTCCGCGAAGAGTTTGAGGAGGTCCTCTTGCATCCTCTCTAGTTCGTCTAAGGTCAGTATGGACTCGCTCCGCGCGATCTCCTCCCTTATCTGCTTCAGTTCCTCTTTGTAACGCTCTGCCAGTCTGTCACGTTCCTCCTCGGTTATTCGGCCCTCCGCATGGGCTTCGTAGAGGCGGCGTATAGCGTAGCTGAGAATCTCCCTCTCAAGGTTAAGTATCCTAAGCTTTTCGGAGGCTTCCTTCACCCTCTCCCTGGTGACACTCCTCATTCTGGGAAGAACGTTTCGGGATATCTCCCCAATTTTTATGAGGGAGAAAGAAGCTGGAGTCATTTTTATGAGGGAGAAAGAAGCTGGAGTCGTGTCCTCTGAGGGCTTGCTTGCGGACCGGCCTCTCTCAAAAAGCGTGATTAAGGCGAGGATCAAAGCTATTGTGGATGTTCCGAAGATTATTGTCAAGTAGAGCCACGGATCGAATGGCAAAGAGCTCCCTCAACACCAGAAGGTTATATGTAATACCACCAAATATAGATTTTTAAGACCAGCCAAAATATCCCTTTAAGAGGTTTATGGAGGCGGGAGGAGTGGCTGAAAAGATACTTATAGTTCCAGAGCCGAAGAAGATGGAGTTCACTGGCAGATGGTTCAGGTTCGACGGCTTCGAGAACCTCCCAGAATTTTTGTCAAAGGAATTTAACGTTCCAAAGGGTCGTTGGAAAATCGTCAAGGACAACCTCGCAGGAAACGGGGTCGAGGTTAAGGAGAACGAGGTTCACATCTGGGGGGAGGAGAACGTAGGCTACGCGACCCTAATCCAGCTAACCCTACAGAAGAAAGGTTTCCTACCAGAAGTCAGGATCGAGGAGGAGTTCGCCTTCAAGTTTAGGGGGTACCACCTTGATATTGCCCGCGGAGGGGTTCCGAAGGTAGAGACCTTCAAGAGGATACTGCGCTGGCTCTTCCTCTTGAAGTACAACTACTTCGCCATATACTTTGAAGATCTCTTCCCATGGAAGAAGTACCCAACGATAGGGAGGCATAGAGGCCGCCTAAAAGAGGAGGAGCTGAAAGAAGTTGTAGAGTACGGGAAGAACCTCGGCATAGAAGTCTTCCCGTCGCTGGAGCTCTCCGGCCACATGGAGCATATACTCACACTACCGGAGTTCAGAAAGTTGAGTGAGTGGCATAACCCAGCGGAGGGATGTCTGAACCTCAGCGACGAGGAGGCTAAAAGATTTGCTTACGAACTCCTAGAGGAGGTCGTCGACTTCTTCCCTTCCAGGTACATCCACATCGGGGGAGATGAGACATGGGCTCTCGGAAGGGGAAGAAGCCTCAACAGAACGTGGAAGTTTGAGGGGCCTAAACTCTATGAGGCGCATCACTCAAAGATGATCGAGATCGTAAGGGGGAAGGGTAAGGTTCCCATCCTTTGGGGAGACATGATCTCCGGCATGTATCTGCGCGAGGAGGGGAAGGTGTGGGCCTCCCTCCTGAAGAGCGATGTATGGAGATCAGCGGTAATAGCCAACTGGGACTACAGTCCTCAAGGAAAGGGTTACTTCAAGAAGAAGATAAGGCTCATCAAAGATTTAGGCCTAGAGCAGATAGCCTGCCCGGGGCTCTCCAACTCGAGGAGATACTACCCGAACTTCCATGTGGCTCTCAGGAACCTTGAGGGTTTCCTGTCGGCCGCCAGAGAGGAGGGACTGCTCGGATTCTTGGTGACCGCTTGGGGAGACGACGGGGAGGAGTGCCTCTTCTCCTTCCTAGAGCCTCTAATCTTAGCCGCGATGGAGATAGCTGAGGGAAACGGCTCTTGGGAAGATAAGTGGCTGGTTCTAAGTGGGGAGAGCAAAAGGATACTTGAGGTCAGGAAGGCTCTAGGAGTACCGGAGGTCGTCGAGACCATGAAGCATATACTGTTTGCAGACCTGTGGTTCCACAGGCTAAGCGAGGAGAAACGTAGAGACATCTACTCCAAGATAAAGAACGTTCTGAAAGAAGCTGAGAACGTAAATCTGCCAGACGACCTTAACTTCATACGCATGTGTTTGGAGGCCTGCCTGAAGAGATTGAGGGGGGAGGCCGCGGCGTCCGACTACATAGCCCTTGCGAACATCTACGCGGACCTGTGGCTGGCTGAAAGG
>Ga0209410_1001598_pt1 | contig 11045 bp, 7 predicted proteins | sample Mar14436cmmetaG_FD_184135 | JGI IMG/M metagenome (GOLD analysis project Ga0209410, IMG submission 184135) | Marine hydrothermal vent microbial communities from Guaymas Basin, Gulf of California to study Microbial Dark Matter (Phase II) - Marker... ... | reverse complement strand
CAAAATGATCAAAGAGCCACTTTTCTCTGCCTTTTAGGTAAGAAAACGAAATCTCTAAGCTACCACCTCAGAGCCCAAATGGCAAAAAGTGCCACATATGGATTCCATGGGCACTTTGCGCCAGAAAGAACTTGCGCGTTTGGCCCAGTCCCCCAATTCCTCTCGGTGTCCTGCGATGCGGATCATCGACCGTTCACTCTTGCGCCACATACGTGCGTAAGTGTCCCAGAAGCTTATGCCATCCACCGGCATCGTAATATTCGATGACACGCTGCCGAATCTTCTCCGGCGGCAACCGTCTGTGATACAAATCGGCATATATGCGGCTGAATATGGGCATACGAACCAATGCCCCACATCGGGTCGCTCACTTAATGCTTCTCTCGGCTGTACACGCCGCATATCCGCAATCAAGATTTCTGCCATAGGTGTGTACCTCTATCTCCTAATCGAGATAAAAGGCATAGAGCCTCACCCTTTCGGCTCCCCAAGTGGCGTCGAATACAACCCGGATTCCCCTGACCTCAAGTCCGACATCGATTCTGAACAGACGCTGGTAGTTCCCTTTGATTTCTCGCCATGGTTTCCAACCCTGCTCAGTGCGGATCTGGATGCGGAAATCCCTCACCATCTCGGGGGGTACCTGGGTCGGGTAATCATACTTCGTGTGATAGCTCATGGCGATGTTACGGGAAAGGGCGCTATCGAAGATCAAGGTGAGGCTGGAGACCTGCTGGGGACAAGAGAATTCATACTCGATGCTGTCGCCGATTTTTCCTTCCCAGGCGTGAAGATCATCTCCAACAGGCCTGTTTATCCCATCCCGCAATGGCTCCGGATCTCCGGAGGAGGCCCGCAGCACCGCCTGTCGGGTCAATGTGGAGAACTCCTGTCTCAACCAGGGCAGATAGCAATCGTCCCGCAACAGCTCCTGCTGAAGCTCCTTTATGTGGTCTTTGCCCACTTGCCTGGGGCTTATCCCATTCTTGATCGCAATGGCAGCAGCGGTCCCGACAGCCTGTCCCATCACTGCCGCCGTACCCATCACCCTGGTGGAGCTCATCGCCATATGGGAGCAACTGGCACACCTGCCGGCGAACATCAAATTGGCGATATTTTTGGAATAGAGACATCTGTAAGGGATTCCGTAGGGAGATGGGGTGGGATAGAAGGTGGTAGGTTCCCCCTTGTGCCAGAAACCACCGGGATGGTGATCGTCCATCGGCCAGCCACCGTAGGCCACGATGTCCTCAAACCGGCCTTCTGACTCGATATCGTTCTGGGTGAGAACGTGATCGCCAATATAGCGCCGGCTCTCCCGTTTGCCAGGCAAGAACCCTATCCAGTCAAGAACCCAGGTCTCAGCCCCATGATCGCCATGGTTCTTCAGATGATCCCAGATGCCAAACACGATCTTGAGCAACTCATCCCTGATCTTCTCGGTGTCATGGATGGAATCCTGCTCTCCGCCAAGCTCTATCCACCAGTAGCCCATCTCCAGGTGTCCATGTACACGGTGAGGCAGATCGTCATCGGTTGGGAAATCGTATGCCCAGGAGGGGGGCTCAAAGGGCTGCGGCTTGCCAGTGTCCCGTGCCATAAACAGGCAGGTCATCCCCATCGTCTTCCGATCTGCCACCTCTGGAGCATAGGATTCCCCGTATTCGCTTCGGGCCTCCCTGCCGATGCGGAACTCCGCTCCGGTCAAAGGAGCTAATATTCCATCCCCGGAGCAATCGGCAAATATCTCGGCTTCGATCCTGTGGTAGGTCTCAGTCGTCAACTGCCAGCCCGTAATAGAGCGAATTCGATCTCCATCCATTTCTGCATCCAAACAGGAGCAGTTGAGAAATGCCTCCAGATTTGGCTCGAGCATCACCTTCTCATAGAGGATGGTATCCCAGATGGAGAAACTGCGCTGAGGATTGCGGCGCAGGTTTTCTAATCTTAGCTCCTCCAGTATCCCGGTCTCCCGCAGGTTGGGAATTTTGCCAAATCGATCCGCCCCACAGATGTGCACTCGAATCTCACTGGATGAGTTTCCTCCAAAAACTGGTCTGTCCTGCATGATAGCAGTGCGTATCCCTTTTCTGGCTGCAGCTATGGCAGCACACAGGCCGGCGATGCCTCCGCCGACGACGCAAAAGTCGAATTTGTGGGAAAGCTTTCTCATGTATCGCTCCTCCTTTGGTGAGTGGTGGTCACTAATTCTTGGAACTTTTGGCAATTTTTGAACCTCTTCTCGGCTCAAGAGAACTGCACCACCTCCGGCAGGGACCTCAGGTCATAGTAACACAGCACCGTCAGGGTCTTGGGACTGAGCGTTACCATCTCGCCTTCGTCATCGCCTTGCAATGACCTCACCCTGACCTTCTGTGGCTCGGTTCCCAGATGGCCGATGGCCACCCAGAGGGAATCTTTGACGAAACCCGAAGGGCACCTTCAGAGGAAACATTCTGACCCCTGGGATGCTGGTCTGGTCTTCTTCCTCGCCCCAACAACCGCCTTGAAGCCATAAAGTATCTATGCCTATTTTTCTTCTCGGATGCAGAAACTCATTGTGGGAAGAACTCCTCCCTCCTTGCGAGGCGGCACGGTGATGCAGAGGGTCCTCGTCTCCGGATCATAAGCAAATCCTTCTACTTCCATTATCCCTTCCCGGGCTACTGCTCTGCGGCGACCATCTACTTCTACGGAGAAGGAACGCCAAGGTAAATAAGCTTCTATCTTTCCCCGATGCTCTGTGGGGGTTACCTCAAAAGAGAGCATATCCTCCCCAGCCGTTGCCGAAAGCAGAGGGACAGTACAATCACTGACGTGCGGGCCGAGCACAGGCTCCGGGGCAAGGGTGACCTCTACCTTCAGATCCTCTCCGGCAGGAAGGATAACATAGCGCTCCCGGGCGTTGTAGGCAGCCCAGGGCTTACCATTTATCTTTACGTCGGCAATCTGCACCGAAGGGTCCTCAACCGGAGAAACAAAATGTTTGGCCAGAGGCTCGGAGCTGCCTATCCTGAAATGGAGCAATACCGGCCGGTTGTTCACATACAGATTGAGGTAGAGATAATTGAGGAGCGCATGCTCCATTTCATGGTAAGAGGTTCTCCATACCCCCGCTTTTCTGTCATCTATCAGCGATCCCTCGGGAGAGACGCTCGTAAACACTCCCCCGAATTCTCTGTCTAAGAAGTAGCGATTCCAGAATGCTGCCCCTTTCCGAAACTGATCCAGATAGCTCTTATCCTGGGTGACATGGTAAAGCTGAAGGAAAAGGAATGAACCGTAGTTCTGGATCCACCAGTGCACCATCGGGGGCTCCTCAGGGCGATGTGGGGGCTCTTTTCCAATAGAGACATGCCATCCTCCCTGATCAGAATCCCATCCCCAGCGGATAGTTTGCTCCCCTAAAGCTTTGCCATGCTCCAGATAGGTCCTATCCCCGGTCAACTGATAGAGGCGTAGGAAGGAGACGGCAGCAACGAGCTGGGGCCCTATAGAGACCACCTCCCTTCCTTCTATTACGTGCGGTATAGGGTTCCATTCCCGATCGAGGGTCACATAGACCCAACCGAGCCGGGGGTCCATCATCCGTGTGGCCGTCAGGTCCATCAGTTCCTTCATCCAGGTCAGAAGCTCCGGCTCTCTGGTGATCATATACAGGTTAAGCAGAAGAGAACCCACCTGCCCGTAGTGGGAATGCTTGGACTTGGAATAGTCCTTAACGCTCAGATCTCTGTTGAAGGCCTGAAAGTATCCCCCAAACTCCTCATCGTGGGCATAGGTTCTGCGGATTCTGAGTGACTCCTTAACATGGGACAAAGCCCTCTCATCCCCGGTGACGAAGTAGTAGAGCGCAAGTCCTGCGTTAGCATAGAGTTCTAAAGGTACCGTTTTGGTAGTGACCTTCGGTTCCCCCGTCCGTGTCAGGACATCGAACCATCCTCCGTATTCCTCATCCCAGGCGTGCTCCAACAGATAGTCGGCCGTCTCCCGAGCCACCTCAAGATACTTTTCCTCTCCTGAGAGGAGATAGGCGGCGGAGAAACTGAAAAGTTGACGGCCGATCATAGCCGGGTATTTGTCCCAGGGAGGAGAGGGCTGCCACTCCCGGGACAGATTCGTATAGAAGGCGCCGTATTCTTCATCCCTTGCATGCTCGAACCAATAAGGGATGATGTCGGTGAGCGCCTGCTCTCGCCAAAACTCACCATCCATAAATCTCTCCTCCTCAGAAGCTACTGCTACCCTGGCAACGAGGGAAGCCGACATAACTCCCATTACTACTGCTAAGCTCCTCATATCCCTGCCTCCCTTCCTGTAGAGCTGACATCCTCCCACTCAACCAGGCGTAGTGCCGGCGGATCCCTCTGGCCTCCTTACCTAGAATTTGGGAGAAATTCCGTCGCCACAGACGACGGCAAGGTATTTCTCTCCCAAGTCCACGGCGAGCAAAGGCCGACCTTGGGGCTCTGGAACTTCTACTTCCTTGCTGTAGGAGAAGAAATCAAGGCGCAATTCATCCTCAGGCTTTAGCCGTGGGCTTTCTTGCGCCAATTTCTGTAACCATATGAGCCCGCTGGCTTGAGGAAATCAGCTAAGGCTCTGGTAGATTGGACTTTTCCCGGCTAGCGGCCTGACAACATCCTCTCAGCACCTCCAGGCGGCCATTACTTAAACGTCTCCCAAAACACCACCTCCTCCAGCGGACGACGTTGCCTTGCTTTCGGCTCATCCGCGGGATACCCCATGGCCACCATCGCAACAGGCCGGACCGCCAGCGGGAAGTGCACGATACGGGCCACCTCCCCTTCGTTGAACGAGCCGATCCAGCACGTGCCCAGGCCGTGCGACACGGCGGCCAACATCAGGGTTTGAATCGCCGCCGCTGTGTCCTGGACGGGGAAGATGTTGCGGAACTTATACGCATCCCACCGGCCCGCAATTTCAGGACGCTCCATCAAGTCCGCACCGACCACCACAACGACAGGCGCCGAAGCAACCCATTCCTGCCTGGCGGCTGATGCAAGTTGCTTCTTGCGCTCCTCGTCCTGCACGACGACGAACCGACAACACTCGGATGCGCAGGGTGCCCACCGAGCCATGTCCAGCAATTCCATAAGGAGTTCACGCGGCACCGGCTTCTTCTGAAACCGGCGCACCGAACGCCGCCTCCTGATCGCTTCCTCGACCGTCATAGCCATAACCTCCCGAAAGTTCGTTGCTGCTCCTGTCCCGATGCTTCGTCCGGGCCACTGCAGGTTTTCCATCCACATGCGCCGCCTAAGGCTATGCCTATTCCAGCGACTCGAGATACTTGCGCATCGCCCTGGCCAGGTCGTGGCCGAAAGCCCTGGCGGTTTCCGCTGTTACCGCTTGGCCCGATGCGTTGGCGTAGGGGATCTCCACAACGGCCGAGAAAAATACGCCGGGAATGGTCCTCACCCATCGAGAGAACGTCCTCGGCGGATCGTCGTCCCTATTGCGAGTACTTCCATCCCAGCTCGTGAAGGACAGGCTGTCCTCCAGGTTGAAGACGAGAGGCCCTGCCTGCACGTGCTCGAGCATCCTCAGGAAGACCATCAGGCGTTGCCAATTCTCTTTGCCTTCAAGCCTCTCGGGGAAAAGGATCGTCTCGTGGTATTTGCCCCTTATCCAAGGGCAGTGCATGTCGAGAGCGAAGCGCAGGCGCCCTTCCGACCATTTCGGGATCAAATCCTTGATAGCCCGGACGGAGGGGTATATGCTCTGGCCAAAGTAGTCACGGTTGTGGTCGTGAGGCCGGCGGTTCTTCCCCTGGTCGCCATCCTCGACACCGTCCTTGTCCACGAACGGGATAGCCATGAGTTCGAGATTCTTACGGAACCAGCGTCCGTCGTCGGTGTCCGCCAGAATCGCTTCGAGGACGCCTTCGAGAACGTAGCTGGCCATCATCTCACAGGCGTGGTGGCGGACCGTCAGGAGGACGCGGTGTCTGGGTTGGCCATCGAGCTTGCCAGCGTGCAAGCGTTCAACGACTCGGCCTTTCCGAGTCTTGCACAGCTCTTTCACGGACAAGTGAGGATTGTCTGCGTATCGCTTCAGGAACCGTTGCAGGTCCGCTTCTTGGTATGCCATGCCGAGGCAGAAACGTACATCCTCGGCGTCTTTCGCAAACGCATAAGCGAACGACGCTCCTTCCACCGCTTCCGCACCCAGCCACGACCAAGTAGTTCCGCCGTCGGTGCTGACCGCAGGCCCACGCACGCCGATCGGGTTCCCGTTGGTGAACTCGAACTTCAGCGTCCGGCCTGCTGCGCCGCGGACGCGAAAGTTCCAGTAAAACCACCATCCCTCCGTATCGCGCAAATCCTGACGAAGATAGACGGTATCCCCTTGGATCTTTTCGACGACGATGTTGCCGCCGGGATAGTCAGCGTCAATTGTCAGGCTCACAGGGTTTACCTCCTCAAGCTCACGAAGGTATGCTTGGCTCACATGCTCGCTCAGCCTGCGGGCCTGTAGGACCATATCCTCCCCGAAGAGGATAAGATCTCCCGTCACGATGGCCGCCCGCTCGTTCCCATCATCGAAGACAAGGATATTGCCGCGGTCACTGGCCATAAAACAGAAGGTCATCCCTTGTGCCGACATAGCCTAATTGGAGACCTTCTCTCCGGCAAGCTTCCCCAGTTCGCGGTTCTTCGATGCCGTCCACATCGCAGTCTCATCTCACCTCACGCCAAGTCGGAAAGCCTCAAAAACCTTCCTCCTATTATCCCGACACCGGCATCGTAATAAACAACGAACACCTCGTCAGGCCCCATCCTCACTGCATGTGGATAGCTCGCATCACCACCGCTTCCAGTGTAGATTATCTTCTCCGTCGCTCCCTCGAAATCCCTCTTAGCTTCACCCAACATCGCCATCACATACCTTGTGACATATCCTCCCGTATAGTCGCACGCCCCATAGGTGAGTAGAACCCTATCTTCATCTATGACGAGCAGGTCCGGTGCATGGGCGTTTGTGCCCAGCATCCTGGGCTCCCCGAAGCTCCTCCCCCCATCCTCAGAATGAACTATGCAAGCATTCGCAAAAGGTGCATCCGTGCGCACGACCGCTACTATGTGACCGTCCCCCAAGTATGCAAGCCCCGTCTCGTTGAAGCCTATGGGACCTTCCGCTATAACGCATCCCTCGTGCCAGGTCTTTCCTCCGTCCTCGCTCACCATGAGGACGGAGATGTGAGGGTTGTATCTATCAAGTGGGAAGACCTCCTCGGGAGGTCTCTTCTCCCTGCCTGCCTCCACATCTGCGAGGTACCTGAGGTAATCCTGCTTCCTCACACCACTGGCCCTCCTGGAAGGGTCCCTGGGACGATACACCGGAAGCAATAGCCTCCCGTCCGGAAGCTCCGTGACCTCCTCGAAGGTCGCACAGGGCACATCCGACACTCGAACAGGCCCCATCCAAGTATGGCCACAGTCGAAGCTACGGCAGACGTACACATAATTGCGAGGAGGTCCCTTGCTGGTATCAGTTGAGTTGTAGGTGAGCACGAGGGAGCCGTCGGAAAGCTGGGTGATGTGGGGGTCCCGGTCGTCGTAAGGCGTGTCTATGATCACCTCGGGCTGGGACCACGTGTTTCCTCCGTCCTTGCTCCGCGTACAAAGGATCCTCCCTGGCGGAATATTTCCATGCCCTAAAGCGGCACGGTAGACGACGATAAGCTCCCCCGTGTGGAGCCGGACCACCGAGGGGAAGAACACGTTGTCTCTATATGTCCTCCCTGCCACTATCACATCGCTGTGCACCTCGTGGTCCGCAAGCTCGGAGATGGAATCCGAACTTCTGCCCCTCACCACGGGATTTTTGAGTTGGCTTTCCTTCCAGCGGTACACGTTCATCGAAACCTCCCCGTCATTCGAACTCGATCTCCCCGAAGTACGATGTGTCCTTCGAGAGGACCCCTTCGGGACGGATCACGGCCAATTTCACTTCCCTCAATGCAGTTTGTAGCGTTTGCGGACATGTCAGATCTGTTCGACGAGCTCCTTCACCACTCCTCCGTTAGAATTGCGGGGCGAGTCCATTCCGGCAAGGAAGCATAAGGTGGGCACGATGTCCTTCAGATGTATGGGATGGGGAAGGGAAAGGTCCTTCCTCACCCCCGGACCGGTGAAGAGGAAGAAGGCGTGCATATCTCCCAGGGAATATGAAGAGGTGGGATGGGAGAGGCCGTGGGTCCCTCCTGTGGTGCCCCATTTCCCGATGGAGGGGGGCACGACGTATTCCCCCTTCTTCCTTCCTTGCTGATACGAGGCGGTTTCATATCCCGCCCTCAGGCAGAATACCAGGTCCCCCACGGAATTCGGAGAAAGACCGAGAAGATGGGCCTCCTCTTTCCTCAAGACCATGGCCATCGGCATCGCCCCTTTCTCCTCGTCGATTATCCCGTGGAGGACCTCTACGATCCTGTTCCTCAGGCTCTCGTATTCCGGAGAATTCCTCCCGATCCTGCGGTTTATGAGTATGTTGAAGTAATCCACCTTCGCCTTCCCACCCTCGGGGTCCTCCGGATCGAAGATCCCCGCATCCGCCAGGGCGTTCTCGACGAGCACGCTCCTCCTCTTAAGACAGTGGCCGTGGTCGGAGACCACCGCCAGGATTGTGTCACCATCGAGCGCCTCGGAGATCCCTCCTACCAACCTGTCCACTAAGGAATAGGCGGTGCGAAAGACCTCCCAGTACTTGCGGGAACTCCTCGGGTCGTACTCGTCGGATTCAGGGTCTATGAGGGACCAGAACTTGTGCTCGATGAAATCGGGGAAGTGGCACTCCATCATGAAAAGGTTCCAATCCCTGGTCTCCATGAGGTAACGGCTCGCCCGTATCAGCCATTCTACGTGGTCTTTTGCCTCTTCGAAGTAGGTGTCCATCCATCCCGCGCCGAGGAGTATGCGGCCGGGCGTCCCGATGTAAGGTCCACAATTTTCGGTAAGTTCTTCCGTTATCCCTTCCGGATAGGAGAACCCTTCCACAGGATATACCTCGCTCCGGTAGAGCCTCAGCTTATCCCCCCGAGGGGAGAGGAGCATGAGCTTGAAGCGGAAGGCGGCCTTGACGCTCCTCCCCTTCCACCGGAAGGTATGGACCAGGAAGTCGCTCCATCCCCCCTCTTCGAGTACGCAGAGGGGGTTCCGGAGATCCTTCCTCCTGTTTATGAGGACCTTGCGGTACCTCCCCCTTTCCGGCATAAGCAGCACGAACAAACGCAGAAGTTCCCTTTTGTTGTCGTCGGTGGTTATGGAGATCTCCCCCTCTAAAGGCTCGGGGTTCGAGGGAGGGAGGCCCTTCCAACCCCGGGCCGGAGAGAGTCTTACTTCCATGCTTCCCACGGTCCCGTGCATTCCCCCCACGTATTCCACCCTTTCCCCAACCAGGTGCACCTGGGCCATGGCCAGACGGAAGAGCGAGGGAAGGTTCCCTCCCTGGTCGAAGACGATCCCACAGGAGAAGTCCCTGGGCCAAGTTCCGGGGTATCTCAAGAGGATGCTGTATCCCCCCTGCCTCTCCACGGCCTGCCAGATGCTCTCAGCCTTTCGCAACCTGGTGTCGTATCTGAACACGTCCACACCGTGGATGAAGACGTCCGCCCCCGTGGCGATGGTGGTCCAGTTGGTGGGGGTGTGGGTGGGAAAGCTGGGTATGGCCCTGCCGTGGGTCCCCTTTCCCATGAGTTCCCCGAAGGAAGGCATGACGCCTTTCTTCACGAAGCGGTAGGTGAGCGTGGGAACCAGGGAATCCAGGCCGATGATCACGAGCTTCTTCTTCATCCCTTCCTCCTTGGTCGACGGGAAAAGACATCCTACCAGCTCTTCGTCAGATCCTCGAGGGGAGGAAGCGGCCGGCCTTCCTCATGCTCCTCGGCCATGCGCAGGAGCCGCCTGGCCCGTATCTCCAGCAGCCTGATCAAAGCGTCGTATTTGGCCAGGTTGACCTCCAGCCAGTAAGGCCGGCATTCCTCCAGCCAAAGCCTTCGGTACTCGTCCTCCAGGTCCTCCACCTGGGCCCTCAGTTTGGCCAGACGCCAGCCCATGGCCTTGAGCTTAGAGGCAACATCGCAGGACCGTTCGGAAAGGGACCGGTATTCGGAAAGGATATCCCGCACCTCTAAGAACTTCCGGGCCAAAAGCCACATCCTCTCGGAGGCGAAGGTCAGATAATCCATGTTCTCCCGTTCCCGCCTGATGTAAGGTATGGCCTTCTGCAAAAGCCTCTTCGCTTCCTCTGCTCGACGTCCGACCTCCTCTATCTTCTCCCAGAAGCCCTCGATCTTTTTTGGGCTTTCCCCTGTGAACGGGTCCTCCCAGAAGAGCGCATCCGTGCCGATGCCAGGGGCACACTTGGGCCATATCACCTGCTCGCAGCTTCCCAGGAGCTTTATGGCCTGCGTGACCTCGGGGACGTCCGCTCCGTAGAAACAGGCAGGGAACTTCCGGTCGAAGGCCTCCTGGTCGGCCCTTTCCGGCCCCCAGGCGCACTCCGCACCCCAGAGGATCCCGTACCAGTTGTACCCGAAGAGGTTCTCTCCATCGTCGTTCCAGGTCGTGTTCAGCATGCCGAGCGCTCCCCCGCGATATCCGTCCCGCACGAAGTTCTGTATGTTCGGGACAGCGTTAACATAATCGGGGAAGATGCGGCTCCAACAGCTCACACCAGGACACACGAGTTGTTTCAAGCCTGCTTTTGTAAACGCCTCCACGCGATCCCGGTAGCTCTCCCTGGCCAAATACGTCCAATTGAGCACGATCGCATCCTTGGGGACCTGTGAGATGGCATGGGGATGGTTCAGGACGATGTCCCCCCAGAACATCATTCTCTTTCCGTACTTCTTGAGCATCTCCCTGAGCTTCAAAAGGTGTTCCAGGTAGACCCCGTCCACGCCGATCTCCTCCGCCCTCTCCTTGCTCGCCCCCTCGCCCAGCCCCCAGGTCTCGTCGCAGTTGACGTTGAACCATTCTGATTCATATGCTGGGACGATCTCGGAGTAGAGCTCCTCCAAG